>ENA-ORTB01003511-ORTB01003511.1-human-gut-metagenome-genome-assembly--contig:-NODE-3511-length-12147-cov-2.642739_pt1 | contig 12147 bp, 13 predicted proteins | sample MGYA00241905_ERZ509174 | MGnify/ENA primary metagenome ERZ509174 (study PRJEB26280, sample SAMEA2338851) | human gut metagenome | biome: human gut; feature: human-associated habitat; material: faeces...
GAGAGGTGGAGTATTCTGCCTCTTTTTTTGTTGCATTTCTGCATTATCCGCACATTATTTATTTGTTTAACAAACCATGTAGGGGCTGGAGCCCTCGACAGCCCGCTTTTTGGACGTTACATCTTGTGATTTATTACACAAACTTTGAAAAAACACACAAATTGTGGTAAGGATGAGCATTGTTCGCCCGTTTCGGTCGCTTGCATAAATTTGTCACAATCAAAAAAATTCGACACTTCGATATCGGGACGTCGGGGGCGCCGTCCCCTACATTTTGTTGTTTACGATACGAGTTCATGAAGCTAACGGGCGACACTCCCCACTTTGACCGCTTTTTCCCTTGAATTATGCGGAAATATGTGCTATACTAAAGAAAATACACTATAGGGGGTATCCATATGAATGAACTTATCCAACAGTTTATTACTGATGAAGTCACTGCTCTCACTTACTCCGACCTTTGGAACTTCGTCAACTCCAACTCCATTTGCCGTGGTACTTTCGAGGGCAATAATCACATTATCATGAAAATCTCCTCTAATCAATTTATTATTTATCGCATTTGCCTTGGTATGGAAAACACCAAATATCAGGAAGCTGTTCTTGTTGCAAAAACCTACCTGCTTAAAAAGATAAATAGCATGGCTTATCAGCTTCATTTAGAGGATATTCAAAACATTTTAGACTAATTGCTTTTAAGGAGATCATAAAATGAGTGTGCCTTTGGCTGAACGAATTAGACCCAAAACCCTTGATGATATTGTGGGACAGACCCACCTGTTAGGCGAAAATAAGCCACTTAGACGTATTATCGAAAGCGGTAAAATACCAAATATGATTTTTTATGGTCCGTCAGGTGTTGGCAAGACCACGGTCGCAAGAATGATAGCAAATAATGCTAATATGACTATGCATAAGCTTAACGGCACAAGTGCTTCTATTGCTGATATCAAGCAGATAGTTGCTGAAACTGAGACACTCAGCGGCATTAATGGTATCTTGCTTTATCTTGACGAGATACAGTATCTTAACAAAAAACAACAGCAATCGCTTCTTGAATACATTGAAAACGGCAAGATAACTCTTATCGCTTCTACCACTGAAAATCCGTATTTTTATGTGTACAATGCTATAATTAGCCGTTCAACTGTGTTTGAGTTCAAGCCGCTGACTTCGGAGGAGATCTTGCCTGCAATAAAGCGTGCTTTTCAGCTTATGGCTGATGAGTTGGGACTGAAACTGCGTCTTGAAAATGGTGTGTTGGAGCATATCGCAAGGGGCTGTGGCGGTGATGTAAGAAAGTCAATAAATACAGTGGAGCTTTGCATACTTTCGGCAGATAATGACGGTGAAAAGCTCACCGTGAACCTTGATAATGTGAAGCTTCTTACTCAGCGCAGCAATATGCGCTATGACCGTGCAGGCGATGAGCATTATGATATTCTGTCGGCTTTGCAGAAGTCCATAAGAGGTTCTGACGAGAACGCCGCACTTCATTATGCCGCACGGCTTATGGAAGCGGGGGATATCATTTCTCTGTGCAGACGGCTGCTTGTTATCGCAAGCGAGGATATAGGACTTGCGTATCCTATGGCGGCGGTAGTGACGAAATCCTGCGTTGATTCCGCATTGCAGTTGGGACTGCCTGAAGCAAGGATACCATTGGCGGAAGCTGTGGTCCTTCTCGCCACTGCGCCAAAATCAAATTCTGCTGAATCAGCAATAGACGCAGCTTTAGCAGATGTGAGAAATGGTGATTTTGGAGATTATCCACGGCATTTGCAGAATAAACATTTTGACGGCGAGGGCGCAAAAGTGAAAGGACAGCACTATCTTTATCCGCACGATTACCCGAACCATTGGGTAAAACAGCAGTATCTGCCTGATAAGCTTGTGGGGAGGACTTATTATCAGTATGGTGAGAATAAGACAGAGCAAATGGCGAAAGCCTATTGGGATAAGATAAAAAAGTGAGAAAAGAAAAAAACGAAAAGAGCGAAGCAATTTTGCGGCAGTAAAACCTTTTCTCCACAAAAATTAATCGCCGCAGGCGATACCGCCCATTGTTTCAAGACCAAGTGACAGTGGAGTTACATCGAGGAGGAGCAGTCCGTCCTTAACGTCGCCTGCGAGTACGCCGCCCTGATATGCAGCGCCAAGTGCTACGCACTCATCTGGGTTGATGCCCTTGAATGGCTCTTTGCCAAGGAATTTCTTAACAGCTTCCTGAACGGCTGGTATTCTTGAAGAACCGCCGACCATAAGAACCTTCTGAAGGTCGTTAGCTGACAGACCAGAATCTGAAAGTGCCTGACGAACTGGTCCCATTGTTGACTCAACAAGGTCTGCTGTCATTTCGTTGAACTTAGCCTGTGTAAGCGTCATTTCAAGATGCTTTGGACCTGTAGCGTCTGCTGTGATGAATGGGAGAGAGATAGTTGATGAAGCAGTAGAAGAAAGCTCTATCTTAGCCTTCTCAGCAGCTTCCTTGAGTCTCTGCATTGCCATTTTATCACCTGAGAGGTCAACGCCCTCAGTCTTCTTGAACTCTGCGATCATCCAGTCGATAATTCTCTGGTCGAAGTCGTCGCCGCCCAGGTGGTTGTTACCGGCTGTAGCAAGAACTTCTGTAACACCGTCGCCCATTTCGATGATAGATACATCGAATGTACCGCCGCCCAGGTCGTAAACCATGACCTTCTGATCCTCTTCCTTATCAATACCGTAAGAAAGTGCAGCGGCTGTTGGCTCATTGATGATTCTCTTTACTGTCAGACCTGCGATCTGACCTGCGTCCTTAGTAGCCTGTCTTTGTGCGTCTGTGAAGTAAGCAGGAACTGTGATAACAGCCTCTGTTACCTTTTCGCCCAGATAAGCCTCAGCGTCAGCTTTCAGTTTCTGGAGTATCATAGCTGAAATTTCCTGTGGAGTGTAATCCTTGCCGCCCATGTGAGCCTTGTAGTCAGAGCCCATATGTCTCTTGATAGAAATTACAGTGTTGTCATAGTTTGTAACAGCCTGTCTTTTTGCTACCTGACCGATAAGTCTGTCGCCGTTCTTTGAAACGCCAACTACTGACGGAGTTGTTCTTGCACCCTCGCTGTTAGGGATAACAACGGCTTCGCCGCCCTCCATAACTGCTACACAAGAGTTTGTTGTACCTAAATCTATACCGATGATTTTGCTCATAAGATCAAGTCCTTTCAAAATTTACTTAATTTATATCAAGACCTTAAGTCCCGATGTCTTTGTTTATGGGTTTGCTACTATTACCATTGCGTGTCTTATTACCTTGCCGCCTATGGTGTAGCCGTTTTGAAGCACCTGCGCCACAATATTTTCACCGAGGTCAGGGTCGTCAACTGTGCTTACAGCCGTTGCAACGTTCGGGTCAAATTCCTTGCCCGCAAGCTCCATGACCTCAACGTTGAGTTTTTTCAGAGCGTCGCTGAACTGATTGAAGATCATTTCAACACCCTGTTTATAAACTGCGTCCTGAGTTTCTGTGCCTAACGCTCTTTCAAAGTTGTCAAACACCGGCAGGAAGCCGTTTATCACATTTCCCTTTGCTGTGTCTGTAAGCTCCAGTCTTTCCTTTGCGCTTCTTTTTCTGAAGTTATCATATTCAGCCATAAGTCTGAGATACTTGTCATTTGCTTCGGCAAGCTCTTTTTTCAGCTTTTCTGTTTCGCTCTCCTCTGCCTTTTTCTCTGTATCCTCAGTGGCATTTTCTGCGGTATCCGCCGCTTCTTTCACTTCTTCGCTTTCAGCAGAGGTGTTTTCCTCTTTTTCAAGCTCAGTGTCCTTTTCAGTTTCCTTACTCAATTTACGCCGCCTGCCTTTCTTTTTATTCGTTTTCGTCATCTTCTTTGTTTTGCTCTTGTGGCTTTTCGGATATCATTTCCGATATCTTTCCTGTGAAATACTCGAGATATGGGATAAACTTCGCATAGTCGAGCCTCATAGGACCTATAAGCCCCAGCGCACCTGCTGTTTTGCCGTCCTTTGAGAACGGAGCTGTTATAATAGAGGAGTTGTGGATAACAAACCCGTCACGCTCAGGGGAGAACATAACGTGAAGCCCTGAGAACGTTTAGTCAATAAATCCTTTAAGCTCCTTCTGATTATCGAGAAAGCTTATTATCTCATTTTGGTTGAAGTCCTTGCAGGTGAGAAGATTACTCTGACCTTTGATAGACACGCTGCTCATTTCCTTTGTCATCTTCATTATCTCGGAAACAAGCGGTGAAAGGGTCATCATGTACGTTCCCATTGCTTCTGTGAGCTTTTCAAGATAAGCGTCCGAAAGACTGTCGATAGGCACGCCGTTGAGATTTTCCTTTACGAAGTTATCAAAAAACTCAAGCTGATCCTGACTGAGGTCGAACTCCAATCGGCAAACCTTATTCTTAATAGAGCCGTTGGACGTTATCATCAAAATAACGTACATTCTCTTTCCTGTAGGTATTACCTCTACCTTTGAGATAAGCGAGAACTTTGGCGTTGCGTTTGCGACCACCGCCGCACATTTCGTAAGATCCGCCAATGCCATTGAAGCCTTGTTCACAAGGTCTTCCTCTGTGACATATTCCTGCGGTATCATTGAATCCAGCATTTTCTTTTCATTTGCTGTCAGCTGGTTTTGCTCCATGAGCTGGTCAACATAAAGCCTATAGCCCTTATATGTTGGTATTCTGCCTGCGGAGGTGTGTGGCTGTTCGAGATAGCCTTGCTTCTCAAGCTCTGCCATTTCATTTCTTATGGTCGCTGAGGACGCTTTGACGTGAGCCATTATCGCCTTTGAGCCTACAGGCTCGCCTGTTACGATATATTCATTGACTACCGCTGAAAGTATTTTCAGCTTGCGGTCGTCCATTTGCTCACCACCCGTTCTTCTTGTTAGCACTTATTGTATTTAAGTGTTAGCACTCTTTCTTCTCGAGTGCTAAGTATAGTTTATACCCTTTTGACGATTTTGTCAAGGGGTTTAAGACTATTTTTCTCACAAATTTCAAAAATATTTGAACTTCTTTTCCGTCATATTGCACAACGCTTTGCTGAAAATGAAAAAAAGCGGGCAGACCGCAGTGGTCTGTCCGCCCGATGTTGGAAAAAGATCAGATAAAATTATTCTTTTGTATAAGCAGAAAGATCAGGAACAGCAAGCAGGCTGTCGTCTGCTTCGCCCATGGAATCTACAGTGAAGTAAACTGCGCTTGATTCGTCAGCACCCTCTGGGAGCAGAACTACCTGCTTAAGGTCATATGTAGCACCGTCAAAGCCGTAAACTATCTGACCCTCACCGCCTGAAACACTGCTGTCGAGGTTATAATACTCTTGAACAACGTTTGTTGTTGTGTCAATATATGCGTGGTCAAAATCGAGGGTCGCGCCGAAAAGAATGTCGGCTGACTTCCACTGGTTTCCGTCATCGTCTTCGATGCTGTAGGTAGTTGTGCCTTCTGAAACGTTGTAAAGCTTTCCGTCGCCTGGGCAAACTGTGTATGACTTCATGCCCTGAACTGTGAGTGCCTGATAAGCTTTGCCGTCCTTTATGCAGATAGTATACTTTGTGCCGTTGTTTGACATCTGACCTGTAAGGTTCGCAAGATAGTTGCCATCATACTTGTCTTTCATCTGCTCGAAAGCTCTGAAATCACCGTCAACGTCATAATCTGTTGTGCCTACATTTGCGGAAGTGCTGTCAGCGGTGCTTTCAGCAGGAGCGGCAGATTCTGCGGCAGCCGTTGTTGTAGTAGTTGTTTCAGCCTTTGAAGAGCTTGCAGTATCGCTCCCAGTGCAGCCTGCCATTGCTGTACACATTGCCAAAGCTGCAATAATAGTTACCATTTTCTTGTTCATAATATTTTGCCTCCGAAAAATGACAAGAATTACTCGGCTGACTCAGCGCCTGACTCAACATCGAGTTCAGCGTCATAAGGGATATCTTCAGTGTCCTTATCGAAAGACTGCTCTGTCCAACTGTCAAAATCGTCAGGGAGCTTGACTTCAACGTTTTCAGTTGTGAATGAGTTTACTGTAACAGTAGTCGTTGAGCCGTCAGAGATAGTTTCTATCTTAACAATATCCTTTGTGTCAGCATTGAAGTAATACTTGAATGTTGTTGTGAAAGAATAATCGTCAGAATCGCTTGTGTCGAGAGTTACGCCTGATTCAAGCTCCATATCAGGATCTTCTGTGCTTTCAAAAGTTTCGCAGATAAGACCGTCGTCAGTTGTTTCAGAGCTTATGAACTTGTAGCTGTCGTTAATGCCGTAGCCCATTTCGCTCTTGAAGTCGTCGATAGATTCTTCCATATCAACAGTGTAATACGTTTTTGACTCGCTGTCAAGTGTGTACATAACTCCGTCGATATTATAGATGTCCATATCCACGCCCATAAAGTTCATTTTCATGTGCATATTGCCGCCTGCTATCTCAACAACGGCTGATGAATTGTCATATTCGCTTGCCACTGTCATGTCGATAGCAAGGCTCTCGCCCTGTATCTTCTTTGTATACTGCGCTGTGAGAGTATCCTCGAGATTTTTGGCTGTGCCTGCTTCTGAAGCAGTTGACTCGCCAGCGGCTGCGCTTGTTTCTGCCTTTGATGTGCTGTCTGCTTTTGATGAGCTTGAAGAACTGCTGTCAGAACAGCCTGCCATTACTGCGCATGACATTATAAGTGAAACGAGAAGTGCAGTTATTTTTTTCATTATAAATACCTCTTTCTAAAGTTTTAATAAATTATTATTGTTATATAACCTATACTCAAAACTATAACATATTTCACAAATAACGTCAATAGATTTTGTGAAATATTTTTTCCTTTTCGTATCGAACCACAAATCAGCAAAGCTAAGAAAGCATGATTTAGGTATTTATAATCAAACATATTTGTGGTATAATGTGAATAGTAAGAATAAAAGGAGCGAATTATGAGATACGATAATATACATAAAGGCAAATTTCTATCAAGACCGAACAGGTTTATCGCCAACGTTGAGATAGACGGTAAAGCCGAGGTCTGCCATGTGAAAAATACGGGCAGATGCAAAGAGCTTTTGATCGAGGGGTGTACGGTTTGGCTTGAACATTCAGACAGCGAATCGAGAAAGACCGCTTTTGACCTTGTTGCAGTGGAAAAAGGTGACAGGCTCATAAACATGGACAGCCAAGCCCCGAATAAGGCGGTAGGGGAGTGGCTGAGAGAAAAAATGCCTTTTGGCGAGGGCTTCTCGGTCTATCCCGAAAAGAAATACGGCAACTCACGTTTTGATTTTTACTTAGAGTCGCAGGATAGGAAGATCTTCATGGAGGTCAAGGGCTGTACGCTGGAGAAAGACGGCGTTGTGCTTTTCCCTGACGCTCCTACCATCCGTGGTGTGAAGCATATAGATGAGCTTTCTCACTGCCTTGATGAGGGGTATGAGTCTTATATAATGATACTCGTTCAGATGAGCGATGTGAAATATTTCACTCCAAATTATGACACTCACCCTGAGTTCGGAGAGGCTTTGGAGAAAGCTTCCCGAAAGGGCGTGAAGATACTATGCTATGACTGCAACGTGACCCATGACTCTATGACAGTGGGCAAGCCTGTTAAGGTGAAGCTGGGCAGGTAATATGACGGCTCGTCCTGCATATACATTATAATACTAAGATGTATATGGGAGTGACAGCATTGGATATAAAGAAAGTCTGCCTGCGTTGTGTTGCAGTTATAATTGTGGCGTTCGTTATGCCCACGGGGATATGGCTCTATGCAAGATCTGCAAGCAGGTTCGGCAGGGTGGCGGCTGTGGCGGCAGGGGTGGCTATGGGAGAATACAAGCCTTATTTTTCCGCTGATGATGATAGCAAAGCAACTGCGCAGACCGCATATCCAAGTAAGCTTGAAGCGGCGGTGGTGTCAAAGCACAGCATATGGGATATGGATATGGCGCCACAGGAGAAGCAAACGCCCTCTGTAAGCGCAGAAGTGCCAAGTCCTTTGCCTGCTCAGGACGTGACGGACAAGATACCATATCCTGCAAGCATGGAGGGGAATGATGGTGTTATAGAAAAATACACCTACGGCAGATATGACGGTGAGCAGTATTTCGACCTTGACGGCGGCGGTCAGGTGAGAAACTGCACTGAGCTTTCAAATGATGAGCTTTATGAGGAAAGCTCAAAGCCGTATGATTTTCAAATAGACGGAAATTCCTCTGAGCCGCAGATACTTATTTATCACACCCACGCCACGGAAAGCTTTGAGCCCACAGACAAAGACCACTATGACAGCTCCTTTTCCTGCAAGACCACCGACCCCGAAATGAATATGCTGTCGGTAGGGGACAAGATATGCGAACAGCTTGACAAAGCAGGCGTTGCGTATATCCACGATACACTTGTGCATGATTATCCCAGCTATGACGGCTCTTACGATTCGAGCCGAATGGCGGTAAAGCAGATATTGGAGGAGTACCCCTCTATAAAGGTATGCCTTGACGTTCACCGTGACGGCATAGAGCGTGAGGACGGCACAAGGCTCGCACCTGTGGCGGAGATAGAGGGCAGGGAAGCGGCTCAGCTTATGATAATATCAGGGTGTGATGACGGCACTATGGGTATGCCTGACTATATGAAGAATTTTCACTTTGCCTGTGCCTTGCAGTCGGCTTTGGAGAGCGATTGGCAGGGGCTTACACGTCCTATTCTGTTTGACTATCGCCACTATAATCAGGACTTGACCACCGGCTCGCTTCTTATAGAGGTGGGAAGCCACGGCAATTCTATCGCTCAGGCACAGTATACAGGCGAGCTTATAGGAAAGACCTTGGGTGAGATGTTCGGAGGAGAATAGGTGCAATAACGCACAAAATATGTGCGGCGAATTGTCTTAAAATGCCGAAAATACGGCTTTTAGCGGTTGGTTTCTTGACAAGAACGGGGTTTTGCGTTATAATTAAAGGGACTACATAAACGTTACAGCGTGAGAAATATATAATACGCTTATATTTTGGAGAACTGATATTATGAAAAAAATTTACCCCATGAAAAGAATAGCCGCAGGCTGTATGGCTCTGTGCATAGCTTTTGCCGCCTTTGGTTTTTCTGACGGAAGCGTAAGTGATATCGCTTTGGCGGATAACGATACATACAGCAGTCAGCTTGAAGAGCTAAAAAAGCAACAGCAGGAGCTTGATAAGCAGATAGCTGACGCTGACAAAAAGCTTGCCGACGAGCAGGACAACCTTGAGGCTATAAAGAAAAAATATAAATCCATACAGAAAAAGATAGCAAATTCAGAGAAATATTCCTCTGAGCTTGAAGATCAAATGGCAGAGCTTGACGGCAAACAGCTTGACACTCAGCACAGCCTTGACTTGCAGGAAACTGCAATAAACGAGGGCAAGGACGATTTTATGGAGCGTATTCGTGCAATGTATGTTGCAGGCGGAGCAGATTCGTACACGAACGTGCTGATAAATTCATCTGATTTTTATGACATTCTTATGAGGATAGAGCTTGTGACGAGGGTTGCAAAGCACGATAATGACGAGCTTAACGAGCTTTTGGATCAGTATAAAAAGCTTGAAAAGACCAAGGCGGAGCTTGATGAGCAGATAAAACAGCTCAAAGCAAAGGCTGAGGAATATGCCGGGGAGCAGAAAACTTTGGCGGGCGAGCAGGCGGAGCTTCTGAAAATGGAGCAGGAGTCGGGCAAGCTTATCGAGCAGATAAAGAACGATAAGAGCGACCTTGAAGATAAGTCACAGCAGGTGGACAATAAGTATGCGGAGGTGTCCTCAAAGGCGGATACCACCACGACTACGACCACCACCAAGAAAAAGACTACCACCACCAAAAAGAGTGGCAACAGCGGTGAAAAGACCACTACCACGAAGAAGCCGGCTCAGACGGAAAAGCCTGACGAAACTACGGTTCAGACTACCACAACTCCGCAGGAAACAGCTAAGCCAAAGCCTGAAACAAGCAAAAAGACCACTACCACAACAACAGCAGCGCCTGCACCTAAGCCTGATAATTCAAGCAGTTCTAAAATAGACACTGTTGTTTCATATGCCAAAAGCATGGTGGGCGGAGCGTATGTATGGGGCGGTTCACAGTTTGGTGCAACGGATTGTTCGGGCCTTGTGATGCTCTCGTTCGCACAGGTGGGAATAAATCTTCCGCACTATGCGGCTTCGCAGGCTTTATACGGCACTACAGTTTCATATAACAACATGAAGAAGGGCGACGTTATCTTCTTTGGCGGAGCGTCGATCTCGAGCATTTACCACGTTGCTATCTATATCGGCGACGGCAAAATGGTACACGCCCAGAACACTGACACTGGTATCGTTATTTCAAATGTTGAGTATTTTTCAAGATACAACAACATCACTATAATAAAAAGACTTATATAAAGTAAAAACGCAGTCTGCAAGGGCTGCGTTTTTTATATCTATAATTATTCAACATAAAACGCCACGAAAATTCATATAAAATTACTTAACTGTGAACATTCATTTTCAAACCTATTGACAAAGCTAAGTATTTGTGATATAATTAAATCAAATAAAGATTGTAGGCTTTGATAACAATTGCTGTGCAAAACAGCAGTAAGGCAGGGGGAAGAATAATGGATAGTCTGAAAACGTGTTTTTTTGGCGGCTATGATAAGCTTGATACATTAAAATATATCGACACAATAACCAGCGAGATCTATATGCTGGAGTCGGCTATCGAAAAGAAAAAGAACGGTGATAACTTTGTTATCCCCGGAGAAACAGGTCAGCGAAAGCTTAAAGGTTCAGCGCTTGGTGGATTTGCAAAGCCTGATGTGGACAGCTACATCTGTGCGCTTCTTGGAAAGGCGGCTGAGCTTCGTGAAAAGCTTTGCAGCTAACGGCTAATAAAGGCAAAAAAATATCCGCAGAGGTCATTTTATATGGCTTCTGCGGTTTTTTGTCGCATCTAAAAGAGCAAAAAAAATTAATACCCACTTCCATCGGCTGAAATGAGCATTAATTTTTTATAGAATTATGAAAGGGATTCTTTGGTATTTGGTAAAACCTAAAGACGAGGAAATGTATCAGCGACTTGGGGAATCGCAGAGGGAAAGAAGACAAAAACCTGACTTTAAGTTTTACCAATTACCAAAGCTTTTTTTGTATCTTCTGCTGTGATTATATAATACCAGTTCTGTGTGAACCGAATATGAATTTTCAGGGGATTTCGGAGAGTTTTTTGAAAAAAATAAATGTTAATCACCAGTTCACAATTATAAGCTATAATGTCATTATTGGGGAATTTTTTTACGAGGGAGGATATTTTATGTTTCAGATACTTGTGGTGGAGGACGACGCAAGCCTTAGAAAGCTCATGTCTGCCGCACTTAAACAGCATGGCTATGTGACTTTTCTTGCAAATGACGGTCTGGAGGCTTTGGACGTTCTTGAAAAAACGAATATAGACCTTATAATTTCAGATATAATGATGCCGAATATGGACGGCTATGAGCTTACAAGACAGCTCAGAAAGGCTGATTTCAATCTGCCTATACTTATGGTCACCGCAAAGGAGACCTTCGAGGACAAGCAGGAGGGCTTTTCTGCCGGCACAGACGATTATATGGTAAAGCCTATTGATATAAATGAGATGATACTTCGTGTGGGTGCGCTTTTAAGGCGTTCAAAAATGGCGTCGGAACATTCTCTTACTGTGGGAAACTGCGTGCTTGATTATGACGCTATGAGCGTGGCGGTTGACGGCGGAGCGGCGGAAACGATACCGCAAATGGAGTTCAAACTGCTTTTTAAACTGCTCAGCTACCCTGACAAGATATTCACACGCCGTCAGCTCCTTGACGAGCTTTGGGGCATGGATAAGGACGTTGATGAGCGTACTGTTGACGTTCACGTTAAAAGGCTGAGAGAGCGTTACGGAAGCTGTGAGTCATTCGATATTGTCACGGTTCGTGGACTTGGCTATAAGGCTGTGAAAAAGCAGTGACGGATAAGCTTGAGGGGTGAGGGGTTTGGATAAGAAAAAGGCCAAAAATAAAACAAGTTTGCAGTTCAAGCTGACTCTTATGTTTTTCTTTGTGATGCTGGTGTCGGCTTCTATATCGGTGTCAGTGCTTGTAATGGTGTGCAG
>ENA-ORTB01003519-ORTB01003519.1-human-gut-metagenome-genome-assembly--contig:-NODE-3519-length-12103-cov-3.819472_pt1 | contig 12103 bp, 8 predicted proteins | sample MGYA00241905_ERZ509174 | MGnify/ENA primary metagenome ERZ509174 (study PRJEB26280, sample SAMEA2338851) | human gut metagenome | biome: human gut; feature: human-associated habitat; material: faeces...
GCACCGCCTGTTCTCTTGTCGGCAAGGTGAATTATTTTTGGGGAGGAAAATCCCTCGTAATTGGCTGGGACGCCCGCTGGGGCGAGCTGCGGCAGGTCACTGCGGCAGGCAGCTCCACCACGGGGACCTACCGCCCCTACGGATTGGATTGCAGCGGCTGTGCGACACGTTCCTAACTGAAAAGGTTAGGCGTGAAACAAAAAATAAGGATTGAAAGGAGCCAGATAAAGTTTCATAGAACTGATATTCCAAGAAGTGGAATGACGGGGTAACGCCCTGAAACGCTTCCCTAAGCTCGCGGTATGCAGAGAGGTGCGCAAACGCCAAATCGTGTAAAGCCCGCTAAAGACGGCTGAGAGCTACCCTAACGCTGGGAGTTTCCCAGAGCGAGGAAAGTGCGCCAGAGGTGGCGTGTGTAGGTTATAGGCCGGGGGTCTATAAAGCGTCCATGGTGAGAATGCAGGTTCGTGACCTGCCGACGAATGTCCGAGTGTACGGGTCTAAATGCAGACATGGTAGAAATGCCATGACCGCCAAGTGCGGGGTACGTGGGGTGGAGTAAGGTTAGTCTGGGATAAAACACCCTGCCGTGTTACAGGCACGGCCAAGCGTACAGGCTTAAAGGACGCACCTAAAGACGCCATGAAAAAGATAGGAATATCGGAACGTGGAAAGGTTAGAACATGGAGCATTTGCGTGCAATGAAGTGTTGGCGAGGGAAAGCCGCAAGGTATAACCCGCCTTTATCTAACCGAGAGCGATGTCATAGTACCGATGAAACCGTGATAATAAGCGGTGGAGGGATAGGCATTAGTCGTAGATTGAAAGAACAAATCAGAATGAAAAATGCAAAGGTTCGAGTATGACTAAGAAAGGCCACTTCTCGGGAAAGAGGAGGATGCCGACTTTGCCAACCGCAACGAAAGAACAGAAAGTGCAGAAAATCCGAAACGCTGAGTATTATGATTTTCAGGGTGTACAGGACACTTTATACACACAGAGCAAAGAAAACAAAGTGTTCAGAAAATTGATGACAATTATTCTCTCAGAAGAAAATATCATGCTGGCCTATCGCAATATCAAGAAAAATGTAGGAAGTCATACACCCGGCGTGGATGGAAAAACAATCAAAAACCTGTCCAAGTGGCAGGAAGATAGCCTGATAACCTATATACGCACCAGATTAAAACACTATATTCCCCAACCGGTAAGACGTGTGGAAATTCCAAAAGCCAACGGTAAAACAAGACCGCTGGGTATTCCGACCATCATGGACAGATTGATACAGCAATGCGTCCTCCAAGTAATGGAGCCAATTTGTGAGGCGAAATTCCATGAACGGAATAACGGTTTTCGCCCATGTAGAAGTGCAGAACACGCCATCGCACAAGTTTACAAATTCGTACAGCGCAGTGGACTGCACTTTGTGGTGGACATTGATATTAAAGGGTTCTTTGATAATGTCCAGCATGGGAAACTGCTGAAACAGCTTTGGCAGATGGGTATTCGGGATAAAACCTTGCTCTCCATCTTGTCAGCTATGCTAAAGGCTGAAGTCGCAGAAATCGGCTTCCCAGAACGGGGAACGCCGCAAGGCGGCATCATCTCGCCGTTGCTGGCAAATGTGGTACTGAATGAATTGGATTGGTGGATTTCCAGTCAGTGGGAAACTATACCCACACACCATCAATATGCGGTTACCATTGCGCCAAACGGAACAGCGAGTAGAGGAAAGACTTATCGCGCATTGCAAAGCACGCAGTTAAAAGAATGTTGGATTGTCCGATATGCGGATGACTTCAAAATTCTTTGCCGCAAGCGCAGTGATGCGGTAAAGCTATTTGCCGCCACACAGCAATGGCTGAAAGCGCGTCTCGGATTGGACATTAGTCCTGAAAAGTCGGGGATAGTGAACTTGAAAAAGCATTACACTGAATTTCTGGGCATCAAAATCAGAGTGCGTCAAAAAGGGAAAAAAGCCAACGGGTCACTAGGGTACACAGTTTACTCTGGGATGACAGATAAGGCATATCAGGCAATGAAATCAAAGGTTCAGCAGCATACCAGAGCAATGGCACACCCGGCAGATACAAATGATGGGAGCCGTGCCGTAGATGCCTATAACGCCTATGTGCTGGGCATCCACAATTACTATCGTATCGCAACAAATATAACTCTGGATATGCGTAAAATAGCCTTTCTGGTCAAACACGAACTAAATGCACGCCTGCGAAGATATACGCAAAAATCGGGGGATAAACTCCCCAGTTATATTGCTGAACGGTATGGAAACAGCAAAATGCTTCGGTATGTATATGGACGGGCATTGATACCGATAGGGTATCTTAAACACAAAGCCCCCATATTCAAGCCGAAGAAAGTCAATCGTTACACCCCAGAAGGGCGAGCCGAAATCCATAAAAGCCTCTCATGCGTCAACATTTCAATCCTAAGAGAAATGATGAGAAACCCCATCATGGATAGGAGTGTTGAGTACAATGACAATCGCCTATCGCTCTACTGCGGGCAAATGGGACGCTGCTATGTGACTAAACAGCCGCTGGAATTGGGGCATATGCACTGTCATCACCGCATACCAAGGCACTTCGGCGGAGATGACAAATACGGAAATCTGGTGTTAGTAACAGATGAAGTCCACCGCTTGCTTCATGCAACACAGCCAGATACGATTGCACATTATATGCTGAAACTGAAACCTGACAGCAAACAACTGAGAACACTAAATAGACTTCGCAGATGGCTGCAACTGCCCGAATTTCAATCCTATACATCTTATTAAAAAGAGCGGTTGTAATTTTCATTGGTGATTTTCATTTCAACTTACGATGGAACGCCGTGTGAGCTGAAAGGTTCACGCACGGTGTGGAGCGGGGGAAAACCTGGAGATAGTATCAAAGGGTTACCTATCGCTATTTGTCGATTGGGTATTTTACAATGTCACGGATGGAGAGTACGTCATAGGCCACGGCGGCGGTGTCCACATGCAGCACACCTACTGTACCCCCATCTCGTGGAATGAGGCCCAGCCCGGCGATCTGGTGTTCTATCCCGATGATGAGCATGTGGGAATCGTAGGTGGCAGAGATGAAAGCGGAAACATGCTCATCATCCACTGTGCGTTCAGCCAAAATAATGTGGTGATCACCGGCCTGGAGGGCCTTACCTCCATTGGACATCCCTTGTATTACGGGGAATAAAATAAATCTCGCGGTGAGACACAATTTCTGTCGGAATCAGGTCTCGCCGTGAGATTTTTTAATCTTCAAACAGTTTGGAGACTGGAATTTCCAGCACTTCCGCAACCTTAAGCATGATTTCCATGGACACACCGAAAGCCCGGGTTTGGCTTTCAATCTTTGCAACAAATGACTATGATTAATTTGCTGGCCGATATTCAGGCGAAAATGGCAGAAGGTTAATCAACGGGGTACGAGCGGTGGCCAAAGAAATACAACCGCAAAGAAACTGCCCGGACAGTTTGTCTTTTGAAAAAAGAAATCAGTAATTATGAAGAAGATCGGCTCAGCAGCCGCTTTGCAGCGCTATACGATACTATTAAGCAAATGAAAAAGAATGGTTGAGATTGGATCATAGTTTACCTTAAAAAGTAATTCTCGGTGCTATATGGGGCAGAATCCAACGCTTTTGTTGTCTCCTGCCCCATATTTGTTATATCTGTTGTGTAATTAAAATTCCAAATTATGACCGTCTTTTTTAGAAAATAGGTGGACCACATTTCCACCAAAAATAAACGAAATGGAAGTGCCACTTTCCGAAGGGATATACTGGGCTCCATCCATACCCGAGGTCTGGGCAACAATAATGCTATCCCGACCATTGATATCCACATGAAGATGGACCGCACTCCCCATCATCTCTGAGACTTCTACCTTGCCATGCACCCCATGTTCACCATTCTCCAACAGCATAATGTGCTCAGGCCGGACACCGAGAATAATCTCTTGGGGGGGTACACTAGCTTGATACAACCTTTCTTGTTTCTCGACGGTAGGCACTACTCGAATACCGCCCATCAAAACAGAATATACGCCGTCTTCATCCCTCTTCAACTCCGCATCGTAGAAGTTCATCTGTGGGACCCCTATAAAACCTGCTACAAAGAGGTTGACCGGGTGATCGAAAACCTCTTGAGGTGTTCCAATTTGCTGGATAACACCGTCTTTCATGATAACAATGCGGTCACCTAAGGTCATTGCCTCGGTCTGATCGTGGGTAACATAGATGAATGTGGCATTGATACGCTGGCGTAGCTTGATGATCTCAGCGCGCATCTGGTTACGCAACTTGGCATCCAAATTAGATAAGGGTTCGTCCATGAGTAGAACTTTGGGCTCTCGTACAATAGCTCGGCCAATGGCCACCCGCTGCCTCTGGCCACCTGACAGCGCCTTAGGCTTGCGATCTAGATATTCCGTAATTCCCAGGATCTCCGCCGCCTGATTCACACGACGGTCGATCTCCTCCTTAGGTAACTTGCGGAGTTTCAGTGGAAATTCCATATTGCCCCGCACCGTCATGTGGGGATATAGGGCATAGCTTTGAAACACCATAGCGATGTCTCGATCCTTAGGCTCCACATCGTTGACTAGTTTTCCGTCAATATAGAGCTCACCCCTGGTGATCTCCTCCAACCCTGCCACCATCCTCAGCGTGGTAGATTTTCCGCAACCGGAGGGCCCGACTAATACAATGAATTCCCGATCACTGATATTCAGGTTGAAGTCCTGCACTGCGAGAACGCCTTCGTCCGTTACCTTGAGATTACTTTTCTTTTTCTCGCTGTGTGGATATACTTTTTCAATATGCTGTAAACTGACTTCAGACATAATAAGCACCCCTTTCTGAGATGGCTTTCATTTTAAATGCCAGATATCCTGGTCATATTCCGCGATAGTACGATCGGAGGAAAAGAATCCAGAGCGGGCAATATTGACCAGCATCCTGCGGCTCCAGGCGTCCCGGTCCTCGTAGTCGGTTAGGCAACGCTCCTTCACCGCAATATAGTCCTCCAGGTCTAAAAGGGCCATAAAGTAGTCTTTGGAAATAAAGTCCTTGTAGAGCCGGCTAAGGCTCTGGGCATCACCCATGGTCAGCAGCTGGGGGCTGATGATGAAGTCCACCAGACGCTCCACCTCTGGCTTCTGCCAGTAGTCGCTGCTACGGTAGGCGCTATTCTGATAGAGGTCAATGACCTCATCAGCCGAGCGGCCGAAGATGTAGATGTTCTCCTCCCCCACCAGCCGGGAGATCTCCACATTGGCCCCGTCCAACGTACCCAGGGTGACAGCACCGTTGGCCATGAGCTTCATGTTGCCGGTACCACTGGCCTCCTTGGATGCCAAGGAGATCTGCTCGGACACATCGCAGGCGGGCACCAGGAGCTCGGCGGAGGAGACATTGTAGTTTTCTACCATCACCAGCTTCAGCCAGGGGGACACCTGAGGGTCCTGGTCGATGAGCCTGCTCAGGCACAAAAGCAGGTGGATGGTGTCCTTGGCTAGGGTATAGGCAGGGGCGGCTTTGGCACCGAACACCATAGTCACCGGCCGGGTTGGGGTACGGCCCTCCTTGATCTGCAGATACTTCCAGATTGCATACAAAGCATTCATCTGCTGGCGCTTATACTGGTGCAGCCGCTTGATCTGGATGTCCAGGATGCTATCGGGGGTAATCTCCGTCCCGCGCCCCTTCAGCCACCGGGCCAGTTTCGTCTTGTTTTCCCCCTTGACAGACAGCAACTGCTCACGGAGAGCGCTGTCCTCCATGTGGTCCATCAGCCCCTCCAGCTTCCCCGCATCCCGCTTCCACTCCGGGCCAATGGCCTGGGTGATGAGATCGGAGAGAGCAGGGGTGCAGCCCATCAGCCAGCGGCGGAAGGTGATACCGTTTGTTTTATTGTTGAACTTCTCTGGGTAGAGCACATAGAAGGAGTGCAACTCCGTATTTTTCAGGATTTCGGTGTGCAACTCGGCCACACCGTTGACCTTGGCGCTGCTGTGGATATCCATGTGGGCCATGTGGATGACATCGTGCGCATCCCAGATGGCAAGCTTGGGGGCATCGCTGCGTTTCCGGGCCCGCTCATCCAGGGCACGGATAAAAGGCAGTAGCTGGGGGGTCACCTGTTCCAGATAGGAGGCAGGCCATTTCTCCAGGGCCTCGGCCAGGATGGTGTGGTTGGTGTAGGCACAGGTACGCTCTACCAGATCCATGGCCCGCTCTAGCTCCACCCCCCGCTCGGTTAGCAGACGAATGAGCTCCGGAATCACCATGGATGGGTGGGTGTCGTTGATGTGGACAACGGCGTACTTGTCCAGCTCTTCCAGGGCGTGCCCCCGCTCCTCCAGTTCCTGCAGAATCAGTTGGGCACCAGCGGAAACCATGAAGTACTGCTGGTATAGTCGCAGCAGCCGCCCCGTCTCGTCGCTGTCATCGGGGTAGAGGAAGGAGGTCAGGTGGTGGGAGATGTCCGTTTTGTCAAACTGGATGCCATCCTTGGGGGGGGAGCGGGTTGCTCCACGTCAAAGAGGTGCAATCGGTTGCAAATGCCATTCTCATAGCCGGGAATCTCCAGGTCGTACAGTCTGGCGTTCAGAGAGAAGCTCCCGAACTTTACCGGGTAGGACACCCCGGTATCCAGCAGCCAGGACTCCGGCGCAATCCAGGGGTCGGGCATCTCAGTCTGCCGGCCAGTGTCCAACCGCTGACGGAACAGGCCATAGTGGTAATTGAGGCCCACACCGTCCCCGTTGATTCCCAGGGAGGCGATGGAGTCCAGAAAGCAGGCGGCCAGGCGGCCCAGCCCGCCGTTACCCAGGGAAGGCTCCGGTTCCTGATCCTCAATCTGGGCCAAGGAGCGGCCGTGAGCGGCCAGTAGAGCCTCCACATCCTCTAGTAGGCCCAGGTTGATGAGGTTGGCCCTCAGCAGCCGCCCCACCAGAAATTCCGCGGAAAAATAGTACAGTTTCCGCTTCCCCTGGGCGTGGCCCATGGGCTTTTGTAGATCACGCACCGCGGCGGTCAGGGCGTACATCAGCTCCCGGTCGGAGCTCGTGTCCAGGCTGACCCCATGCCTTGTCAAATAGGTATCCAAATAAGGTTGGATGCTCATGACTTTTCTCCCTTCCTTTCTTGGGGCAGGCGCTCATAGAGCTTCATCTGCCGCAGCAGGCGTTTGGCCAGAGCCGGGCTATCAAAGCCGGGCAGCGCCCGCCACTGCCAGTTACCCCCCAGCGTAGAGGGGGTGTTGATCCGCCCCTCTGAGCTCAGCCCTAGCAGATCCTGCATTTGAACAATGGCGTAATCGGCAGTACTACTCCAAATAGCTCGCATCATTCCCCAATTTTCTCCTTCAATAGAATCAAGATGCAAATATTCGCGAGCCAATGCTACATCTTCTGGGTTTGCGGTACTAATCCACCCTAAAGCAGTGTCGTTGTCGTGGGTACCGACATAGGCAACACAATTGGTAGGGTAATTATGGGGCTGATATGTTCGCCCTCCCCCATCCCGGCTATCAAAGGCAAACTCCAGCACCTTCATTCCAGGATAGCCGGTGTTCTTCAAAAGTTGATGTACCGAGGGGGTAAGAAAGCCAAGATCCTCTGCAATGATGGGCCGCTGACCAACTACCTTCTCCACTGCACGGAAAAAGTCCAACCCAGGCCCAGCTTCCCATGTACCTTCTTTGGCTGTCTCAGCAGAAGCCGGAATAGCATAGTAAGCATCAAAGCCCCGGAAATGATCGATACGAAGCACATCATAAAACCTAAACTGGAAAGAAATACGGTGCAACCACCAGTGATAGCCATCTGCCCGCATCTGCTCCCAATTAAAAAGAGGATTGCCCCACAACTGGCCATCTGCAGAAAAGCCATCCGGTGGGCAACCAGCCACCCGGGTAGGATGCAGATCAGCGTCCATCTGGAACTGATCCGAATGTGCCCATACATCCGAACTGTCTTCCGCCACATAAATAGGAATATCGCCAATGATAGATATCCCTTTGGCTTCCGCCAGACTTTTCAGCCGTTCCCACTGCTCAAAAAACAAAAACTGTACGCCTTTCCAAAAGAGAATATCAGATTCCATCTCTGCCTTGGCCTGTGACATTGATTCTCTTTCCCTGTGTCGAAGTTCTTCCGGCCACTCTTTCCAAGGTCTTCCTCCAAAATAACTTTTTAAAGACATGAAAAGGGAGTAATCTTCCAGCCAATAACTTTCTTTATCGCAAAAACACTGCACCGCTTGTTTGTTATTGGCCCAAAGCCGATCCACTGCTTTTTTGAGTACCTGGAAACGTTTTTGATACAACAATCCATAGTCTACACGGGCGGGATTTGTACTCCACTGGATGCCTTGGTACTCTTCGGGCAATAATAATCCCACCTTGGCCAAATCATCTAGATCAATCAAATAGGGGTTCCCTGCATAGGAGGAAAAAGGTTGGTATGGAGAGTCGCCATAGCCAGTAGGTCCAATGGGCAATAACTGCCAATAAGTCTGACCACTTTCTGCCAAAAAGTCTAAAAACTCTCTGGCAGATCTCCCCAAAGTTCCGATTCCCCACGGTGAGGGTAATGAAGTGATTGGCATCAGAACGCCGGCACTTCGCATATCAACACCAACCTTTCTGTGACTCTGTTATCTTGTTTCCACAAAAGAAACGCTTTCACGTTCCACTAATTCAAAATCAATTGTTTCATAAACCGGAGTTGTTTTGTAATGAATCGCCTGGAGTAAGGTTTGTACTCCCCGGGCTGCCAGCTCCGCGGCATCCTGTCTAACGGTTGTCAGTCGGGGGATACAGAAGTTAGCAGTATCAATTCCATCATAACCTACGATCGAGATATCATCCGGGATCCTCAGTCCCAAATCGCATATGGCACGCATAGCCCCTAAAGCAATAACATCGCCCAGTGCAAACAGGGCAGTGATATCCGGCTCTCGCCCCAGTAGCTCTTTTGCCGCCGCATATCCATCTGCCATGGAGAACCGACATGGGACATGGTTAGCTTTAGGGGCAAAAGGCAACCCTAACCGCCTCATACAAGCCTCAACACCCCGGAGGCGTTTAACACTAATTTGCTCAACCGCCAGGTTTCCTCCCAACACACCGATCTTCTGATGTCCATGACGGTATAGGTACTCAATAACAGCCTCTGCAGATGCGGTGTCATCTGTGGAGAAGCTAGATAGATTTTCAAAACCTAAAGCATGGGCGTCATTGGTCAGCAACACACAAGGAACCGTAATTGGATGAAATTCTCGTCGAAAACAGTCCAAGTCCCCTCCAAGGAAAATAATTCCTTTGGGCCGACGGAGCTTGACTAACTGCACTGCATACTGTACTTCGTCGGCCTCCTCATCCAGATAGGCCACATAAATCTCTTCACCGTTGTTTCGAAAAAGATCCTGCACACGTTCCAAAATTCCAGCAAACAAGAAGTTTTGAGATCCTTTTACCAATACGGCAACGGACGATTGTGCCTGCGTCTTCAGATACTTTGCATTAGCGTTTGGCTCAAATCCCTGCTCATGTACTACAGCCAGAATACGTTCTCGAGCCTTCTTACTGACATCTGGATGATTATTCAGAACCCGGGATACAGTACCTAACCCATATCCCGAAAGACGCGCAATATCTTTTATCGTCATAGCCTCACTTCCAATATTCCATGTGATACAGCCCCGTTACCCCTTGACCGCACCCGCGGCCACGCCTTTGATAATGTACTTCTGGCAGGACAGGTAAAATACGATCACAGGGATTACCGCCATGATGAGGGCGGCCATAATGGCACCCATGTCAACCCGGCCGTAGGAGCCTTTCATATATTGTATCACAATAGAGATGGTTTTGTACTTTTTCAGATCCAGGGTCAGGTAGGGCAACAGGAAGTCGTTCCAGATCCACATGGTCTCCAAGATGCCCACGGAGATGTAGGTGGGCTTCATGATGGGAAGAACCACCGAGAAGAAGGTACGGATGGGTGAACAGCCGTCGATCATGGCGGCCTCCTCGATCTCAATGGGGATGGACTTGACAAAGCCGCAGAACATGAACACCGCCAGCCCCGCGCCAAAGCCCAAGTAGATGATGATGAGACCCCAGGGGGTGCCCAGACCCAGCCGGTCGGTGACCAGGGAGAGAGTGAACATGACCATCTGGAAGGGGACCACCATGGAGAAGACGCACAGGATGTAGATGGCTTTGGTGACCCGGGTCTTCACCCGGGTAATATACCAGGCGCACATGGAGGTGCAGATGAGGATGACCAGCACCGAGCCCACGGTGATGAACACCGTCCAGCCCACCGCATCCAGAAAGCCGTACTGGTCGATGGCGGCGGTGTAGTTGTCTAGGCCTGTGAGGGTGGTCTCATTGGGCAGCTGGAAGGGCTCCAGGCTGATGTAGGACTTTTTCTTAAAGGAGTTCATTAGCACCACCACGATGGGCAGCACATAGACGATGCACAAAAAGGAGAACAGGCCGGTGCCCAAGCGGCTGAGATGGGCTTGTTTTTGTTTCATTGCTGTACCTCCTTGGAGCGGGTGGCCCGGAGCTGAAGCAGACCGATGCCAACCACCAGAATAAAGAAGATCACGGCCTTGGCCTGGCCCACGCCCTCCCAGCCGGTACGGCCGTAGAAGGTGTTGAAGATGTTCAGAGCCAGCAGCTCGGACATCTTGGCGGGCTCGCCGGCGGTTAGGGACAGATTCTGGTCAAAGAGCTTGAAGCTGTTGGTCAGGGTCAGGAAGGTGCAGATCGTAATGGAGGGCATTACCATCGGAATTGTCACGTTTTTCAAAATCTGTCCGGAAGTCGCACCGTCAATCTTTGCAGCCTCGATCAGATCTCCCGGGATATTCTGAATTCCGGCAATGTAAATGATCATCATATAGCCGATCTGCTGCCAGGACACCAGGATGACCAATCCGGCAAAGCCGTACCACTCGTTGAGATTGAGGGCGGTGGAGTAGGCTGCCAGGATGCCGTTGAAGATAAGCTGCCAGATGTAGCCCAGCACGATGCCGCCGATGAGGTTGGGCATGAAGAACACGGTGCGAAAAATGTTGGTACCCCGCATCTTCTGGGTCAGGGCCAGGGCGATCAGGAAGGCGATGATGTTGATGACCACCAGGGAAACCACCGCAAACAGGGCGGTATACCAGAAGGCGTGACGGAATATGGTGTCCTGAAAGGCCCGGACATAGTTTTCCACCCCGTTGAAGGTGGCGTCGGTCACCGTGGTAAACTTGCAGAAGGACAGCCAGATGCCCATGAGGAAGGGCACGATGAAGCCGATGGTGAACGCGGCCAGGGTGGGCAGGAGGAAGATGGGAAAATACCGCTTGATTGCCTTTTCCAAAGAAAAGCCTCCTTACATAAATCAGTCAGTAGGATGAAATGGAGACAGCGGGCAGGCAAACGCCCGCCCGCTGTCAAAGCGTTAGTTTCAGAGATAGGGTTCCAATCAGCCGTTGACGGCAGCCGCCTCGGCGGCCCAGCCGTCCACGAAGGCGGTCACCACGGCGTCCCAGTTGGCATCGGTCTGGTCGGCGGCATAGGTGGTGAGAGCGGAGCCCACGCCGTTCTTCCACTCCTCAGAGGGCATGGTGGCGAAGTTCCAGGACACGGGCTCATAGCCGTCGGCCACATACTGGTTGCCGATGTTCACCAGGGGATTGCTGGACTCCAGGTTGCCCTGGAAGGGGATCACAAAGCCCATGCCAGGCTGGCCGGAGGGCATGGCGCCCTCGCCGCCGCACATGGCGGTGGTGCCCACCTCAGAGGTGACACACCAGTTCATGAAGTCCAGGGTGGCCTGGATGTCGGCCTCGGAGGCCTTGGCGTTGACGCACCAGTAGTTCTCGGTGCCGGTGCACAGGCCCTGCTTCTCCTCGCCGTCCACGCCGATGTAGATGGGCAGCATGCCCAGGTTGTCGTCGCCCAGCTCGGCCACGTCGTTGTAGGCCCAGGTGCCGTTCTGATAGAACACGGCCTTGTTGGTCACAAACTCGGCCACGGCGTCGTCGCCGGTCTTGGTGGACAGCAGAG
>ENA-ORTB01003522-ORTB01003522.1-human-gut-metagenome-genome-assembly--contig:-NODE-3522-length-12095-cov-2.750415_pt1 | contig 12095 bp, 8 predicted proteins | sample MGYA00241905_ERZ509174 | MGnify/ENA primary metagenome ERZ509174 (study PRJEB26280, sample SAMEA2338851) | human gut metagenome | biome: human gut; feature: human-associated habitat; material: faeces...
GCTTTGTCGCCGCGCACGCCGACTGGATCGCGCGCGCTCTGGCTAAGCAGGAGACCCATGCCGCCGCGCATCCCGAGCCGATGGATGCCGAGCGGGAGGAATATATCCGGCAGGCGAAAGCCTGCCTGCCGCAGCGTGTGGCGTATTATTCCGAGCGGATGGGTCTTAGCCCGACGCAGGTGCGCATCACGGGCGCGCGCACGCGCTTTGGCAGCTGCAGCTCGCAGGGGCACATCTGCTTTTCGTGGCGGCTGATGCAGTACCCGCCGGAGGCGATCGACTACGTCGTCGTGCATGAGCTGGCGCACCTGCGCTATATGAACCACGGCGCGGAGTTTTACGCGCTCATCGCGCGCTATCTGCCGGACTGGAAGACCCGCCGCGCCCTGCTGCGGGCGTGAACGCAGCGCCGGAGCATTGCCGCTCCGGCGTTTTTGCGTGCAGGAATTGATTTTTGATGCAGATGCGTGTAAACTATATGGCCAGAAAAACCAGGGAGGGATGTGCATGAAACAGGCGATCGCGCTTGCCGGCGGCGGCACGAAGGGCGCATATCAGGTCGGCGCGTGGAAGGCGATGCGGGAGCTCGGCATCCCGTTTGACATCGTCACGGGCACGTCCATCGGCTCGGTCACGGCGGCGCTGATGGTGCAGGGCGATTTTGACCGCGCGTGGGAGCTCTGGACGCACATCACGGAGGAGCAGATCATGCTCGAACGCGCCGATGCCACGCCGCACGAAAAGCGTGAGCTCGCGGCGCTGGCCGAGCACCCGGAGCAGCTCATCGCGCGCGTCAAGGACTGGGCGGATCTCAACCGCCGCACGGCGGACATTTCACCGTACCGCGCGCTTGTGCACAAATATCTCGACGAGGCGCGCTTTTTCGCCTCGCCGGTGGATTTCGGGCTCATGACGGCGCGCTTTCCGTCGCTCCAGCCGGTCGAGGTGCGCAAGCAGGACATCGCGCCCGGCTACCTGCCGCAGTGGATCCTCGCGTCGTCGGCATGCTTTCCGATGTTCCCGATGTGCGAGATCGACGGGCAGAACTATCTCGACGGCGCATATTCGGACAACCTGCCGATCAGTACGGCGTTTCGACTCGGCGCGGATCGCGTCATCGCCATCGGCCTCAAGCCGGAGACGCCGGAGAAAAAATACGCAAACCACCCGCTCGTGACCTACATTGCCCCGGCAGAGCCGCTGGGAAAGCTGCTGGAGTTTGACCCCGACGCGATGCGCCGCAGCATCGCCCTCGGCTACACGGACACGCTGCGCGTGCTCGGCAGCTGCATCGGCCGTACCTACACGTTCGAGCCCGACGGAAAGACGCTGCTCGACGGCGTCGCGCGCGACTATCTGCTGTGGCTGCTGCGCCGGGAGCTGACGCCACCGGACTCCATGCTGGACTTTTTCCGCAGCGATACGCCGCTGACCGACCGCATCCTCAGCGACCGCCCCGGCGACCTGACGGACTGCGCGCTCGCGGGCGTGGAGTGTGTACTGGAGGCATATGCCTATCCGCGCGGGGAGATCTACGATCTCAAGCTCCTGCTGCCGGAGCTGGCCATGCGCCTTACGGAGGATGAGGACACGCCGGAGCTGGAGCACGCGCACGCGCTGTGTGCCTCGCTCGGCAGCGAGCACTTCTTCACGCAGCTCGCCCCGCTCACACCGCGCTATGACGCCAGGGACATCTTTCTGGCCACGCTCACGCTCTATCTGCGGGAGCAGACGGCCTGATCGGCAGGTTTTTGTTGCGCTCGCGGGAATAATCGGGTATACTATCTAAGTTTGATAATTTTTGATATTGGATCATACAACAACAGAGGAGCGGACTATGGATCTGAAACAGGAAATCGAGCGCCGCCGGACGTTTGCGATCATCTCGCACCCGGACGCCGGCAAGACGACGCTCACGGAAAAACTGCTGCTGTACGGCGGGGCCATCCAGCTCGCCGGCTCGGTCAAGGGCAAGGCAACCGCGCGCCACGCGGTCTCGGACTGGATGGAGCTTGAAAAGCAGCGCGGTATCTCCATCACATCGTCGGTCATGCAGTTTGAGTATGAGGGCTATTGCATCAACATCCTCGACACGCCGGGCCATCAGGACTTCTCGGAGGACACGTACCGTACGCTCATGGCGGCCGACAGCGCCGTCATGGTCATCGACGCGGCCAAGGGCATCGAGCCGCAGACGCGCAAGCTCTTCAAGATCTGCGCCATGCGCCACATCCCGATCTTCACGTTCATCAACAAGCTCGACCGTGAGGCCCGTGACCCGTTTGAGCTCATGGAGCAGCTCGAAAACGAGTTCGGCATCGGCACCTACCCCGTCAACTGGCCGATCGGCTGCGGACATGACTTCAAGGGCGTGTTTGACCGCGACCGCCGCGAGATCCTCGCGTTTCAGGAGTTTCACCGCGGGCAGAACAAGATCCGCCCCATCGAGTGCGAGCTCACGGACGTCGAGCGGCTCGACGAGCTGATCGGGCCGCGCCAGCGCGAAAAGCTCACCGAGGACATTGAGCTGCTCGACGGCGCAGGCTATTCCTTCGACCTCGATGAGGTGCGCGCCGGCCGCCTCAGCCCGGTGTTCTTCGGCTCCGCGCTGACGAACTTCGGCGTTGAGCCGTTTTTGGAAAACTTCCTGGAAATGACAACTTCTCCTACTCCGAGGAATTCTTCTGCCGGTATCATAGATCCGTTCGACCCTGAGTTCTCGGCTTTCGTATTCAAGATACAAGCTAATATGAACAAGGCTCACCGTGACCGTATCACTTTCCTGCGTATCTGCTCAGGCAAGTTCGATAAGGATATGGAAGTTCTCCATGTTCAGGGCAATAAAAAGCTCAGACTTTCTCAGCCTCAGCAGATAATGGCTCAGGAAAGAGAGATAATCGACGAAGCCTATGCAGGAGATATAATCGGTGTGTTTGACCCGGGTATCTTCGCTATCGGTGATACGATTTGCTCGCCAAAGAAAAAGTTCGAGTTCGAGTCTATCCCGACCTTTGCACCTGAGCATTTTATGAGAGTCCGTCAGAAGGATACCCTCAAAAGAAAGCAGTTCGTAAAGGGTACAACACAGATCGCACAAGAGGGTGCGATACAGATATTCCATGAGCCTGACAGCGGTATGGAAGAAGTTATCGTGGGCGTTGTGGGCGTTCTTCAGCTTGAAGTTTTTGAATACAGAATGAAAAATGAGTACAACGTTGACCTCTTCAAAGAGGGTCTGCCTTATTCTTATATCCGCTGGATAGATAACAAGGATATCGACCCTAAGACATTGAAGCTTTCAAGTGACACAAAGCTTGTCAAGGACTTCCGTGACAACTATCTGCTTCTTTTCACAAGCGAGTGGAATATCCGCTGGGCGCTTGAAAGAAACGAGGGTCTTGAGCTTTCAGAATTTAACAGAGGCGACCTGCAATAATACAATATTGCTAAATACCCTTTCCTAAAAAGTGATAAACTGACCAAAGTGTGTGCTTCGGTCAGTTTTTTTCTTGACTTTTTATTTGATATATGTTATATATAAAGTAGATATATGTATGAAATATTAAGTAGGTATATGTATGAAAACTATTTTTGTGGGGTGATATGTATGATAAAAAAGATAAGTGCGGCGGCGCTTGCGGTCATTATGTCAGCGAGCATGATGTTCACTACAGCTTCGGCAGACGCTTCCTATGTTCTTGATAAGGACGCAGGAGAAGACTTCATCAATTTCATAGACGGCAAGCTGCCTGATATTTTAAAGAGTATGGACAGTGTTGCAGACGGCGATAAAACCTACTTCGACTATGGCTCATGGTTCATGGATCTGGATTATGACGGTGTGCCTGAGTTTATAATAGGCGGCGAAATGGCTGACGGCGACAGACATTATTCTATTCTTACCAAGGACGGCAAGGAGATAAAGATAGATGACACTGTTGCAAACGGACAGTATTTTCCGGGATTTATGGGCTTTGATTATATGCCTTACAGAGATCTTTATACAGGGGAGGTATCATATTTTTCAAGTAACGATAAGATAAAAACTATGACCTTTGACCCTGAAAAAGGCGTTACTGAAAAGGAGCTTTGCTCGGAAGAATACGATTTGGAAACTGACAGCACTGTTTACAAAACAGACGGCAAAGAGGTCAGCGAGAGCGAGTATTATAACTATAAGTCCACCCTCAGCAGATTTATCCCTCTTGAAGTGGAAAATACAGAGCTGACATCAGATGAAACTGCACAGGCTGACGCTGATAAGCTTCTGGAAATGTATAACGAGTATAACTGCGTTGTCATGACGGCGGAGAACAAAAAGGACGATATGACAAGCGTAATAGTCGAGATGCTCGATCTTCTTAAAGAGATAATGGCTGACGTTCCTTCTGAAATTGCTGATGATGTTGATTGGAGCTATAACAGTTGGTTTGAGGATTTAAACTTTGACGGCGTTCCTGACTTTGTTATCGGCGGTATTGCAGACCTCTTAGATGAAGGTACTGCTTTAAGGCTTTATGACGTTATCGGTATGGGCAATGCAGGCTTTTTGGCGGATACCAATGTGTCGAACGACCATGGCGACGGTGAGAACGGCTTCGGCTTCAAGCCTTATGTAAACAAGCAGACTGGCGAAAAAACATACCTCTCAGAGGATAGATATGCAGAGGACGGCAAGGAGCATTACGCAGTGAGAAAGCTTTTTAGCTGTCTTGGTGAATGTCTCACCGCTGATATCTGCACCGCAGAATATGACAGCAAAAAAGGCGTGACTTCATACACCATCGAGGGAAAGGAAGCCACATCAGAGGAGTTTCAGGCGTATCTTGCAAAACTTAACAGCGACTATGATGAGCTTTCTGTAACAATAAGCACCATGGGCGAAAACAAAGTCCCTAATAATGAAGGCACTCTTGCAGAGTCATATGACGAGTATAAGCTTGGGGACGTTGTGGGCGGAGCAAGCTTTACATATGTAGAAAAGAAGAACACTTCAAATGATATTTCTAACCCTGACAAAACAGCAGGCTCTCAGGCTTCAAAGAATTATAATACCGATTCGTCAACAAATCCGTCAACAGGTGCGGCGGCAGGCGTTACAGCCGCAATAATAGCCGCTGGAGCAGGTTTGGCGATATGTGCAAAGCGTAAAAAGAAATAGTCTTTTCAGCCTAATATATGCAGAGGTGAACAGCGTTCGCCCGTATATTGGCATATTATCTGTGTGCTGAATATTTTATCACCGTACCCTCTCGTGGTGCGGTGATTTTTTTGCATAAGCCGTCCTTTGTCCGCATAACTTGTACAAAGGACAAAAACTAGGAGGGCGGATTTATGTTCAGAAGATTGCAGAATATTTTGTGCTGTGTGGTGATAGCAGGCTTTGCGGCAGTGTGCTGGTATGGCAAAAACAACGGCGAAGCCGTCATGACAGGTGGGGCGGTGAAAACGACCATGGATAAGCCTGTGGTGGTCATCGACCCAGGTCATGGTGGTATGGACGGAGGCTGTGTATCCGTTGACGGCACACCTGAAAAGGGGATAAACCTTGCGGTGGCGGAAAGCCTCCGTGACGGTCTGAAGCTTCTCGGCTATGATGTCGTTTGCACCCGTGAAAGCGATATCTCTATCTATGACAAAGGCACAGAGGGGCTTGGGGAGCAGAAAAAGTCCGATATGAAAAACCGCCTTGCCATATTCTCGAAATATTCCGAGGGCATATCAGTTTCCATACACCAAAATCAGTTTACCGACAGCCGCTACAGCGGTGCGCAGATGTTCTATTCTAAAGACAATGCCGAGGGTGAAAAGCTTGCGGGAGTGATGCAAAAGCAGTTCGTTTCCCTTTTACAGCCTGACAATACCAGAGAAACTAAGCCGGTAGGCGACGAGCTTTATCTACTTAATAATACCAAAAATCCTGCGGTTATGATAGAGTGCGGTTTTCTTTCAAACCCTGAGGAGGCTCAGAAATTGGAGAATGAGGACTATCAGCGTCAGGTGGCGTTTACAGTGCTGACAGGTATCAGCGAATACAGGCTAATGCAGAAATAGTCCATTGGTGCGGCGGCAGTGAGAAAACACTGTCCGTCGTTTTTTGTTTGTAAAACGTCACATAAATTGCTTGACTTTTAAAAGGGGATATTGTATAATATAATAGTGTATTTATAGCATAGTATATTTTTTAACTTTTTCCTGCCATAAATTCTGGCAGGAGGATAAATAAAGGTGGATTGAAACATGGGATTATTTGATAAAATATTCGGCAACTATTCTAAAAAAGAGCTTGCCAAGATCGAGCCTATAAAGAATAAGGTACTCGAGCTTGAAAGTAAGTATGCCGATATGTCTGACGAGGAGCTGGGCGGACAGACTGCCATTCTGAGGGGCAAGCTGGACGAGCTTTCAACTCTTGATGACGTTCTTCCTGACGCTCTTGCGGTTTGCCGTGAAGCTGCGTTCAGAGTGCTTGGCAAAAAGCCTTACCCTGTTCAGATAATCGGTGCTATCGTTCTTCATCAGGGACGTATCGCCGAAATGAAAACAGGTGAAGGTAAAACTCTCGTTGCTTGTCTGGCGGCTTATGCTAACTCCCTTACAGGAAATGGCGTTCACGTTGTAACAGTAAACGACTATCTTGCTAAGTTCCAGTCTGAGGAAATGGGCAAGGTGTTCCACTTCCTGAACACTTCTATCGGCGTTGTGCTTACGGGCATGAACAAGGAGCAGAAGAGGGAAGCTTATAACGCCGATATTACATATGGTACAAATAACGAGTTCGGATTTGATTACCTCCGTGACAACATGGTTATCTATAAGAAAGATAAGGTTCAGAGAGAGCACGCTTTCGCTATCGTGGACGAGGTGGACTCTATCCTCATAGACGAAGCAAGAACTCCGCTTATCATTTCAGGTCAGGGCGACAAGTCAACAAAGCTTTATTCACTTGCCGACAGATTTGCAAAGACCCTGAAGCCTGTTACAGTTGTTGAAATGGACGATAAGGCAGATAACGACCTTCTGGACGGCGACTATATCATCGACGAAAAGGCTAAGACCGCAACTCTTACAAAGAGCGGTGTTAAGAAAGCAGAAAAGGCGTTCAACGTTATAAACCTTATGGATGCTGACAATATGACCCTTGCCCACCACATCAATCAGGCTATCAAGGCAAACGGCGTTATGAAAAAGGATATCGACTACGTTGTTAAGGACGGAGAAGTTCTTATCGTAGACGAGTTCACAGGCCGTATCATGCAGGGCAGACGTTTCAATGACGGTCTGCATCAGGCTATCGAAGCAAAAGAGGGCGTTGAGATAGCAAGAGAGTCAAAGACTATCGCTACTATCACATATCAGAACTACTTCCGTCTTTATGGCAAGCTGTCAGGTATGACAGGTACTGCACTTACTGAGGAGGACGAGTTCAGAGAGATCTATAAGCTCGACGTTATCGAGATACCGACAAATAAGCCTGTTATCAGAGTTGACCACCCAGACGTTGTTTTCAAAACGGAAAAGGGCAAGTTCAATGCCGTTATCGAGCAGGTGATAGAGTGCCATAAAAAGGGACAGCCTGTCCTCGTTGGTACTGTTTCCGTTGAGAAGTCAGAGTATCTTTCAAGACTGCTGAAAAATAAGGGCATCAAGCATGAAGTGCTCAACGCCAAGCACCATGACCGTGAGGCTATGATAGTTGCACAGGCAGGTAAATACGGTGCTGTTACTATCGCTACCAACATGGCAGGACGTGGTACTGATATCATGCTTGGCGGTAATGCTGAGTATAAGTCACTTGCAGACCTTCAGAAAATGGGCTATTCTGAGGAAGTGGCTGTCGAGGCAGCAGGCTTCTCAAATACTCAGGACGAGGAAGTTCTGGCTGCAAGAGCAGAGTATAAGAAGCTCTATGCAAAGTATTCTGACGAGGTAAAGGAGCTTGCAGAAAAGGTTAGAGAAGCAGGCGGACTTTATATCATCGGTACAGAAAGACACGAGTCAAGACGTATCGACAATCAGCTCAGAGGACGTTCAGGCCGTCAGGGCGACCCGGGCGAAAGCACATTCTTCCTCTCACTTGAAGACGACCTTATGAGAATTTTCGGCGGCGAGAGAATAACAGCTATGATGGACACTCTCAAGGTGGACGAGAATACTCCAATACAGTCAAAAATGCTCACAGGTGTTATCGAATCTTCACAGAAGAAGATAGAGGGCAGAAACTTCAACATCAGAAAGAACGTCCTTAACTACGATGACGTTATGAACACACAGCGTGAGATAATCTATAAGCAAAGACAGCAGGTGCTTGACGGAGAGGATCTCCATGAAAATATCCTCGGCATGATAAAGGAGTTTGTTGAGGATTCTGTAAATATGTATATAACTGACGAGGACGTTCAGGATAACTGGAACCTGCAGGGCCTTAAGGACAGACTTATGGGCATAATCACAGTTGAGGACGACTTCAACTATACCACACAGGAGCTTGACGAGATAACAAAGAAGGATATCGTTGACCTCCTTGAAGACAGAGCTTTGAAGATATACGCAAAGCGTGAGGAAGACCTTGGTCAGGAGCTTCTCCATGAGATAGAGAGAGTCGTTTTGCTTAAAGTTGTCGATACAAAGTGGATGGCACATATCGACGATATGGACGAGCTGAAAAAGGGTATCGGTCTGCGTTCATACGGTCAGAAGAACCCAGTAGTTGAGTATCGTATGGAAGGTATGGATATGTTCGACGATATGGTCGCATCTATCCGTGAGGACACTGTAAGAATGTTGTTCACCATTCAGGTAAGAAAGAACAGCGCCGCTCCAAAGAGAGAGGACGTTCTCAAGCCGGGCGAGCATCATAACATGACCGTAAGAAAGGCTAAGAAGCCGGGCAGAAACGATCTTTGCCCATGCGGAAGCGGCAAGAAGTATAAGAACTGCTGCGGTGCCGGAAACGGTGTACAGGCTGACGAAGCCGAGCAGGCAGAGAATAGCTCTGACAGCTCTGAGAAATAAAAACAATATGCAGGACGGTGAAAACAGCCGTCCTGTTTTGGATATAAGAATAATAGGAGTGTAGTGAAATGTCAACAGCATTTAAAAGCGCAGATATACTTCTGCCTAAGAACGCCGATATGTCAAAATGGGCAGTAGTTGCCTGCGACCAGTATACCTCTGAGCCTGAGTATTGGGCGGACGTGGAAAAGATAACAGAGGGTGCAAAAAGCGCACTTAACCTTATCCTGCCTGAGGTCTATCTGGAGGACGATAACGTTGATGAAAGAATAGCCGACATACATAAGAATATGGACAGCTATATCAGCGAGGGCGTTTTTGAAGAGTATAAGGACGCTATGATATACGTTGAAAGAACACAGTCTGACGGAAAGGTCAGAGCAGGCATTGTTGGCGCTATCGACCTTGAAGAGTATGACTACCGCAAAGGCTCGAAGTCTGCCGTAAGAGCAACAGAAGCCACAGTTGTGGAGAGAATACCGCCTAGAATAAAGGTAAGACGTGGCGCACCTGTTGAGCTGCCGCATATCATGATACTCGTTGACGATACAGAAAAAAACGTTGTTGAGCCGCTTGAAGCCCACAAGGGAGAAATGAAAAAGCTCTATGACTTTGACCTTATGAAAAAGGGTGGTCATATCGCAGGCTATCTTATTGAAAAGCCTATGCAGGAAAAGATAATAGCCGCACTTGAAAAACTTGGTGATATCGACGCTTTCAATACAAAGTATGGTCTTAAGGAAACTTCACCTCTTGTCTACGCAATGGGTGACGGCAACCATTCTCTCGCTACTGCAAAGGAATTTTACGAGGAGCAGAAGAGAGAGAACCCTGATAAGGACATGAGCAATGCTCTTTGCAGATATGCCCTTGTGGAGATAGTGAATCTTCATTCACCTGCACTTGAATTTGAAGCTATCCATAGGATAGTTACAGACGTTGATACAAAGGCTCTTATGAGCGAAATGACAGCGGCTCTTGAGCTTTCTGAGGAAAAGTCAGAGCAGGCAATAGTTGTCTGCGACAATGGCGAGGAAAAGACTCTCTATATACATAAGCCAACTTCAAAGCTCACTGTCGGCTCATTGCAGAATTTCCTTGACAGCTATATCAAGGAAAAGGGCGGCAAGGTGGACTATATCCACGGTGCAGAGGTCATAAGAGAGCTTTCCGCAAAGGAAAATTCCATAGGCTTTATGCTCCCTGACATGGGCAAGGAAGAGCTTTTCCCTACAGTTATCGTTGACGGCGCACTGCCAAGAAAAACGTTCTCCATGGGTCATGCCGAGGATAAGAGATTTTATGTTGAGGCAAGGAAAATATTGAAATAGAAAAAATAAAGAAATGTTGAAATAGAAAAATCGTAGACAATATATTTTAAAAGGAGTTTTTACGATGATAATTGAAGAAGTCAAAAAGGAACTTACAGGACATATCATTCCCTTCTGGAACAAGCTGAGAGATGATGAGAACGGTGGATTTTACGGTTTTATGAGCTATGACCTCAAGCTGGATAAGCAGGCTGATAAGGGCGTTATCCTCCACGCAAGAATACTTTGGTTCTATTCAAAAGCGTATATCACTCTGGGCGATAAGACACTTCTTGACAACGCACGCCACGCTTACGAGTTTATCAAAAACCACTGTATCGACTATGAGTACGGCGGAGTTTATTGGATGATGAACTATAAGGGCGAGCCTGCCGACACTATGAAGCATACATACAACATCGCATTTGCTATCTATGCACTGTCATGCTACTATAACGCAAGCGGAGATAAGGAAGCTCTGGAGCTTGCATATAAGCTTTTCCACGACATCGAGAACAACACTCTCGACGAGTACGGCTACAGAGAAGCTTTTGACAGACAGTGGAACCTGGTATCAAATGACGCTCTTTCTGAGAATGGCTTGCATGCTGATAAGACAATGAACGCTATCCTCCACCTTATCGAGGCTTATACCGAGCTTTATAAGGCAGACCATAACGAGGAAGTTGCCGAAAGACTTAAATTCCAGCTTGGTCAGATGAGAGATATCGTCTATACCCCTGAAACTAACGCTCTGAAAGTTTTCTTTGACACAAAGTTCGATTTTGTGGGAGATATCCATTCATTTGGTCACGATATCGAGGCAACATGGCTCATGGATCTTGCCTGCGATACTTTGGGGGACGAGGAGCTTAAAAAGCAGTTTGCTGAAATGGATCTTAAGATCTCTCATAACATTCAGAACATCGCCCTTGATAACGGCGCACTGAACAACGAGCGTGAGAACGATAAGATAGACAAGAAGCGTGTATGGTGGGTAGAAGCCGAGTCTGTTGTTGGCTTCATCAACGCTTATCAGCACAGCGGAGAAAAGAAGTTCCTTGAAAGTGCAAGAAGCGTGTGGGAATATATCAAGGCTGAGATAATCGACAAGAGAGAAGGCTCAGAGTGGTATGCCGAGGTTTCCTATGACCATAAGCCACATGATTGGAAAGAGATAGTAGGTCCATGGAAATGCCCTTATCATAACGGCAGAATGTGCATGGAGGTCATCAACAGAGGCGTGGACTTCTGATGTTCAGGTATGAAACACACCTGCATACCGCCGAGGGAAGCGCCTGTGCCTCTGCAAGCGGAGCAGAGCAGGCAAGACGTTATAAAGCCCTTGGCTATGACGGGATCATCGTCACCGATCACTTTTTCAACGGCAACTGTGCTGTTACCAACTTTGACAGTTGGGAGGACAGAGTGAACAAATTCTGCAAGGGTTATGAGAATGCCAAAGAAGTGGGTGACAAGATAGGTCTGAAAGTCTTTTTCGGTCTGGAGTATTCCTACTTCGGTGCAGACCTTTTGACCTATGGTATCGAAGGACTTTCTTCTTGCCAATGATAACATCAGTGATATAAGCTTTTATCAGTTTGCCGACAGAGTGCATAAAGCAGGTGGAGTGTTAGTCCATGCCCACCCTTTTCGTGAAGCGGATTGGTATATCCATGAAATAAAGCTCCTGCCGAAGTGGATAGACGGCGTTGAGGTCTATAACAGCGGCAACGGCAAAGAGGTCTATAATCAGCGTGCAAAGTGGTA
>ENA-ORTB01003539-ORTB01003539.1-human-gut-metagenome-genome-assembly--contig:-NODE-3539-length-12063-cov-3.398151_pt1 | contig 12063 bp, 8 predicted proteins | sample MGYA00241905_ERZ509174 | MGnify/ENA primary metagenome ERZ509174 (study PRJEB26280, sample SAMEA2338851) | human gut metagenome | biome: human gut; feature: human-associated habitat; material: faeces...
TCGTTAACGACGAGGACGGCAACCCGCTCATGGGAGTAAAAAACGTCAGTACCGGCAAGTTTTACGTTGAAGTGCCCGTAATGGCAAACTATTACCTTGAAGTTGCTCCGCTCCACTACATAGAATTTTCGGCAGGACCTTATGCCGCCGTGGGAGTAGGGGGGAAGCGCAAAACGCGCGGCGACACCGACAAGGATTTGCAAGACCGTTTTTACTACGAAAAGTCCACTTTTAAGGAAAAAGGCACGCGGCGTTTCGATTGCGGCATTTCGGCGGGCGTGGCATACGAATTCAACCGCATTTTTGCTGTTGGAGTGCAAACAGACTTCGGTTTCATAAACTTCCGAAAGGACGGCGGAAAGAACATATCGGGAATACTAACGTTCAGTTATCGTCTGCGTTTGGACTGATGCCGCCTGAAACATTAAAAACAGCAAAAAACTAACCCTTAAAGCTATATGTACGAATTTTTCATGACATACCAATGGGAAATGTGGGCTGTGGCAGCTCTCGTGTTCCTTGTGCTCGAACTTATGGCAGGCGACTTTTTCATGCTCTGCCTTGCTGCCGGTGCGGTGTGTTCCGCAGTGGCGGCGGCATGCGGCGGCAGTTTCACTCTGTGCCTCGTGCTGTGTTCCGTAATCACAGTGGCAAGTCTCTTTTTCCTACGTCCCAAAGCATTGAAGCGTTTTCGCGGCGGCAAAACCCGCAAGAGCAATGCCGATGCCCTTGACGGAAAAACGGGAATAGTGAAGGAAGAAATAAAAACCGGCGGCTATGGCTACGTAGGCATAGACGGCGACATGTGGCGCAGTATTTCGGAAAGCGGAGAAGCCATCCCGGCGGGAACGAAAGTGGTGGTTATTTCACACGAAAGCATCATACTGACCGTAAAACCCGCAGAGGCTTGAAAATTCTCAGATAAACAAACATTAAAAACATAACACCATGATTTACGTATTAGCAGTACTCGTATTCCTGGCTATTGTAATAGTAGCCAAAAGCATTACAATCATTCCCCAGTCAAGCACAAAAATCATAGAACGCCTCGGACGCTATCATGCAACGCTCAATCCCGGCATAAACATCATAATGCCGTTCATTGACAAGGCACGCACCATAATAGTAATGAGAAACAAGCGTTACTATTACTCAACCGAAATAGATTTGCGCGAACAGGTTTACGATTTCGACAAACAAAACGTAATAACCAAGGACAATGTGCAGACCGAAATCAATGCACTTTTGTATTTCCAGATAATTGACCCCTTCAAGGCGGTTTACGAAATAAACAATCTGCCCAACGCAATAGAAAAACTCACTCAAACCACGCTGCGAAACATAATTGGCGAGATGGAACTCGATGAAACTCTCACTTCTCGCGATACAATTAACACCAAACTCCGCGCTGTGCTCGACGATGCCACCAACAAATGGGGCATAAAAGTGAACCGTGTGGAACTTCAGGACATAAATCCGCCGCTCAGCGTGCTTCAGGCAATGGAAAAGCAAATGCAGGCAGAACGCAACAAACGCGCCGAAATACTTAACAGTGAAGGTGAGAAACAAAGCGCGATTCTGAAATCGGAAGGTGAGAAAATGGCAACCATTAACCGTGCCGAGGCAGAAAAACAGCGCGAAATCCTGAACGCCGAGGGTGTGGCGGCTGCCAAGGTGAAACAAGCCGAGGCCGAAGCCAAAGCCGTGCAGCTCATAACCGAGGCTGTGGGACAATCAACCAATCCCGCCAATTATCTGCTGGCTCAAAAATACATACAGATGCTTCAGAATGTGGCGAGCGGCAATAAAACAAAAACCGTTTACCTGCCTATCGAGGCTACAAACATGCTTGGTTCGATTGGCGGCATAAAAGAGCTTTTCAAGACAGAACAATAATAATAACTTTTCCCAAGTAAACATGAAATGAAAAATATATCGAGACGACAATTCTTAAAAGACAGCCTCATGGGTGCGGCTGCTTTCGCAATAGTGCCGGGCAATGTGCTCGGCAAAACCTATGGCTATAAAGCACCGAGCGACAAACTGAACATTGCGGGCATCGGCGTAGGCGGAGTGGGGCGCAGAAACATGCATAACATGAAAACCGAAAACATTGTAGCCCTTTGCGACGTGGATTGGAAGTATGCCATGAAAACTTTCAACGACTATCCCAAGGCAAAACGCTTTAAGGATTGGCGCGAAATGTTTGACCGTATGGGCAAAAGCATCGATGCAGTGATGATAGCCACTCCCGACCATACACACGCCGTTATCGCCGCTCATGCAATGACTCTCGGAAAACATGTGTACCTTCAAAAACCGCTCACTCACTCTGTGTATGAAGCAAGACTGCTTACGAAACTCGCCAAGAAGTACAAGGTGGCAACGCAAATGGGAAACCAGGGCAGTTCGTTTGAATGGAACAAGCGCGTAGCCGAATGGATTTGGGCAGGAGAGATAGGCGAGGTGCGCGAAGTGCATTGCTGGACCGACCGTCCCATTTGGCCGCAGGGATTAATGAAACCTACCGATACTCCTGCGGTACCCGACACTCTCGATTGGAATTTATGGATAGGTCCTGCGGAAATGCGTCCCTATCATCCCTCGTATTGTCCGTGGAATTGGCGTGGCTGGTATGATTTCGGTACAGGTGCTTTGGGCGATATGGCTTGCCATATAATGGATCCCGCAGTTCTTGCACTCGATCTCAAATATCCCACGAAAGTAATAGCTTCTTCCACTCTCAGCAACCTTTATTCGCCTCCATATGCCGAAGTAATCACTTACACTTTCCCGGCTCGTCCCAAGAAAGGCAATGTGGAAATGCCCGAAGTAAAACTTACGTGGTATGACGGCGGACTTATGCCGCCGCGTCCCGAGGAACTCGAAGAAGGTGATATGCTTGGCGATGAAAACGGAGGAATCCTCATAATTGGTTCAAAGGGAAAAATCATGACGGGATGCTATGGCATGAATCCAACACTGCTCCCCAAAAGTCGCATGAAGGACTTCAAAGACCCTAAACCCCAGTTGCGCCGCGTAGTAACGAGCGATGTGGCAAGCATTTGGGATTCCAACGCCCACGAACAGGATTGGATTCGCGCCTGCAAGGAATCTCCCAGGAACCGTGTGCAGCCTTGTTCGAATTTCGAGTATTCCGGTCCGTTCACCGAAATGGTTGATATGGGCGTAATGGCTACTCGTCTCGCAGGTCTCACAGGTCTTCACAAAGAACTCAAATGGGACGGCGAAAACATGAGGTTTACCAATATTTCCGCCAATGACAAAGTAAAAATTGTCAATTACGATGATTTCAAAGTCATAGACGGCGACCCGCGTTTCGATCGTCGTTATGCAGAATTCAGTGCTCTTGACCTCGTTAACGAATGGATTAAGCACACTTACCATAATGGTTATTCGCTTCCGCCTATGCCCAAAGACTAAGAGCCATGAAGCGATTACTTTATATACTTGTGCTGCTGTTGCTGCCCTATTCCGTATCGGCTAAAACCAAAGCCGAAAAAATGGGATGGAATCTTGCCATACAGACATACACATTCTATCCTGCGGACTTGTGTACGGTCATAGACAAAAGCCTTGAACTCGGTGTTAAGTACCTTGAAGTTTTTCCCGAACAGAGAATCGGCGGAAAATGGGGTGATAAAAAATTTGATTATAACCTTGATGCTTCCGCCTGCAAGGAACTTTTGGAATACACAAAGCGTAAAGGCGTGAAAATAGTAGGTACCGGGGTGTTTGTTCCGGGCAAATCGGAAGAATGGGAACGGATATTTGCTTTTGCCAAAACCATGAAGCTCGATTACATTTCCTGTGAGCCTGCGCTCGAAGACTGGAATCTTGTGGAACGTCTCGCAAAGAAAACCGGCATAAAGATTTCTGTTCACAATCATCCCCAACCTTCCGAATATTGGACGCCTATGAATCTGCTCAATGCCATAAACCATAGGAGCAAACTCCTTGGTTCTTGTGCCGATGTGGGACACTGGTTGCGCTGCGGGCTTATGCCTTTGGAGTGCATGAGGGTTCTTGACGGCAGGATAGTGAGTCTTCATTTCAAGGACATAGTTGACGGCGACGATTTCGAATCCATGCACGACACGATATGGGGAGAAGGAATAATTAAAATGCCATCTTTGCTCCGCGAACTGAAACGCCAGAAATTCAAAGGCTGGTTTGTGATAGAATATGAGTATAGAGTAGGCGACTTAATGGGCGCAATCAAAAAGAGCATAGAAAATTTCAACCGCATGGTTGAAGAAATGCACTGAAAAAGCCTTTGACTTTTCAACAAATCGATTTATAAGCAAAAAACATCCGTTAAGCATGGTAACATATCGCTTGGCGGATGTTTTTGATATTATTTACATAATTTCTTTTTCAAAACAAACCGATTTATAACGTAAATGTCTAAATTTGCGCAGAATTATCAATACTAACCAATGAGAATCAGGAATATTTTAATGGCTTCGGCTTTGGCTGTAAGCCTGCAGGTTTCTGCCACGGACGTTTACGTTTACATGAGCAATAACTTTGTTCCCATAACATCCCTGGGCAATATCCGCAAAATCATTAACGGTGCCACCGAAACCACTCTTATTTCCACTAAGGGGGACACGGTTACGGTGGAAAACTCTTCTTTTACGTACATAACTTTTCATCGCACTTCCTTACCCGTTGGAATAGAGAGCGCAAAGGCTCAGAATCTGAAAATTTCTTATGAAGGCGGTTCCGTAAAGGTTACAAATTCTTCCGTTCCCAAGAACATTTCGCTTATTTCCTCCGACGGTTCGGTCTTTTCAAGTTTCACGCCCACCGATTCCGAGGTTGTCATTTCCACAGCGGGAATCCCTGCCGGAGTGTATATTGTAAAAGTTGTTACGAGCGACGGCAAAAAACTCACAAAGAAAATCATCAAGAAGTAAACGGTCATGAAATTATTCAAACGCAAAAACATTATTCCGCTTTGCCTTGCTTCGCTGTTTGCTGCCTTTGCAGCCAGTGTTACGGCTGATAGAATCGTAACCGTTTACGGTCAGGGTGCGGTGCTGGGCACTTTTTCGGCTGCCGAGGTCGATAGTATTGCTTTCGGAACCACGGGAACTTTGTTCAAACTCTATAATTCTTCGCGTTACCAGCTGCTTCTTCGTTCGCGTTCCAAGGTTGACAGTATAGTTTTCAGTGGTGAATATGACAAGAGTTCTTATCCCGAGTTCAACACCACGAGTCTTTACCACGACATGGATGTTTCTTATAACGAAGATTCGAAAGTCTATTCGCTTTCCACCACAGGCGGCGACCCGTATATATTCACAAAAACTCTTACAGCCGACCTTCCGTCCGACTCGTGCGTAATTGCTTTCGAATATCGCTGTCCCAAAGGTGTCAGCGACCTTCAGGTGTTTTTCGCAGACCCTGTAAGCGAATCCAATTCGGCAAGAACTTCGCAGATTCCGGCTACAATCGGCTCGGAATGGGCTACTTTCAGATTCAACATCAAGAATTACCGCGAACTTTTCGGTTGGGGTAAGAAAGGCGACCGCTTGCGTCTCGATTTCGGTTCGACTTCGGGAGTGGACATAAGCATTCGCCATTTCCGCATTCGCATAATGACCGACGCGGAGAAGGAACAACTGGCGCGTGCCGACAGTCTTGAGAAAGCCAAGAAGACTATGGCGCAAAATCTCACCAAATATCTTTCGGCTTCATACGATTCGAAAATAACAAATGTGGACGTTTCTTTCGACACTGTTACCATTACCGGTAACTGCGTAGGCGAAGGACAGTTCGCTGTTGCCGACGTTGCGCCGTTCGAAGACGTTACCGAAACCAGGAAGTTTGAATATACCGCCGACATTCCCACCGGCGAATTTACCATAAAGCTCCCGCGCAAGTTGAAACGCAGCACTTTGCCGAACTATGACCGTGCCATTTCGAAATGGGCCATTGTCAAGGTGAACGAAGACGGCACTCACACTCTTATGTCGCATGCGCGTTATGCCGATGACGTTATTGCCAAATATTCGGCAGAGAAGTGCGAGTTCAAGGGCAAGAAAGGCATTGCCGCAGGCGGAGGTTCCAAGTACATTGCCGATTTTGACAGCCTCGATGTTCATAGTATTACGCAGAACATAGTATTGAGCACGATTATTTCCACCACGCGCGGCGGAGGATTCACCCAACCGTACTATTACGGAGGCAGAACTTACTACATTAATACGGGAAGTGTTGCGGGATATGACGCTACTCTCAAGGCTGCCCAGAAAAAAGACATCGTGGTTGAGGCTATTATTCTCACGCCTACGGGTTCGGGATACACAGACCCCGAATGTACAGGCGGATATTACACCATGCCTAACATGACAACGGCTTTGGCTACTAACTATTACGCTGCGTCGCTCGACTATCTTGCAAGACGCTATTCCACGGGCGAGAACGGACGCATTCATCACTGGATTATGCACAACGAAGTGGACCAGGGCGACACATGGACCAATATGGGCAGCCAGCCGGAGATGAGATTCTATGACAGATACATCAAATCCATGCGCTTGTGCTATAACATTGTGCGCCAGTACGACCAGAATGCATCGGTGCTTGGTTCGTACACCCACACATGGTACATATCTGGCAACGAATACTCACCCCGCACCATGCTCGAGCAGAATGTGCAGTACTCCAATGCCGAAGGCGATTTCCGTTGGGGAATTGCTTATCACCCTTACCCCATTAATTTGCTGCGTCCCGAATTTTGGGTTAATGACAGGAATTATGCCACATTCAACAACAATGCAGCTTACGTAACTTTCTATAATCCCGAGGTCATAAACGCCTGGATTCTCAAGAAGGAGCATCTCTATAAGGACGGCACGAAACGTGTGCTTGTTTTCTCCGAACAAGGCACCAACTCACCGTCGTACAGCGAGACCGATCTTGCAAAACAGGCTGCCGGCGCGGCTTGGATTTGGAAAAAGTTGCAAAAACTCGACGGTATTGATGCAATGCAGTGGCACAACTGGAGCGATAATCGCGCCGAGTTCGGACTCCGTATCGGTCTCCGTGCTTATGCCGACGGCGATTACAAGGATCTCGACCCCAAACCCGTTTGGTATGTATGGAAGGCGGCGGGTACAGAAAATGAAGACGAGGTATTTGCGCCCTATCTCAAGACCATAGGCATTTCTTCTTGGGACGGCATCGTCAGAACTGTGAAATAATCTCCGCAGCATAGGGGCAAAATCACATCCCGCCGTTTTACTGCGGCAGGACATATAAAAATAAGTCCGACGGAACAGGTTTCCGCCGGACTTATTCGTTTTCCGACGCATGGGCAAAGGCAAAAAGGCTTTACATAATGTGCTGAGAGGCGGCAAAATAAGGCGATTTTTGGTGCTTTTGTAAAATGCTGAAAATAAGACATTTGGAAAGACGAAAAATACAAGGCACTTATTTTAAAATAAGTGCCTTGTATTTTAAAATATATGGCTTGTATTTTTTACAACAAGCCATGTGTGTTTTTCCGTGTCGTGAAATCGCTTTCGCAACATGCACGAATGTCCCGAAATTGAACGGGAATTTTGCACGTTTTTCGGCATGTATGCCTGCCCGTGAATATTTTTGTACGGAAAACGAAGATTTTGAAAAAAACATTTATGCGATTGAAAAATATTTTCATTATATTTGTGGCATAATAAAACAGAAAAAGAAAACAAGATTCACTAACTCACACATTACCTGAAAGCAAACAAAGGGGGAGGGAACGGAAATTCCCTCCCGCAAGTCCTCTGCATTAACATTTGCCAAAGAAAAATTGAAGGAAATGTCAGGATTTTCTGCAATATGAAGCACAAAGAAAAACTGCGTTTAGCAATTTCATAACCCTCAAAAGCATTTGATTGCAAAAATTTTCATTGCAAAACGAAGTTTTCGGAGAAAAGTTTTTGCCGTTCGAAAGTATTTTTACATATTTGCGTGTGTAAATATATAATAACACGGAATCTAAAGCGAAAATTAAACATCGAAAACCGTCGGACACTCCATATCCGTCGGCAATAAAGACAGATACTGTTTAACATTATTAATTCATAGTTTATGGAAAAATTTTTCTCGAAACTGATTGCCCTTGCGGTGCTGTTGATAATGGCACCTTCAGCGGTTGTCTTCGCTTCGAATGACGACGGAGACACAGAGGAGGAACAAACCCTCCAAGAGCTTCTGGACAGCTTCAAGTTTGGAGTTGACGACTATGCTTACGGCAGTGCGCCCGGCTATGTCGGAGACGAAGTTGTCTATGAAGAGTTTTACAACATCTATTCCGATGCTATCCAAATGGCAAGCAGCACAACGGCTACCGATGAGGAGAAAGCCGCAATGTGTGTCAAGCTAAAGGAAGCCAAAGCCAAAGTGGAAGCAGCCATTAATCCCGTAACCGATGGCACTTACTACATCGTTACAACCTATTCTGCTTTCGCAGACAAGGACACAATGGCTTGGTTTGCTCCTTATGAGGGCAACTATCCCGGATGGAAGAAGAAAGAACCCAAGGTTCTCTTCTTGTGGAACGTTAAAAAACTTGACAGCGGCAATTACTCCATTCAGAGTCTTGCAACCGGTCAGTATGTAAACCACAATGATGTTATCGACGGTCAGGAAACAAACATGTACATGACCAATACCCTCGAAACCGAACAGGTGTTCGACAACATCAGCCCCAACGGTCAGTTCAACATTCACTGTGTTGGCGCAAACTGGACCTACAACATTCAGCATCATAACAGTGGTAATGCCGTTACCGGTCCTATTGGTAACTGGCTGGACAAGAATGTAAGCGGCGAAGGCTCTTGGAAACTCGTTCCTGTGAGTGAGGCTGACCTCGCTCTGGTAGAATCCACCCGCAATCACGACCTCTTGCAGGCTAACATCAATTCCTTCGTTCCCGGCGACTATACATTTGGTAAAGATCCCGGTCAGTATTCAAAAGAAGCTTTCGATGCTCTCAACGTAGAACTCACCGCTTCTAAAAATATGCTCGCAGACAGCGTAACAACTCCCACAGAAGAAGCATGCAAAGCCGCTCTCGACAAATTCGTAGCAGCAAAAGCTGCACTTGATGCTTCGCTCGTTGAAGTAACCGACGGTTATTACACAATTTCTACCAACACTTATGCAGCAGTTACCGAACAAGGCAAGAGCGGAAGTGCTTGGACAGCGAAGAACAGCTATCTTTACGCTTTCGGTTGGGAAACCCTGAATCCTGCATACATTTGGAAAATCACCAAGCTCGCAAGCGGCAACTATTCAATCCAAAGCCGTGAAACGGGAGAGTATATCAATACCACCGACCTCTATCAGGCCGGCGCAAGTATCGGTCTTTCCAAATCGCAGAACACAGAAATGGTAATTACTCGCAATAAAGGAGAAAAATTCTATATCGTCGACGCTGCAACCAAATCCCACAACATGAGCTACGCAACTGCTACAGACCTTTGCTGGGTGCAAAACGGAAACGGTTCTGACCTTTATTTGCACAAATATTCTGATGAAGAAGTCGCTTCGCTTGATGTTCTCTATCCGCAGAAGCTTCGCACCGATACTCTTCGCAGCCTTATTGTTGAAACATCCGCACGCGCTAATGTAGACTCCATATATACTATTAATATGGACGCTCCTATCATTACCAGTGCTTCGCAACTTTACATCACCAATCAGTCTACTGAAGGCGCAGACCTTAACAGACTTCTTGATAACGATCCTGAGACACACTGTATCAGTGCTTACAATAATTCTACCGTAGGAGGTACCGATTTGAACGACTATCATGCTTTGCGCATCGATGCCGGTGAAGGCAAAGTCCTTCCTCACAACATCGCTTTGCACTGGCGTGCACGCGGTTCTGTTTGGAAAGCCATGTATCGTCCCATTGACGTACAATTCTATGCAAGTAACGATGCTGTAAATTGGGAATATCTTGGCGAACGTAAGAATCCGCAAGCAGGATTCCCCACTGCGGCAGAAGATCCCGAGTACACTGCAGCCGATCCCGTGGTTATGCCGGCAGGTTATCGCTATCTTAATATGAAAGTCATCAAGACCAATACAATGGATCTTGGTAAATACGGCTATCCTTTCTTTACTTTCTCGGAATTCCAGGCATATCCTATGACTGCCGAGGTTAATCCTAACATTACAGACCCTGAAATCAATCAGGCAATCCAAGATCTTCGTGCCGCTATTGCTACTGCTCGCGTAAAGGCAGAATCCGGTAATGTTTCTTCACAGGATATTGCAGATTTGAGAGGTGCTTATACAAATCTTCTCCTTGTTTGGAAAGACACTACCGACATTTGCCTCGTGCTTAGCAAGGCTAAGGCATTTGCTCCCAAAGTTGCAGAAGGTAGCGAACCTTTCTATTTCCCCGGCGACAAGATTAGTGATTTCGAAGAGGCTCTTGTTGAGGTTGATGACGCTTATCCGTTTGAGGACCTCAAACAGCGTGAGATTGCCCGCCTTGACACTCTTCTCACCCGTGCTTACAACGAGCTTGTAAACTCAATGGTTGGTCCGGATCCCGATACTTGGTATTTCGTTGTCTGTGCTGATGAAACAGCTGTTGATCGTGCAGGCAATCCTGTCAAAGGCAAATACTCTTACATGGGTGGTCTTACCGCATCCGACGGTTTGGGCTGCGTAGGTCTTGAGAATAACATCAAGGATTTGCGTCGTGTTTGGAAATTCGAGGCTACCGGCACTCCCAATGTCTACAACATGATTTGCGTTGCAAATGGTTATCCCATTAATCGCGGACCTGTTCGTCTCGATGCCATAGGTGATGGTCAGTTTGCCATTTACACCACCGCCGATCTCAATTCTGCTTATTATATTAATGGTGCTGTTCTTCCCGGTGTGCCGAGCATGGGCGGCAAAGCTCCCGAAGCTAACGGTTGGGGTGCTTGGGCAATGGAAGAGATTTCTCCCGAAATGACAAGCAGAATCACTCTCAGAGCTGACAAGGTGTTTGCAAGAGTTAATCCGTTCGACACCGAAGACATGCCTTCTGCTTATACCGAAGGACACAACGTTCAAACTTACAGCGTATGCGGTTATGAAGTTGGCGATGACGGCAAGACCATCACAGCCATCAACCTTACCGAGTATGTTCCCGATGAAGAGTTGGGCGGTATCCCCGCAGGTACTCCGTTTGTAATGATTGTTGACGATTTGGATGCTTACGATCCCGAAACTCCTGTAGTTATCGATCTCCATCCGGCTCACGGCGGCAACGTTACCCACGAGGCTAAAATGGTTAACGGTCTTGGTGGTAAATTCGCTTCATGGCCTTATCCGAAGGAGATGCTTTATTTCGAATCTAACGTAGCTAAGGTTCACGGTGGTGCTGCCGGTACTTGGATTCTCGATCCTCAGGATGCTTATCTCGATCCTTCTCAGATTGTAAACGATCCTGAAGCTTCCATCGATGCTGTCATTCCTGTTGATTCTTCCAACGGTACAGTTGAAATACCTAACGGAATTGCATCTTTGATTAACTCACAGAAAGCAATCGTTAACGTTTACACCACCGACGGTGTGCTCGTTAAGAAGAATGTTAAGGCTGTTGAGGCAACCAAGGGCTTGAAGAAGGGTGTTTACGTAGTAGGCAAGAACAAGGTTCTCGTTAAGTAATACGAACGCCTTACATATAATTAAATCCCGCACGATAACCGTGCGGGATTTTTTGTTTTCGGCATTGTCGGGTTCTATATATTTGCATGCCTTTGCGCGTGTCGTGAAATCGGAATGCCCGATTATTGTGCATGTATGCGTTCGCATGGGGACATAATGCTTGCCTGCATGCTGTAAGCGGTGCACGGCGCGATGCAGTTCTGATGTTTTGAATATCCTGTGCGGTGAATGTGCATACGGTTCGGGAAATGTGCGAAACGGCATGGCAATATAAGTGTAATTTGCGGGTTATTGGAGCACCTTTTTACCACGGTTCGAAAAACACATGGCTTATCGCAAAAAATACAAGCCATATATTTTAAAATA
>ENA-ORTB01003548-ORTB01003548.1-human-gut-metagenome-genome-assembly--contig:-NODE-3548-length-12022-cov-3.798028_pt1 | contig 12022 bp, 8 predicted proteins | sample MGYA00241905_ERZ509174 | MGnify/ENA primary metagenome ERZ509174 (study PRJEB26280, sample SAMEA2338851) | human gut metagenome | biome: human gut; feature: human-associated habitat; material: faeces...
GAGCCGGTGTGGTTGAGCAGTGTATCCATCAGGCCATGGAGCGTGTTGAGCTCCTTGGCCATCGCGCCGATCGAGCCGGACTCGACATCGAGCGTGATAAACGGCTCCATCTGGCCGCAGATGCCGCCGACGTCCTTGCGGCCGGAGGCGGTGCCCCAGTTCGTGCAGCCGGAGACCAGACCGCTCTGGCGGCCGACGATGCCGCCGATGTTGTAGCCGACGTGCTCAAAGCCGACGCCGCCCAGTTCGTGCAGCCGATGATGACGCCGGACGAGAAGCCGCAGATACCGCCCACATCCGTGGAGGTGTTGGCCTTCTTCGGGATGTCGTCGTCATCGTCGTCGGACGCGGTCGGGAGCGTCAGGGAGTCGAGATCCTCCACATTGTCCACGGCCTCGCTGGCGCTGACATTCACGCCCGTGGTGTTCGAGCAGTAGGAGATCGTGCCGACGTTCTGTCCGACGATGCCGCCCACATAGTGGTCGCCCTCGACCGAACCCTCGGTCTTGCAGTTGTAGATCATGCCGCTGCCTTCGTTCGTACCGGCGATGCCGCCGACATTGTTCTGGCCGGAGATCGTACCGCTGAACGAGCAGCCGGAGATCGTGCCGTAGTTCGTACCGACGATGGCGCCGATCTCGTTGAGCGTGCCGGCGGCGTCGATGTTGCCCGTGACCTTCAGATCACGCACCGTGCCGACTGCCTGCACATAGCGAAACAGGCCCATGTGCGACGCATCGCCCGAGAGCTCCAGGCCGCTGACCGTGTGCCCCTGCCCCTCAAACGTACCGCCGAAGGTCGGGATCGGCACAAACTTCGACCCGCTCAGGTCGACGTCACTGTCCAGATACACCGTCTTCCCCTGCGAATACGTGTCGAGCTTGCAGCTTTTGCTCAGCTGCACAAAGTCATCGGCAGAGTAGATGTGGATCTCCTTGGGGTTGGGCTGGGCAGCCGCACCGCAGAGCAGGCACAGCGCCACCACCAGCACCAGCACCAGAAGACGGCGAACGTTATGTTTCTTCATCGGAACCCTCCTCACTGTGCAGCTGCGCCGGCGATGCAACGTGTGCCGGCAGCTCCTCCATCTGCACATCTCCGATATCGATCGATGCGCTGACCGTACCGTTGACACGGCCATGGATCTCAGCATCGACGTAGCCATTGATATATCCGCGAACGTGTCCGTTGACACGCATGGCCCCATGCAGCTGCTGCGTCGCGGGATGCAGGCCAATTGTAAACGAAGTTTTCTCCACCAGTGAGTCGCCCAGCAGCAGGATCTGCGGCAGAACGCACATAACCAGCACCATCGACAGCAGTGTGCCGCGGCCGAGGCAGACGCCGATGGACGCGACCGTATTCTCCGAGGACAAAAAGCCGATGGACATGCCGGCGGTAGCGAGGATGGTGCCGGAGGTGACGACCGTCGGGAACGCCTGATTGAGCGCCTCGATCATGGCCTCCTTATAGGGCATCTCCTCTTTGAGCCGGAGGTACCGGCTCGAGATGACGATGGCGTAGTCGATGTTTGCGCCCATCATGATGGCGCTGACGATCAGATACGCCAGAAAATACAGGTTGTTATGCAAGATCGTCGGGAACGAGAAGTTGATCCACACACTGCCCTGGATCACGAGGATCAGCAGCAGCGGCAGCGCGACCGACTTAAACGTCAGCAGCAGCACCAGGATGACAAACACGAGCGTGAGAATGCTGATGAGCGTGTTGTCGGTGCTGAAGGCATCGGAGAAATCCTTGTCCTTTGCCGTCTCGCCGACGAAATAGGACTCATTATAATACTTGCCGACGACGCCCTTGATGACCGTCAGATAATCGTAGGTCTCCTCGCTCTCGACCGGAAGATTGAGATAGAGGATCATGCGCGAATATTTCTCGGAGTGCAGCTGCTTTTCGCCGTCGATCAGGCGGTCGTACATCTCCTCGAGGTCTTTCATGGTCGAGGCCGCGATCTTCGAGCGATAGATATCGCGCTGCTCATACAGGAACTTGAACATCTCGATCAGCGGCACGGAGCAATTGTCGATGTTGCTCAGATCCACGAGCTGGCCGAGGGCCTTCGTATAGTCGTCGTTCGCGGTACAGTAGGCCGTGTAGAGCGCGCGCGACACGCCGATGTCAATATCCGTGAGCTCGGCAAACTTGCGCGGCGTGAGCGAGTCGGTGACCATGTAGCCGTCCTTGGCCTCCTCGTTTGCGAGCGCCTGCACGCGATCCACGCCCTTGAGCTCCTTGAGATCGTCGAGCAGGCTCGCCTCGCTCTCATAGTCCGTGAACGGGAATATGAGCGCGACCTGATTCGTCTCGCCGAAGGTGGCGTTGATCTTCTTCTCTGCGATCTTGTAGTCGTTTTGCTTGATGGTGTCGAGCGTGCTGTAGCCGAACACATACGGGCACTTGCTGCTGAGCACGAAGCCCGCAATGATGATGACCAGAAAGATCGGCGGCACAACGTAGCGGCTGCGGATCGCAAAGCGGCCGAGCGCATCTATGCGCGGCAGGAACTGCCGGTGGTGCGTCTTGTCGATCCACGGGCTCATGTACATGATCAGCGCCGGCATCAGGAAGAACACCGTCAGCATCAGAAACAGGATCGCCTTGATGAGCACCAGACTCATATCCTCGCCGATCTTGATCTTCATGAACGAGAGCGCAAGCAGACCCGAGATCGTCGTCAGGCTCGAGGCTGAGATCTCCGGAATGGCCAGCGTGAGCGCGCGGATGGTCGCCTCGCGCGGCTCCATACGCTCGCGTTCCTCCGTATAGTGGTGGCACATGATGATCGCGTAGTCGATGCCGAGACCGAGCTGCAGCACCGCCGCGATGGAGTTTGTGATAAACGAGACCTCGTGGAACCAGTAGTTCGTGCCCTTGTTGACCCAGACGGCCACGGCAAAGGTGATGATCAGCACCGGCACCTCGGCATACGTATGGCTCGTGAGCAAAAGCACCACAAAGATCGAGCACATGAGGATGATGAGCACGATGCGCATCTCCCGCTCGAGGATCTCGCCGGTCGGGTTGCCGATCTCCGTTGTAATATAGGTATCATAGCCGTCGAGCGCAGCGCGGACGTTTTTCACGCCCTGAATGCTGATCTCGTCAAGCTTTTCCCCGTCAAACGTGACCACAAACAGCGCCGAGGCACTGTTGTAGTGCTGCGTGTCCTTTTCAAACTCCACACTCTTGACGCCGTCTACCCCGCGCAGCATCTCGGCAAGCTCTTCCGCCTGCGTGAATGTCACGTTGGACACCATGACCTTGGCGTCTCCGTATGTAATGAACTCGCGGTTCATGATCTCCAGGCCCTGACGTGTCTGCGTGGAATCCGGCAGATAGTCGGTCAGCTCGTTGTTGACGTCCGTCTTGCTCACCGAGAATACCGACAGCACGCACGCCACGGCAAACAGCACCACGAACAGCCGGCGCTTATCCACGATGAACGCCGCCATGCGTTCCATAAACGATTTCTTCATACCCCAGCCCCTCATCAGACGGCTTCCCCCCGTCCGGAATCTCTCTGCGCGTCCAATCAGAACCGGTTACACAAGCGGTTAAAAAAGAGTAACAAAATAATCTTTTGCATCCTGTTTGGGCATACCTGCGCGAAGTTAACATAAACAATTATGGATTCTTTTGTATCATACGATATCCATAACACGATGTCAACCGCGAAAACGGGATTTTGCGAGCTTTTGCCAGATTTTTTTCCACACTACTGCCTTTATGCGCAGGTTTTCCCGGTGTTTTCGCAGCATTTCAAGACAAAAGTAGCAAAATCAACCATGTGATGTTTTCCCGTACACGGTTACGTGGGTAACATATTTCAAATGGATAGTGTTGAAAAAAAGGTAACAAAAATCGACCTGCCAGAGCGAAACCGCGCCCTTTCAGGTCGAATTCTGTAACTTTTTCATGTTCCAAAGATCTTCTCCACGCGGCGGATGTACGCCGGAAGCGCGCCCTCAAAATCCACGCCGAAGTGACGCGGCGTGTCGCGCCAGAGCGAGCGGCAGATGCTTTCATCCGTGAGCGCGGTGGCTGTCTCGAGCGCATCGCTCAGCGGTGCGCCGCGCACGAGCAGTCCGGAAAGCGCGGAGGCGAACACATCGCCCGTGCCGTAAAACAGTCCCGGATGTGCCGGGCGCATACTCGCATACATCTCCCCCGTGCGGCAGTCGCAGGCGACGTTGCCGATCACATCCGGCTGCGGGCGCACGCCGGTCACCGTCACAACGCCGGCGCCGAGCGCACCGAGTGCCCGGAACAGCTGCGCGAGATAGGCATCGCTGTGCGTACCCGGCTCATATGGCAGACCCGCCAGCAGCGCCGCCTCCGTGATGTTCGGCGTGATCACGTCCGCCCGCGAGAGCAGGCGGCGAAACGCGGCGCACATCCGGTCATCGATCTGCGAGTAATAGATGCCGTTGTCCGCCATGACCGGGTCGACGATGACGAGCGTGTCGGGCGCTGCGATGCAGTCGATCGTCTGTGCGAGCAGCTCCGCCTGTTCCGGTGAGGCCAGATAGCCGGAGTAGATACCGTCGATGCGCACGCCCTCGCGCTGCCAGTGGCGCGCGATGGGCAGCATATCATCCGACAGATCGCGAAACGTCCAGCCGGTGAACTCCCCCGTGTGCGTGCTGAGCACGGCCGTCGGGATACACGCGCACTCAACGCCGGTGGCCGAGATGACCGGCAGCGCCACGGTCAGCGAGCACTTGCCGAGCCCGGACAGGTCGTGGATGGCGGCGATGCGCTTGAGCGGCGGTAACGTGTTATCCATAAGATGACCTCGGTTCTTTTCAAAATGCGTCATCGGTGTCCCGACAGCAGACGACCCCCGGCACAAACCGGGGGCACGAAATATGTTCAGCCTTCAGACGACGGGAGCGCGCGCAGCTGTGCGTCGATCTCCGCGAGCGATTCCGCCGTCAGCCCCGACTGCGCAAACCCGGCCACCTGCCGCAGCGTCATGGCGGCGGTCATCTGCAGCGCGGGATTTTTCAGGATCTTGGGGAAAAACCGCTCGAGGACCGCGACCGCCTCCGGCGCGGCGAGGAGCGTCTTCATCTTGTCGTCCACAGTGTATGTCACGTTGCTTTCCTCCCTGTCTCCGAATGCCGGAGGACAGAATTCACAAAAAACCTGTGATTTTGTAGTGATTATACACAAATACGCATCCGTTGTCAAATCGCACGCCTCGGCGAGGGTCTGCACCGCGCCGCGCCGGTCTGCCGCAGCCTCTCAGCCGGGGTCTATGCACAAAAAATGCCCATCCGCCGGTCTGACCGGTGGGTGGACATTGCGGTATTGGAAGGAACGCCATCGGTGTCTCCAAAAAAAGAGACACGCTCTCACGTGTCTCTTTTTCTGGAGGCGCCACCCGGATTTGAACCGGGGGTCAAGGATTTGCAGTCCCATGCCTTACCACTTGGCTATGGCGCCAAAAAATTGGAGCGGGCAACGAGATTCGAACTCGCTACCTCCACCTTGGCAAGGTGGCGCTCTGCCAAATGAGCTATGCCCGCATTTCGTGAATGCAAGCGTTATTGTACCACAAAAAGACGGCTTGTCAAGCGTTTTTTCTCTTTTTTCTGATTTTATCGTGTCAGAGCTTCTCGCCCTCGCGCCAGATGAACGACTGCGCCGCGCACGTCGGGCAGCTGTCAGCCGTCCACTGGTAGGTGCCGCGCATGCTCTCGTCGCTGCGCAGCCACAGCGTCTCCGACTGCATGGACAGGTCGAGATGATAGTAATTGCCGTTGACCTGCACCACGTTCCAGCAGCGGTCAATGCCCTGGAAGCGGCCGCTCACGACCTGACACGGAATGTTGAGCGCGTCGCACACCGCCTTGTATGCCATGGCCAGCGCGCAGCTGTCGCCCGAGCCGTTGACGAGTGCGTCATAGGCGGTGCGCACGGTCGTCGTGCGCTGCTCACAGGCACGCATGACGACGAAGGCCGCCTGCAGCGGTGTCTCCTTCTCCCCCGCCGTGAGCGAGGAGAGCAGTGTGCGCACGCGGCCGTCAAGCTGTGTGCGGCGGTCATTGACCACGGACGCGCCAAGGTCATAGCGCAGCGTGACGCCGAAGATCTTCTGGCTGCTGCCGCCGCTGTAGACCGTGACGTCGATGACCGGGAGATCCACCACGAGCTGCGGCTGATTCAGGCACGCCGAGCGCACAAGCGCCGCGACGTCATCCGTTTCGAGCGTGCTGGTGCTGATCTGGATGGCAAACTGCGTCCGCTGCCGGTCGAGCGCATCGACCACGCAGTCAAGGATGCTCTTTTGCGTCTGGGCACTGTAGATGGAGCGCACCTCGCTCTCCGGCCGGTTGTAGGCGATGGTGATGCTCGCCTCACAGTAGGCGACCACCTGCTCGGTCTCATAGGTGACACTGTCGATGCAGTATGCGCCGATGGCCGTACCGGTGCGCAGCTCCTCGCAGGCGGCGGCCAGATCGTCGGCAATGATGCCGTCATAGTCGCCGAAAGCCAGCACGAACGAGCGCTCGTACTGTGCGGCCATCGCATTGAGCGCGCGCATGAGACCCGCATAGTTGCGGATCTGCGTGGTGTCAGCATCCGTCAGCAGATTCGACGGCTCCTCATACGGGCGCACCGACAGATATTCCTTGTCAAACACGGACGTGCATCCGCACAGCGACACCAGCAGTGCCGCCAGCAGGATGCCGGTGATGCAGCGTTTGCGCATACCCCGCTCCTTTCAATCGTCGCCGTAGATGTTTCCAAAGCCGCGGCCAAAGACGTCCTTGGCCTCGGACACGATGACAAATGCCTTTCCGTCCACCGAGCGCACGACCTCGCGCAGCTGCGCGATCTCCGGCCGCTTGACCACGCAGAGGATGACCTGCATCTCCCTGCCCGACCACGCGCCCTCGCCGTTGAGCAGCGTGACGCCGCGGCCCATCGTGCAGGTGATGGCGCTCTTGATCGCGCCGACGTTGCTGCTGATGATGTAGCACACCTCCGACACGCCCGGGCCGTAGAGGACGAGGTTGACGACCTTCGAGCTGATGAACATCTCGATCATGGTGTACATACAGCTGTCGTATTTCTTGAACAGGAACGCGAACGTCAGCACGACGAGCACGTTCATGCCGAACAGCAGTGTGCCGAAATTTATGTACGGGTAGCGCCGGCGCAGGATCTTGGCCAGAATGTCCGTGCCGCCACCGGTCGTGCCGGTGGTATAGATCAGACCGTAGCCCGCGCCGTTGATGACGCCGCCGTAGACAGCGCCGAGCATCGGCTCATCCGTCGCGACAAGCTCGGTGATCGCAAGCAGGTCGATGAACACGGAGATCATCGCCATGACGCACAGCGCCAGAATGAGCCGGCGCGTGCCGAGCCGGTGCCGCCAGCCGAGACAGAAGATCGGGATGTTGATGAGGATCGACAGCACGCCGACCGGGATGCGCGTCAGCAGATGGATGATCTGCGCGATGCCGGTCACGCCGCCGGAAACGATGCTGTTCGGGAAGGTGAAAAACTGAAATGCCGCGGCCACGAGCGCCGAACCGACGATCAGCTTCATGTAGTCAAATGCGGAAAAACGATGCAGATCCATAGTTTCCTCCTCAGATCAGGCTCATTTGCTCCTCACCGCGGTCGTCCTCGCGCAGCAGCGCACCGGCTGCCGGCAGGCTCTTGGCGCGGTAGCGCGCATGGTTGTGGATAAGCGTATCGGGCACAAACTGTGCCTGCGTGACGACGGCCTTTTTCTTCAGTGCCATGACGGCGACGCCCTGCGTCGTGCGCGATGCCTTGAGCGCTATCGCCTCCGGCGGGAAGAGCAGCGCGCGTCCGTCGGACGCAAAGACCGCGACCTCGCTGCCCTCGTAGAGCGGCAGCACGGCGATGAGCGGGCTCTTGTCCGAATACGCGCCGGTCAGGCGGCGGCGGTTCGTCTTGGTCTCATAGGCCGCCATGGGGATGCGCGCGGCCTTGCCGTTTTCAAACACGAGCAGCAGCTCGCCGCGATAGTCGCCGGGGTCGACCATGCACAGGACGTGCTCCTCGTCGTCCATGGACAGCACCGTCGGCAGGTACACGCCGAGCACGGACGCCTTCGTATCCGCAAAGTCGCAGAGCTTGGCCTTATATACCTGTTGACGGTCGGTGAAGATGAGAAGTTCCCCGCGGTTCGTCGCGCCGAAGCTCTGGCTCAGCTCGTCGCCGTCCTTATACTTCTGCTCGCCGCTCATGCGCAGCGACTGCGGCGTGATCTTCTTGAAATAGCCCTCGCGCGAGAGGAACAGCTGCACCGGGTAATCCGGCACAAGGTCCTCCGTCGGCAGCATCGTGACGCTCTCCGCGGCGACGATGCCCGTGCGCCGCGGCGACGGGTACCTGCGGATGATCTCCTTGAGCTCGCGGATGATGATGCCGCGGATGCGGCGCTTGCTCTCAAGCGTCGCCTCGAGGTCGGCAATGTCTTTTTCCAGCGCATCGGTCTCGGCCGTGCGCTTGAGGATGTACTCGCGGTTGATGTTGCGCAGCTTGATTTCGGCAACGAAGTTTGCCTGCACCTCATCGAGACCGAAGCCCGCCATGAGGTTGGGCACGACGTCGGCCTCCCGCTCGGTGTTGCGGATGATGGCGATGGCGCGGTCGATGTCGAGCAGGATCTTGCCGAGGCCCTGCAGCAGGTGGAGCTTGGCGCGCTTTTTCTGCAGGTCAAAGAACACGCGCCGCCGGATGCACTCCATGCGCCACGATGTCCACTCGTCGAGGATCTCGCCGACACCCATCACGCGCGGATTCCCGGCGATGAGGATGTTGAAGTTGCAGGCAAAGCTGTCGCACAGCGGCGTGAGCCGGAAGAGCTTCTGCATGACCTGCTCGGGATCTGCGCCGCGCTTGAGGTCGATGGCGAGCTTCAGACCGCTGAGGTCGGTCTCGTCGCGCATATCGGCCACCTCGCGCAGCTTGCCCGCCTTGACGAGCTCGGCCACCTTGTCGATGACAGCCTCTACGGTCGTGGAGTACGGGATCTCATAGATCTCGATGATGTTCTCCTTCGGCAGGTGCCGCCAGCGGGCGCGCACCTTGAAGCTGCCGCGTCCGGTGCGGTAGATCTGCGCCATCTCGCTGCGGTCGTAGAGGATCTCGCCGCCGGTCGGAAAATCCGGCGCGGGCAGCGTCGAGAGCAGGTCGTGGTTCGGATCCTCGAGATAGGCGATCGTCGTGCGGCAGACCTCCTCAAGGTTGAAGCCGCAGATCTGGCTCGCCATACCGACGGCGATGCCGAGGTTTGCCGACACGAGCACGTTCGGGAAGCGCGTCGGCAGCAGCGCCGGCTCTTTCATCGAACCGTCGTAGTTATCGACAAAGTCGACGGTGTCGCTGTCGATGTCGCCGAAGAGCTCGGCGCAGATGGGTGCAAGCTTTGCCTCCGTGTAACGTGAGGCGGCATAGGACATGTCGCGCGAAAACACCTTGCCGAAGTTGCCCTTGGAGTCCACAAACGGCGTCAGCAGCGCGCCGTAGCCCTTGGACAGGCGCACCATGGTCTCATAGATCGCGGCGTCGCCGTGCGGGTTGAGGCGCATGGTCTGGCCGACGATGTTGGCCGACTTCGTGCGTCCGCCCGAGAGCAGGTTCATCTTATACATCGTGTACAGCAGCTTGCGGTGGCTGGGTTTGAAGCCGTCGATCTCCGGGATCGCGCGCGAGACGATGACGCTCATCGCATACGGCATATAGTTTTGCTCCAGCGTCTCGGTGATAGGCTGGGAGATGACCTCCGCCTTGAGCCCGACGACGTTGGGATCGACTGTTTTCTTGATTTCCGGTGCTTTTTTTCTCGGCATAACGTTACCGTTCCTTTACGCAGGTTTTTCTCAGGAAATATCGGCCAGATCGAGAAACTGGCTGCCACACTCGGCGATGTGCGCCTTGCGCCCGGCCAGATTATCGCCGAGCAGCAGATCAAACATCTGCGCCGTGCGCTCGACGTCCTCCGGCATGACGCGGATGAGCTTGCGCGTGTCGGGGTTCATGGTCGTGAGCCACATCATCTCGGGATCGTTCTCGCCGAGACCTTTCGAGCGGTTGATGTCCGCCTTCGCGCCGCCGAGACCGTCGACGATGGCCGCCTTCTCGCGGTCAGAATAGGCGAAGTAGGTCTTGCCCTTGCTCACGATCTCATACAGGGGCGACTCGGCGATGTACACATATCCCTCGCGGATCAGCGTCGGCGCGAGGCGGTAGAGCATGGTGAGGATGAGCGTGCGGATCTGGAAGCCGTCCACGTCGGCATCGGTGCAGATGATGATCTTGTTCCAGCGCAGGTTCTCGAGGCTGAACGCCGAGAGGTCCTTGGCCTGCTTGCTCTGCACCTCCACGCCGCAGCCGAGCACGCGCATGAGGTCGGTGATAACGTCGCTCTTAAAAATGCGCGCATAGTCGGCCTTGAGGCAGTTGAGGATCTTGCCGCGCACGGGCATGATGCCCTGAAACTCCGCATCGCGCGAGAGTTTGCACGCGCCGAGTGCGGAGTCACCCTCCACGATGTAGATCTCGCGGCGCGAGACGTCCTTCGAGCGGCAGTCGACGAATTTCTGCACGCGGTTGGCGAGGTCGACGTTGCCGGTGAGCTTTTTCTTGATGTTCAGGCGCGCTTTTTCCGCCGTCTCGCGGCTGCGCTTATTGATGAGCACCTGCTCCATGACGCGGTCGGCGTCGGTCTTGTGCTCGATGAAATAGATCTCCAGCTGCTCGCGGAAAAACTCCGTCATGGCCTCCTGGATAAATTTATTCGTAATGGCCTTCTTCGTCTGGTTTTCGTAGGAGGTGATGGTCGAAAAGCAGTTCGTGACCAGGATCAGGCAGTCCTGCACATCCTGAAAGTTGATCTTGCTCTCGCTCTTCTGATACTTGCCCTGCTGCTTGATGTAGGCGTCGATGGCGGAGGTGAAGGCGCTCTTGGCCGCCTTTTCCGGCGCGCCGCCGTACTCCAGCCAGGACGAGTTGTGGTAGTATTCGATGTCGTTGACGCGGTTGGAAAAGCAAAACGCCGCTGAGATCTTCACCTTGTATTCGGGCTTATCCGCACGGTCGCGTCCGCGGCGCTCGGTCTCCATGTAGGCCGGAGCAGTCAGCGCATCCTCGCCCGCAAGCTCCTTGACATAGTCGAGGATGCCGTCGGCATAGCAGTAGTCCGTCGTCTCGAACGTGCTGCCGCGCTGTACGCGCAGACGAAACGTCACGCCCTTGTTCACGACGGCCTGCCGGTGCAGCACGTCCTGGAAATAGCTCTCGGGCACATCGATGTCCGTGAACACCTCCAGATCCGGCCGCCAGCGGATGGTCGTGCCGGTCTTTTTGCGGTCGGCCGGGGCGCTCTCCAAACCGCCGACGACCTCGCCCTGCCGGAAGTGCAGGCTGTACTTCTTCCCGTCGCGCCAGATGGTCACATCCATGTATTCTGCGGCGTACTGCGTGGCGCACGCGCCCAGACCGTTGAGACCGAGCGAGTACTCATAGTTCTCGCCCTCGTTGTTTTTGTACTTGCCGCCGGCGTACATCTCACAGAAGATCAGCTCCCAGTTGTAGCGCTGCTCCTTCTCGTTCCAGTCCACCGGACAGCCGCGCCCGAGATCTTCCACCTCAATGGACTTGTCTTCGTAGCGCGTAACGGTTATAATATTGCCGAATCCCTCGCGCGCCTCGTCGATCGCGTTCGAGAGAATTTCAAACACCGCGTGCTCGCAGCCCTCCAGCCCGTCAGAGCCGAAGATGACGCTCGGACGCTTGCGCACGCGCTCCGCGCCCTTGAGCATCGAGATGCTATCGTTGCCATAGGTTGTCGTTGAGGCCTTTGCCATGTCGTTGGATCCCTCTCATATCACAAGATGTGGTAGCATTGATTTCATACCTTAACCAATCTAGTATACCGTATCAAGGCCGGAAATGCAAGGAATTCCAAAAAATAGACGGGGAACGCATTTTGCGCTCCCCGCCGCCCCGGAGT
>ENA-ORTB01003550-ORTB01003550.1-human-gut-metagenome-genome-assembly--contig:-NODE-3550-length-12018-cov-2.010950_pt1 | contig 12018 bp, 7 predicted proteins | sample MGYA00241905_ERZ509174 | MGnify/ENA primary metagenome ERZ509174 (study PRJEB26280, sample SAMEA2338851) | human gut metagenome | biome: human gut; feature: human-associated habitat; material: faeces...
CTCAGCGGGGCCGCAGTACCATGCCCAGTAGATTTTTACAAGCTTTTCAAATGGATACCCGTTATGGCTGATAAAGCCCAGCCCAAGAAAGGGGAGAACTTCTACCATTACGATGTAGGAAACCAGCTGAATATCCAGCTGAAGCCATTGCAGACAAACGAAGCAGCTTGCTATGGCCAGCACGGCAGCGACACCAAAGCAGGCCAGCTGACGCAGTGAAAGTCCGAGAAAGAATTTCTCGTGATATTCCGTGATTTCGAGATTGGTTTTTGTTGAGAGCATAGGTGAACTCCTCCATCAAATGGCGCTGGTGATGGCTTTGGTGAATCGCCCGCTCATAAACACGGCCACCAGCAGAATAACGGATTTGCCCAGCATGGCCCAGGCCTGCTCGGTAATGTCACCGCCACTGCCCAATGAAGCTGTCAGGGCAGGATAGAAGCCAATGACAAGATAGAGAACGGCCCCTTGCAGCGCCACCGCCATGTAGTTTTTCAGGAAGTTTACAGCAATACCATGTAGCTCCCGATAGCAGAGCGTGGCAATTGGCAGGGAGGCCAGGGCATTATAAACGTACAGTTCAATGAAGCGGGCCGCAACGATGGTATTGATCACAATGTTGACAAGACGCAGCATCCAGCTTACGACCATAAGCTCCATAGCCACAGGCATATTACCGATGCCGCCCGGCAGTGCGCTGATTGCGTTTTCGATGTCGACCTCGGTGTTGACCTGTCCGCTGCCCACATAACCGGCTATGCCGTTTGTCACCGTAGCCGCTACCTCAAACATCGCATTTAGAATTTCCGTGGAGTGTAGAACAGCCCAGCGGCAAAGCGTGATTTTCAGCATGACCAGCGCCACCTGCTGAATCGTAAAAGCTGTGCTGCCGCCGTTCATGGCTATGGTCTGGGTGAAATTGTACAGCTCTAAAACCATAAAAAGTGCCAGAACGGTAAGTGCAATCGGCATAACTACGCCGGAGCTGATAGAATCTGCATAGCCGGCCAGTGTGCTGTTCCAATCGGTCAGACTGCTGAGAAGACCGGAGTTCTGCCCCATAGCGTTTATGGTGGCCGAAATACCCGCCAGTTGGCTTCGTATCGTATCCTCAAAAATAGCGCATACCTCCCATCAGCTGACCGTCAGTGTGCCAAAGTAGGTGGCAACGGCAATGATCAGCACGCCGCCAGCAATCGACCAGGCACCGCTGCTGATGCCGGGGCCGTTGTGGTCCTTCAGGTTCGTGCCCAGCGTGACAGCGCCGAAGAGCAGCAGCAGGCCACCTGCAAAATTGACAACATTCGTGATAAGAGAAGTGATTGTAGATACCATTTCCATGTGAGTTTCCTTCTTTCTGTTTATGTGTCAGACTCGTCATCGTCGAGTTCGATGTTGTTGATTTCCTGCACATTTTTCATAAAGGCTGCAAAGTTGTTTTCTGCGCGCCTCTCGTAGTCGAAGGGACGATGCCCCTCTTTTTCTACCAATGCGTAATTAGGGTGCTTTTTAAGATCAAACTTGTAAGAGTAAAATGGCACAACACCGGAAATCATCAATAAGCAGCGATTTCGCGGCATGGTGCGTATTTCTTCCGGTGTCATCAGATCACGGCTGGCCACCTGATAATTCTTAGAAAAGGAGCCCTGTGCGCCGAGGTTCTCTGTGGTGTTCAGCACCTCGATGGTCCGTTTGCCCAGCTGTTTACCGAAGAACTCCAGTGACTCCGGGTTATTGCCGCCACCCAGCACAAGCTCTGAATCACAGTTTTCCAGAATCGTGCCCCAGTCATCACCGTACTGAGATTTCAGCTGTGCGATTGACTGGTAAATCAGGGTACATCCGATATTTCGGCTGCGGATGGTGCTGATCAGAATCTGAAAGTCCGGAATCATGCCAATGTCCGGAAACTCGTCTAAAAGAAACCGCACATGGCGCGGCAGGCAGTGATCTTCACGATTGTCTGCGGTATGCACAAGAATCTGAAAGCATTGCTGGAACATGACCGCTGCCAGAAAGTTATAGGCTGTGGTGGTGTCTGGCGTGACAACGAACAGAGCTACCTTTTTGTCGCTGGCCAACTCTTCCAGATGGATGGTATCATCTTCGCAGATCTTCATGATGGAAGGAATATTGAACGCACTCATACGCATACCGAGAGATACATCAATACTCTGTGCGGTTTTGTCTGGTGCCATGTGGTACAGTCCATATTGGCGCGCTGCGAATGACGCAGGCTTTTCCATAGCCAGATCTTCGAATATATCGTCCAACTGGCTGCGGCCCTGTGGTCCGTAACGATGCTGCATCAGCACAAAAAGCTCCATTACACTGTTCATATTGTGCATCTCAGGTGGTTGCTCAAAATATACATAGGCAAGCAGCGCTTCCAGCAGTGAAGTAGAGCCTTCTTCCCATATCGGGTCGGCTGTGTTTTTCTGGCGCGGGTCCTCTTTCATGTTTTTGATAAGATTCTTGGCAACAACCACAATGTCATCCGTATCATGGATGTACGCAAACGGATTGTAGTGGTCGGACTTGTCACGGTCCTTCAGGTTGAACACTTTCACATCATAACCTTGCGATACTAGAACATTTCCGTAGGTGTCAAGCAGTTCACCCTTCGGATCACTGAGTACATAGTTGCTGTTAAACTGCAGCAGCTGCGGACCTGCAACGCTGTAGCTTTTGCCGGAACCGGATGGACCGAACACGATGACGTTCTTGTTGCGGTTGTAGTTGTTCTCCGCTGTTACCGGCATCTTCATGGCAAGGCTCAGGGACTCTGTGGCCGTCAGGGGGATATTTTCGCTTGCCTTTTCATGGAGAAACGGCGCTATATCTGCCGCAGTGCCCCAGCGGGCGCTGCCGTATTCCTTCTGCGGTACCAGCCGATGACCGCTGTACTTTATGCAGAGGTAAGCAAGACCCGCCAGCAGAATAGCCCCAACACCGCAGCCTACAGAAATCGGCGCAGAAGATAGCTGCAAGGGATGCAGTACAATTTTGCTAAGATTTACCGCAGCGGCCAGCCTTTGCGTAACTGTTCCGGCAGCCGATACATAGAGAAGTCCCACCCGGTTGCCCAGCCAAAAGCAGCCCAGACTTGCAGCAAGACAGATCAGAATTTGCTTTGTGCGCTGTTCCTTCATAGCCGCTCACCTCGCTCCTGCGCCGGCGGCGGGCGGTGCTGGTTCAGCTCCTTCGTGCGCTGCATAGCCCGTTCGGATAGCTCCTGCAGCAGGCTGGTGGGCCGCTCCTTGCCGCGCGCTGCAATGCAGTTTTCAATAGCGGTCTGGATGCGGTCCACGTCCTGCCCCTTGAACCACAGGTTCAGCTGCCCGGTGTCCTTGTCCTTGGTAATGGCAAAGTCCACCGAGTATTCCTTGAGCTGCCGCCTGACATAGGGCAGCGTTTTGTCGTTCAGCTCCACCGAAGCGAGAGCCTGCGACTGCCGGTTCAGTGATTGAATTGATTGCTGCCCATACTGCCGCGCTTGCAGCATACTGGCAACCGCCTGCAATATCCCAAAGATTCCCTGCCCGGCAAGCTTGGCTGCGTTGATTTGCACCCGGATGGCCGTTTCTTCTACCATACGGTATCACCTTCGCTTTCTCCGTAATAAAATTTCAGCCTCACCACGGCAGCGGAGAGTCGGTGCGTCGGGCGTATGCTTCGATTCTTTTTCCCAACCTGTATTGCTGCAAGCGGTCCGGCAGGCTGTATTCCAGTGTGCGGACTTTTACATGGTGCTTCATTGCGCACTTGAAAAAGGCGTACAGGTACCGCTCCTTGCCGCTGATCTGGCGCATACGGCTGACATACACGCAGTTGACCTTGCTGTCTCTGATACTGCGTAGCATACTCTGATACCCATCGCGCAGCGGGCCGTGCCCTTTATAATCGATGCTACCGCCGACTACCGTGCAGCCGTCGTCACCGGCCTGCCTGCAGCAGGCATCGTAGCTCGCGCGGGTCGCTGCGCAGTCACCGGGAATGCGCGCATACACCCATGCATGGGGCAATTTTTCTTGATTTGGCATTATCTCTCTACCTCCAGCTCTTGGTCATAAAAGCTCAATTGCTCGCCTTCTAAGCGGAACCGCAGGTCCAGCTCGGCAAATGTGAAATTCCGATTGAAGCGTTCCGTCGCCTTATTCGGTGCATCCTGCAATTCCAGCATCAGCTGCCACAAGTCAGGATGCGCCCGGTACAGATGCCGCAGCTCGGTCATGGACGCATTGGGGCAGAACCAGCACCCGCCGCGGCGGCTGTACTCATACAGCGGCGACAGCAGCCCCTCCTGCCTGCACATGGCAAATGCATCCTGCTCTGTCACGCCGTACTTTGCCATAAGGGAAACCTGGTCAGGCTTTAGCCGTTCCAGTCTGATAGGCTCATCCGCGGCAATCCCTAAATAGGAAACTGTACCCGGCGGCAAACTCTTTTTATAGGCTTCCAGTGGCGGGACCTTGCAATCTCGTTGAATTGCACAGCGCCCAGCCAGCGGAAAAGCGGCAAGCTTTCCCTGTGCATTGCCGCGGCTCACCACATGGTAAAAGCAATCCAGATACGTCTTTTCAGCGTGCAAAACCCTTGTGGGGATGCCGCGCTTTTCAAAGTACGGAATTGCTGTCTCATAGATAAACCGCGTATGCTCGGGCAGTTCGCCGGAAATCTCCTTGCTGAACATGACCTCAGTGTATATGATTTCGTCCAGCGGTTCGCCATGCTGTAGGGCCAGCAGCGCTGTGGCATTGCTGTCTTTGCCGAAGCTCGAACAGATGATATGTTTCATGTCATTCACCAATAAAAATAGGGCGGCCCGCGAGAGTCGCCCATACAGTGTACGTGTTTCATAGGTTTTTAGTGCTCGCTCTCATCCATTTTGGATTTACGGCGCTTGTATGCAAAAATTCCGAAACCGACGATAGACCCAAATACCGCTGCCGAAAGCAGCGCAAACGGGAATACATCGCCCGTTTGGGGTATGACCGGCATCGGCGCAGGCGTTGTCGTGGGCGTGCTTGCCGGTGCAGGGGTAGGCGCGGGCGTGCTGCCCGGCGTCGGCTGCGGCGTATTGCTCGGGGTGTCCTCATGCGGTGTTTCCTCGGGAATGCGTGCATCCTTCATAACGACAGTCTGAAGCTCACCGGTGGGCAGCACGGTAAAGGCAATGCTTTCCGCAAGCTGATAGCCATTGGGGGCGGTGATCTCGGTCAGCTTGTACTCTCCGGCAGGCAGCTTTTCAATATAGTGGGGCTTGTCCTCGGAAACCCACTGTGCAACCGTGTTGCCGTCCTTATCCTTGATGACCAGCTCCGCGCCGGGCAGCTCTTTACCTGTGGCAATGTCAACCTTGGAGATTTGTACCCTGGTAATGTCATCTTTCATGATCACCGTGGCATCGTCCAGCAGCTCCCATTCCTCCCAGGGAATGATCCAGAGCTTCTTTTTATCCTTCAGATAATAGACGTCTGCCTCGTCCAGCTGGTGGTCGTCGGCGTCCTTTTTGCGTTCCAGTCGGAACACAATGTCATCCGCAACGGCATACCCATCAGCAGGCCGCTTTTCTGTCAACGTGTATTCTTCGTCAAAATGCAGCCCCGTCACACGGTGAGGCGTATCGGTAGATACCCAGGTGTCAACGATGTTGTCCTTTGCATCCTTGATGATCAGCGTTGCACCGGACAGCTCCTCGTCGTTTGTCAAATCGCGTTTGCTTACCCACATTTCAGTAGGCTTGTCGGCGCAGGTGCTGTCCAGTACCTGCAGAACCTCGCCGTCATAGGTGAAGGTGACATCCATCTCTGCATCGTTGAGATAATAGCCCTGCGGGGCGCGCAGTTCTCGGATAAAGTAATTGCCGCTGTTTGTCGATGCATCCAGCCGGTCACTCTGGCCATACCACTCGCCGCGGATGGGGACATCGCAGTTGAAATAGGTGTAGCCATCCGCAACGGTCTCGGGGCTTGTGCAGATCAAATCACCGGCAGAGAACAGCTTGTTGCCGTCCACGTCGTAGATGTCATCGCGGGTGTACAGGTTGAACACGGCACCGGCCAGATAGTTGCCGGTTTCCTGATTGATCTTGTACACACCCACGCGGGCATGCTCACGGTCATTGTAGAAACCAAGCGTCTGCTGCCCGGCCAGCTCCGCAGAGGCTTCCGATGCGCGTACAACATCAAAATGCTGTTCACTGTCGCCATTCTTGATGATGCTCTTTGCCATGACTACATCGTTCAGCTGGTTGTCCCAGGCAAATGTCACATCGTAGCTGTCCGTCGTGCCGACATACCCATAGGGCGGCTTGGTTTCCTCCACATGGTAGCTGCCCAGCGGCAGGGTAATACTGACCTCGCCGAGCGTGCCGTCGTGGATGACCGACAGAAAATCATAGGTTGCCTTGGTACGGGACGGCGCAAACACAGCAGTGTCTGCACTGCCATCACCAGTGGTAACAACCGCTACCACGTCGCCCTTGGCATACCAGAGCGTGCGGCTGCCGTTGGCATCCAGCTGGCGGTCCTGCGTGTAAATGTCCTCGGCAGCCGTAATGGTGTATTCCGCACCGGCCAGCGGGCGCAGCGTATAGGCAAAGTCGGAATCGGCCTCGCCGGTCATCCAGGGGTCAATCAAATCGTTGATTTCAATCTTTCCGGTCAAGGCATTGCCGGTCTTACGGATGGTCAGCTTGCCCAGCGTTTCCTCATTCCAGTAGTCCTCGCCGATGACCAGCGTGTCCATGCCGTTTTCATTGTCGTCGCCGGTGGCCTTGTAGATGCGGTCCGTGGAAATATCGAAATCCACATAGTAGTTGCCGCTGTCGACCCACTCGTTGTAGAAGCCGTCCGGGCCGACAGTCTCCACAATGCGGTATTTGCCCAGTGGCAGCTTTTCAGGCAGGGTCAGGACACCTTCCTCGTTGGTGTAGAAGGTATCCACGTTCTTGGTTAGATGCCCGTTTACCGTGTCCGTCATCGTGACCAGCTTGGGCTTCCCGTTTTCCAGCCGATAGTTGCCGTTTTCATCCAGCCAGTAGATCTGGAAGGCTGTGTTCGGCAGCAGGACCGGTTTGCCGGTTTCCGTATCGAGTTTCGTGATTTTTAAATACACTTCAATCTCCTCATCCAGTACCGTAAATTTCTGATAGGAATCCGATGCTTTCATCACACTGTCCTTCGGCGTGGCCATCGCGCCCCAAGGGTTGTTGTCCTGCTCGGGGTCGATGCTGACCAGGAACGGCTCTGCCTGGAACAAATCGTGCGGTGTTGTGGTCTCCACGACCAGATAGGTGCCGTAGGAAAGCCCCTGCACGCGAATGTTGCCGGAATCATTGCTGAAGATTTCGGCCAGCTGATACTCATTAGCACGCTCCGTGGGCTGCCAGCCATCGCCCTTGCCGTTCTTGTTGTCGCCCGCCGCAGTCAGCGTCCTGTTATAGGTGGCAATTTCATCGGCGTTGACCTCGTAGGTCTTGGCAATGGCCTGCGTCTCACCGGAGAAATCCCACTTGGGGTGCTCGTTGTCGTATTCCCTGTTGATGTAGGCATCCAGAATGCTTTGCAGTGTGTAGCTTCCGGTGCGGGTCTGCTTGAACTGGTCTACCTTAGACAGGTCAGATACCAGATAGAAGGTGAAGCCTGCGCCTTCCAGCTCCAGCCCATTGGACTGCCCGCTGGAAGAGACGACCTTGCTGATCTCCACGTTGCCCTTGGCGACCTGATCCTGACTTTCGGTCAGGCCGCTGTCCTTGTGGATGTGGTAGCTGCCGTTGTAGGCGGCTGTGTCATTGGCAAAGGTGGTTTTCTCTACATACCAGCCCTCATCTGCATAGCTGGGCGTGATGTAGTAGTTGTGCTCATCGCAGAGATACCCGGGCGCATAGGACAGGTAATAGGCATCGTAGGTCCAGGTGCCGTCCAGAGCCTTGCTCTTGGAGATGGTGCTGAATTGGTTCTTGTATACCCAATCTGTATACTGCCCGTTGCTGGCTGCCAGCGCGGCAACCTGCCCGGTAGCTGCCTTGGTACGGCTGTCCACGGTGGGGTAAGTACCGGAAACAGCAAGAGCGCCCTCACGCAGCGGAATGACCGTGCCGGTGGAGCGCTCTACTACATAATATTTACCGAGGTACAGGTTGGAGAAGGTCAGCCAGCCGTCCTCGATTTTGGCGCTGGCTACCAGATGGTCTTTTTTGAGCACCGGCAGGTAATCCGATACCCACTGCCCGCTGTTGTCACGGATGGTCGTGTGCCAGAGGGGATTACCATCTGCATCCACGATTTTGGAATAGTCCACAACGCCGGTCACGCCGTCCGGGTGGGTGATGTCCTCGGCAGCGTAGAGGTCGTACACGGCACCGTCCAGCGCGGCGTTGCCGTGATTTTCAACGTACTTCACGGCGTCCAAGTCCACCTTGGAAATGCTGATTTCGCCCAAGGTACGGTCGTTTTTCATTACGCCGTCCGTGGCGGTGGTGGTGTAGCTGTCCTCGTTGGCAGCTTTGCCGCTGTTGTCGGTGTTGTAGCTGCGGTTAGGGTTCTTGTACACATTGGAAATCGTGACAGTGGTTTCCACTCCGCCGCTGGTCACCAGCTTGGTGCCGCCCTTGTCGGCTGTCAGGATGTCGGCGTTGTAGTCGGCATTGTCCAGCCAAAGCACCGCATTGTCGTTGGCTTCGGTGATTTCGATGTAATAGGCGCGCTTGCCCAAGGGCGTTCCTGCCGTGCCGGGATGGTCGATGTCCGTCCAGTCACCAAAATACCCGGCAGGGGCTTTGGTTTCCACAAGGATAAACTTGCCCTGATTGCGCTGGGTGTAATACAGCGTGTGACGCATCGCGTCATTGACGGCATAGGCGGCGCTGTTGATGACCGCGTAGCTGCCGTCGCCCTGACGCTGTACGCTGTAGGTGTTGTACCCACCGGCTGCAAGAAACTTATTACTTACACTGTCCCACTGATAAATTTCATACTGAGCGTCGGCGGCAATCGGGTTGCCGGTTTCGCTGTCGGTTTTCTTGAGGTTGACCTGCAAACTCCACTCGTCATTTTTCATGACATAGTCATTGTTGGTGTTTGCGGGTACCGAAATCGTTTGGCTGCTGCCGTTCGTGCCCCAGTACTTGCCGAATCCATACGGTACTGTGATTTCCTCATAGCGGAACTGGATGCTTCCCAGCTGCGCTTTAGCCGCTGTTATAGCATTGTTGACAGCGTTCTGGGCCTCACTCTGCAATTCCGCAATGGCGGCGTCGCGGGCACTGTTGGCGGCCGCATCAGCAGCCTCCTGCGTGGTGAAAGGACCAACCTGTCCATTGCGAGTGCCCGATGTTTTGGTAACGGCATAGTGCAGACTCCAGCTTGCGCCTGCATCGCCGCCGTTCTTCTGGTAGTTGTCATCGGCGGTATGACCGCTGGTGGTCACCGTTTGCTTTCCGGCAGGATTGATAGACCAGCTGCCGCCGTCAATGCTGCCGGGTTTGGTGATGGGCTCGATCTTGATGGTCGCGCCGTCCACCTTTTCCTGCGTTTTCAGCTGGATCTTATCCGTGCGGATTCCATAGGAAAAATCAAAACTGCCGCTGGCGGTCTGGGCGGGTGCCTCCCAACTGGCGTAGTATTCCTGCACAACAGGTTCCGGCTCAGGTTCCTCCTCACCGATTTCGGGACCGATCAGGGCAACGGTCTGCCAACCTGCACGACCGGGATTGTAGATGTAGGTGTAGTACCCGCGGGCGGAGGCGTAGGTTTCCACGCCGTTCAGCAGCTCATCGGCAGAGGCAAGATAAATTTCCGCCGCGGTGCTTTCGGGAAAGTTTTCGATGATATACATCTGCACATCGTCATAAATTGATGCGCAGAAATCCAAAAGAGAGATTTCTTCACCCTCGTCAGCGGAAAAAACAGCGGGCAGATTGTCCGCATCGCCCAAAGAAAGCTGGTTCAAGCCGCCCCAGATGCGAATCTGGTTGCCGTAGTGGTCGCCGGGGATGCACTGGTCTGCGTTGACCGTGGAAGTGTTCACATAGGTATATGTCGGGCATCCTGCCGGCTGACCGTTGGCACCGTGCGTGCAGCAGTAGGCGGGTTCGCCGTTGAACCAAATCAGCCAAGTGCCGTTGACCTTGGCAACCTTGGTGATTTTGCCACTGGTCACCGCAGGGGTGGGGCGCTCGGCAAAAGCGGCAATTTCACTGTCGGGGAAGGGATATTCGGCAGTAGAATTGCGGTCGATAGTCACCTGTAAGGTTTTGGTCAGGCAGCTGCCATCCGGCGCGGTATAAACCAGTTGTGCGGTAAAATCTGCATCTGCCTGCACATATACGCCCAGCACAGGAGCGGAAGTTTCGCTGTACTCGTTGTGCAGCAGGCTTTCTGTGTTTTCAACAGGTGCGCCGTAGTAGTCCAGCAGGGTCACACCGTCCGGTAGAATCAGATCAAGGGAACTGCCATCGGCGGGGTACTCCACCTGTGCCATAATAGGAACAATGGCATAGTCTGCGCCGTCCAGCAGGGGCGCGGCCATGGTAAGACCGTCATTGTCCAGTGCAACGGCAGTCAGATAGCTGCCGCCTTCTTCCAGCTGGCTTTCGGGCCACTCGGAAATGCCGATTTTAGTTTCACCGGTGGCAACCGGCAAACCCTCGCTGCCGATATAGGAGCCGATGGGTGCATCGGTCTTTTCGCCTGCCGTGACGCCATCGATGTTGAACATGCCCAGTCTGCGCAGATTGGGGCAGTTGAAGTTGGGGTGCTTTGCAATGGCGCCCAGGGTGTTGGTGCCCTCGTCGCCAAAGGCGGCGGCATCCGGCTCTGCGCCAATGCCGAAGCTGTCGAGGACGATCAGAAAAACACGCTTTTCCATATCGTTTTTTCTCCATTTCTTCCGGGGACCTGCCCCGGATAAGTGATACTATCTTTACTTATCATTATAAGCAAATCCTGTGCCGGATGCAAGCGTTTTTGCTGTGCTGCAAATATCCGTCATTTTCACCAAAATGTTCGTCATTTCGTTCACAATCCGACGAAGCGTTTTGGCATTTTTATTCGTTGCTGCGTTATTTCGTGTCAAAGGCATCTTAGCTGCAAAAAAAATTGCAGCGCAGCTTGAATTTTTTCTTGCCCTATTGTATCCAAGCGGATATAATAGTAAATGGAAAAAGTTTTGAACAGCAGAACTTTTCTGCTTTTGTACCACAGCATGGGATTTTTCCCGTTGGTCGCGTGCAGCTGCCTGTATGACAGCGGACAGCCTGCCGCAAAATAGAGAATGTGAAGTTGTAGTTGGAGGTAGTAAAAGTATATGAGAAAAACAAAGATCATCTGCACTCTGGGCCCGTCCACCGATCAGGAAGGCGTTCTGCGCGAGCTGGTCGCCAACGGCATGAATGTTGCCCGTTTTAATTTTTCCCACGGCTCTCACGAGGAGCATCTGGGCCGCTTTGAAAAGCTGAAGGCCATCCGTGAAGAGCTGGGCAAGCCGGTCGCCGCCCTGCTGGACACCAAAGGCCCCGAGATCCGCCTGAAGGACTTCAAGAACGGCACTGAAATGCTGGAAGCCGGCCAGACCTTCACCCTGACCACCCGCGAGGTGGAAGGCACCAAGGAGATCTGCTCCATCACCTATAAGGACCTGCCGCAGGACGTACAGCCCGGCGGCACCATCATGCTGGACGACGGCCTGATCAAGCTGCAGATCATCACCGTGAACGATACGGACATCGTCTGCAAGGTGCTGAACAACGGCAAGATCAAGAACAAGAAGGGCGTCAATGTACCCGGCGTGCACCTGTCCATGCCGTATATGAGCCAGCGCGACCGCGATGACATCATCTTCGGCGCACAGCAGGGCTTCGACTTCATCGCTGCTTCCTTCGTGCGCACTGCGCAGGATGTGTACGACATCCGCAACCTGCTCAACGAGTACGATTCCGACATCCGCATCATCGCCAAGATCGAGAACCGTGAGGGCGTGAACAACATCGACAGCATTCTGGCTGCTGCCGATGCC
>ENA-ORTB01003552-ORTB01003552.1-human-gut-metagenome-genome-assembly--contig:-NODE-3552-length-12006-cov-19.012970_pt1 | contig 12006 bp, 13 predicted proteins | sample MGYA00241905_ERZ509174 | MGnify/ENA primary metagenome ERZ509174 (study PRJEB26280, sample SAMEA2338851) | human gut metagenome | biome: human gut; feature: human-associated habitat; material: faeces...
TATCCCTGCGGTGCTGTTATTCATAATAGCACTGGTATGCGGAGGCTTGGGCGGCGGAGATATAAAGCTGTATGCGGCGCTGTCGATTTGCCTCGGCTTGGAGGGCAGTATAGTTCTGCTCCTTATATCCCAAGTCTCAATGCTCATTTTCTACGGAATATATGCCGCAGTGCAGAAAGTAAGAGGAAAAACGGCAGAGAAATATCTGCCGTTCGTCCCTTTTATGCTGCTCGGATATCTATGCACAATTATGTTAATTTGAAAGGAAGAACATCATGAAATTACTCAAAAACAGAACAGTCCTGGGCGTTATCTGTATCGCCCTGTCGCTCATAATCTGCTTTGCAATAACGCCGCTTTTCAATGCGGCAAAGGATCGCACAACGGAAATAGTCCGTATGAAAAAGGATGTAAAAATCGGTCAGGAGATTACCGCAAAGGATATAGAGGTTGTGGAGGTCGGCGCATACAATCTCCCCGATGAGGTAATCCGCTCGTCCGAGGAGGTAGTCGGCAAATATGTGTCCTCGGAGCTGTTAAAGGGCGAATATGTCCTCCCGAGCAAGATAAGCGACACCCCCGCCAGCGAGAACGCATATCTGTATAACCTCACAGGCGAAAAGAGAGCCATATCCGTCACCATTCCCTCCTTTGCGGGAGGTCTTTCGGGCAAGCTCATCTCGGGGGATATTGTGTCAGTCATCGCTGTAGATTTCAGAGAAAAGGGAGAAACCGTTGTCCCCGATGAGCTTCAGTATGTGGAGGTGATCGCAGTAACCGATAAGGAGGGCTACGACGAGGGCGAGGTGGTCGTTACCTCTGACGGCGAGGAGGAAGCCGACCTTCCCGAAACAGTAACGCTCCTTGTAACCCCGAAACAGGCAAATATCCTTGCGGAGCTTGAAGCGGAGGGCGAAATCCACATCTCGCTCGTTTACAGAGGTACTGCGGATAACGCACAGAAATTCATTGCCGCACAGGAAAAGCTCCTCGCCGAATTAGCCGAGGCTGAAAAGGCTGAAAAGGCAGAGAATGTCACCGTTCCCACAGAGCCTACAGACAAGGAAATAAACGAGCCTGCGGACACCGTAACCGAGGAAATTCCTGCAGAAGAAAGCAGTCCCGTAATCGACACAGTTATAATCAGCACTCACGAGGAAACCGAAACATCAGACGAGGGCGAAACACTCGAAGCGGAGGTGACAACCGATGGCAAATCTGTTTAAGAGCATTATGAACCGCGGCGACGACGATGAGGAGCTTGACCTCGAGTTCGATATCCATGAAGCGGAATCCAACTGCTTTGAGCTGCCTCCCGACCGGGAGAACAATCAAGTGCTTGCGGTATGGGGCAGTCCCTCCTCGGGAAAGACCACAATGGCGGTAAAGCTGGCGAGATATATCGCTTCGCAGAAAAAGAATGTAATTCTCCTGCTTGCGGATATGACTGCACCTCCTCTCCCGTACATCTGTCCCGCGTCGGATATTGAGGAGGAAAACTCCCTTGGTGCAATCCTCGGTGCGGCTCATGTAACTGAAAACCTCATCAAGCAGAACGCCATACTCCACAAGCGCAACGAGTATCTCACTATGCTTGCCATGAAGAACGGCGAGAATGCATTCAGCTACGCTCCCTTTACCGAAACACAGGTGACGGAGCTGCTGTCCGAGCTTCGCAGAATGGCAGACTATATCATAATCGACTGCACAAGCAATATTACAAACGATGTGCTGTCGGCGGTGTCGCTCATAGAATCCGATGCGGTTCTCCGTCTTGTGTCCTGCGACCTCAAATCCATCTCCTACCTCAATTCACAGCTCCCTCTGCTCCTTGACAACAAGTTCAATGCTAATAAGCAGTATAAGGCGGCGAGCAATGTCGGAGATTTTCAGGCAGACGAGAATGTGGAGCAGGTCGTTGGCGGCGTGAGCTTCAGAATAGCGCATTCCGACGAGGTGCATCAGCAGTTCCTTACAGGCAATATGTTCGGTGCGCTTACGGGCAAGGAAAGCAAGGATTTTCGCAGGGCTGTATCAAAAATAGCCAATGAGGTGTTTGAGTTATGACAACATTATGCTTCGGGCACTACGCCTATAAATTAAGAAAAGTAAAGCGCGGAACGGCGGCGGGGGCACCCCGCGAGGTATTTGAATTATGAGTGGATTAGTAATGCAGAACAGTACACAAAACCTGTTCTTTAAATCCGAAAAGAAAAGAGATTTCTCCGATGTTCTGAACGAGGTGCAGTCGTACATTTCAAGCAAGTATTTTGCGTTGGTAATCGACGGCATCAACAATGTCAACACAGAAAATGACGAGGTGAAAAATCAGGTCAAGAGGTATATAGGAAAGTATCTCCTTGATTACAGAATTTCCGTTGATAATATGACGCAGACGGAGCTTATCGACGCACTGTATACGGAAATGGCGGAGTTCTCCTTCCTCACGAAATACATCTTCGGCACAGGCATTGAGGAGATAAATATAAACTCGTGGGACGATATCGAGGTGCAGTATTCTAACGGCACCTCCGTCAAGATAGACGAGAAATTTGAGTCACCCGACCACGCAATCAATGTTGTCCGCCGTATGCTCCATGTGTCGGGAATGGTGCTGGATAACACCTCGCCCGCAATTCTCGGACACCTCTCCAAGAACATCCGTATCGCCGTACTGAAAACGCCTCTTGTGGACGAAGATGTTGGCGTTGCCGCCTCAATCCGTATCGTAAACGCACAGAAGCTCCGCAAGGAGGACTTCCTCAGATCGGGAACTGCAACGGACGAGATGATGGAGCTGCTCTCCGCCCTTGTGAGATACGGCGTATCCACGACGGTTGCGGGTGCGACCTCCTCGGGTAAGACCACACTCACAGGCTGGCTGCTTACCACCATACCGGATGGAAAGCGTATCTTTACCATCGAAAACGGCAGCCGTGAGCTGGCACTCGTAAGGGAAAAGGATGGAAAAGTGACCAACAGTGTCATCCATACGCTGACCAGATACAGCGAAAATGAAAAGCAGAACATTGATCAGGACATGCTCCTTGATATGGCACTGCGTTTTAACCCGGAGATCATCTGTGTCGGGGAGATGCGTAGTTCAGAGGCGTACACGGCACAGGAATCGGCAAGAACCGGACACACGGTGCTTACCACGATCCACAGCAACAGTTGTGAATCCACTTACAGCCGAATGAGGACACTGTGCAAGAGAAAATATGACATGGATGACGAGGTGTTGATGGACCTTGTAACGGAGGCATTCCCTATCGTGGTGTTCACCAAGCAGCTTGAGAACCGCAAGAGGAAACTCATGGAAATCATGGAGTGTGAGATCACGGCAGACGGAAAGCGGAAGTTCAACCCGCTGTACCGCTATGAGATCACCGAAAACCGGATGGAAGGGGACCGCTTTATCATTAACGGCACGCATAAGAAGGTGTGCGGAATTTCCGAGAGCCTCAAAAAGAGATTTTTGGAAAACGGCATGCCAAAAGATGTGCTGGAAAGAATTGAAAAAGGAGGGAAGAAAGTATGCTGACATTACAGGTCATTGCCTGCATCGGGATCATTACAGGAGCATTCCTGCTGTTCCAAATCCGGTTAAATGACTTTACGGGGAACATTTTCCACAGGCTTTTGGACGCACCGAAAGGAATCCGTGAGGAGATACTGGAGGAAACCAAGCGCAGGAAAAAATCCTATTTCCGCAGGGAGATCGAGGAAGTACAGGAAATTTTGAAAACAACGGACAGGGAGGAGCTGTTCCCGCTTTTATGCACGGCATCCCTTCTGCTGTTTGCCGCAGGAGCAGCCATTGCGGTCATGATCGGAAATGTTTTTCTGGTTCCGGTGCTGGCATGCGGATTTTTATTTCTGCCGTTCTGGTACATCAGGCTGACCGCATCCCATTTCAAAAAGGATGTGTCATCGGAACTGGAAACCGCACTGTCTATTATTACAACGGCGTATCTGCGCAGTGAGGACATTCTGACTTCGGTGGAGGAAAACCTTGAATATTTAAATCCGCCGGTCAAGACCGTGTTTGCAGATTTTGTGTCAAGAATCCGGCTCATTGATCCAGACCTTGAGGCAGCCTTGGAGGAGCTTAAGGGAAAGATTGAAAATGATGTGTTCATGGAATGGGTGGATGCCTTAAAGTCCTGCCTGTATGACCGGTCATTAAAGACAACACTGACACCGATCGTGGTGAAACTGTCGGACATGCGCATCGTGAATGCGGAGCTGGAATATCTGGTATTTGAACCCAGAAAGGAATTTATCACAATGGTGGTGTTGGCAGTGGGGAATATCCCGCTGTTATATTTCCTGAACCAGTCCTGGTACGATACGCTCATGCATACCATCCCCGGACAGATTATGCTGGCAGTTACCGGCGCAATTATTTTTGTTTCCACGGCATGCGTCATAAAACTGACAAAGCCGATTGAATACCGGACATAAGGGGGAGGGATAAATTGAAAATCGTACTGATAGTTGTATTCATCCTGACGGCATGCGGACTGTTCCTTCTGCTGTCGGGCATCTTAAAGCTGCCGACACTGCGGACCGGCAGGGCGATGATGCAGTCAGGGAAGAAAGAAAAGAAACTGCAGAAAACACTGGATGCGTTCTACATGGACGGAGCGGCATACTTAGGAAAATACATCGGGATGAATGCCTACAAAAAAAGCAGGATGCAGAATGTCCTAAATGCGGCAGGACTTAAGATGACACCGGAAACCTATATGGCGTATGCCTATCTGAAGGCAGGGAGCATTTTTCTACTGATCCTTCCGGCACTGCATGTATTTCCGCTGCTTGCCATCCTGCTCGTGCTTTTAGGAGTCATGGTCTACTATAAGGAGACAAGAAAAGCAGAAGAGCTGGTAAGGGAAAAAAGAGAGCAGATCGAGGGAGAGCTGTACCGTTTTGTTTCCACCATCACACAGGAGCTGAAAAACAGCAGGGATGTACTTTCCATGCTGGAGCATTATAAGGAAAATGCCGGGGAGATGTTCCAGAAGGAACTGGACATTGTGTGTGCCGACATGCGTTCCAGCAGCTATGAGGCAGCACTCACCCGTTTCGAGGCAAGGCTCAATTCCCCGCAGCTCTCCGATGTGGTCCGTGGACTGATTGGTGTGTTAAGAGGCGATGACGGTGCAGTGTATTTCCAGATGCTCACACACGACTTCAAGCAGGCAGAACTGCAGAGGTTAAAGGCAAAGGCAGCAAAAATCCCGCCGAAAATCCGTGTCTTTTCTTTTGCCATGCTCTTATGTTTCCTTGCAACCTATTTTGCCATCATCGGCTATGAGATCATAAAGTCCATGGGAACACTGTTCTGATAAAAGCGCAGGAAGGAGAAAAAATGAAGCGGATCTATAAAATCATGAGGGACAAAAAGGGGGAGGGATATATCGATGCGGCAGTCGTTGTATTCTGCGTGATGTTTGTCATTGCCCTTGGCGTCAGGATATTCCCGGTTTTTATCACGAAGATACAGCTTGACAACTTTGCAGACGAGCTGGTGCGGGAGGCAGAGATCAGCGGCAGGGTTGGAAGTGAGACAACCGCAAGGCAGAGAACCTTGGAGGAAAAAACAGGGATACATCCAGCCGTAAGCTGGTCTGGGACCGGAAAAATCCAGTTGAATGAAGAGGTGACGGTAACACTGACGTTGCAGAAAGACCTCGGACTTTTTGGGAAATTAAGGTCGTTCCCGGTAACCATAAGGGCGAGGGCATCGGGAAAGAGTGAGGTGTATTGGAAATGAGAAAATGCTATCAGAGCTTCAAAAGACTTCTGACAGGGCAGGAGGGAAGCATGGCCCCGGCTGCTGTGGCGGCAGCGATAGCCATGCTCCTTATCATCCTTGGAGTTTCCGAATACATGCGCCTTGTCATCACGGCAGCCGGGATTAAGGATGCCATGGAATCTGCCGTAGTTTCCGTGGTAAACGACAATTACAATGAAGTTTATCATGGTGTCAGGGAAGGATATGCTGCAGGATATGAGCCGGACGATACGGGATTTGCGGCATCCGTGGACCATGGGGATATCTATGGCAGGATGTGTTTTCTGCTTGGTCTGGAAGAGGATGGGAACAGTTATGTCCGCTATAACAACAGTGGTGAACTGGAGTACAGGCTCAAAAATCTTTCTGTGGACATCCACAACACGGCACTGGCATCGCCGGGAGGAACTTATTATGCGGATGCAGAGGTCACGATGGAAGTGCCTGTGCGTTTCGCAGGAAAAATCTTGTCGAATATGTCGGTCAGGTTGAAGGTGAGGGCGGCCTACCGGGAGAAATTTTAGTAACATGTTACAGATATCGTAAGACTTATTACATTTCCATAGACTTTCCAGACGTTCTATGGTAGCGTGTGAACTACGAAAATCAATCAAAAAAGCATAAGGAGGGAATGCCATGAAAGATAAGACAAAAAAGTGGCTGGCAGTCGCAGGACTTCTAGCAGTATGTGCGGTGCTTGTGTTTGGAATCAGCAGGGTGCTCTACCATGAGCCGGACAGGGAGGCACAGGCCGTGGAGAGAGAATCAGAGGAGACAGAACTTTTTGTGGAGACAGAAACACCGGAACCGGCTCCGGCAGAAAGCACAGAAGCAGAGATGGAAGAGCCGCTTGTGATCGAGACGGAGACAGGAACTTCCGTAAATGACAGGGAGCAGGAAATTCAGGAAACCCCGGAGAAAACGGAAGCGGAAAAGCCGAGTGAGCCGCCTGCACTGTCTGAGGGAACCGCCACGGACCAGCCGGATACACCGCCGTCCTACGAGGAGGAAAAACAGGAGGAACCGGCTCCGGCAGAGAACCAGACGCCAAAGACAGGTGATACCAAAGACGGCATGGTATATGTGGAAGGCTTCGGATGGATTACCGATGAAGGGGAAGGCTCAGGCATATATGCAGATGACATGTATGAAAATGGCAATAAAATCGGAATCATGGACTAAGTTGGTGACAAGAAATGTTGTTTGATATAAACTGATAACAAGCGGACAAGGAGGCTCTTGGATTATGTACAAACAACGTATATCATATGCAGATTATGTGGAAGAGGTAGAAAGATTATATAAAATTGAAAGAAGAGAGATTTATTTTGGTTTTGTAATCCGAGATTTTATACAATCGATCCTTACAGAAAGTGAACAATTGGTAGCAGTTTGGGATAACAAAGGATACAAGGATGATACCAAAAATCCACTTCATAAGCGTAAAAATTATGCGGATTCACATAGCTTGCAGGATTTTATTATCGTTCCGGAACAATATAGCTATACGAATACTACAAAACCATATGTTTCGATTGAGCTGAAAAAACCCAATTTGGAAAATTATCAAGGGTTAGAATTGGGAAAAAACAAAAAACAGATAGAAGCAGAGTTTGAATATTGTGATTTTATTATTTTGACAGACTGTGTTACATGGATGTTCCTAAAAAAAGATGAACCTGTAAAAGATGAAAAAGTTGTTTGTCTGATACAGGAGGGAAAATGGTTACAAATGGAACAAAGGGATTCCAATAACGAGCGTATGGGGAACATTCATATGAAGGAACCAGAGCAATGGGATGATTTGGTTAATACGATTAGAACATTTGTAGCAGAAGCCAAAAAACAGAGAAAAGAATAATGTGTTAGTGAAAAGCAGATTCGTAAAAACGGTCTGCTTTTTTTGTGAGGAAAAAGAGATGAAGTTATTAAAACAAGTAGTATTGCTTCTTGCAATTATGCTTGCCATGGCAATGCCGGTATCGGTTTATGCAGCCGGGGAAGGGAACATCGACAATGGCGGTGGAGGTATGGGAGCAGGAACGGGAACTAATTTTTGGAGCAGCCACGATGAGGGTGTGCGCGTAACGGTAATCAGAGCCAGTGATGGTGCAGTTGCATCAGCATCCATTGACCTTACCAACAAGCATCCGACTGATATCCGGGTGCATTTTGGAAAAGTAAGCAAGACTTCCTACAGGAATGGCGCAGGACTTTCTGCAAGGATGGGAGGCTATACATTTTATAATCCAGCACAGTCCCTGCCACAGATTATCAGTACTTCAAGAGGAGGGGCAAACCTTGCAGCCATCAAACAGTACTTTACGGACGAGCAGGTGATCAGAGCCATTGCAGGATATGTCGGCATGGATTTCCAGACGCTGACAAACGGAGAGTACAAGCTGTTATTAGAGCCGATTGCATATGTGACGTTTGAGGGAGTCCGGACTGCGTTTACCGCCACGGAAGCGGCAAAATACAACCAGTTAAGGGGCGGCCTGTTGCGAAAGAAAATGCCGTCCCTGTCCCATAAAAACCTGCCGCTTGCCATGTTTTTGGAAACATCGGATTTAGGATATCCGGCGTGGAGCGGCTCTAAGACAGAGAAAGCGAATGATGAGGATATCATCCGCGCATTAGGACTTGGCATCGTGCGGTTTAATGAGGTGGTCACACCGGAAGTCATCGAAGCGGACTATGAATACCGTGTGGATACGGATGTGATAACGGCGGTCACGGTCAGTGGAGGACAGAGTGATCCGGACAACTCCGTCACCGTGACATTTTCTATTCTGGGAAGAAGCTACAAGGTTGAAAACGTGTATTACCCGGAGGACGGACAGCAGCTCGTGTGGGTAAAATGGCATACCCCGTCCACGGAACAGCACATCACGATTATCGTGACCGCCAGCGGAGGCAGTGCATCCGTGAGCCGGGGAACCATCACGGCGAACATTGTGGATCTGGATGACAATCCACCGCCAAATCCTGTTGCAGATGACAGAAATGACAGCTACCGGAAAGAAAATGCAGTGATGCCTGTAAATCCAGAAAAGACACAGGCGGCATGGAGTGTCTGGAAAGCCAAGTGGAAGGAAAAATGGGTATGGCACAGTGACTGGAACTGGGAGTCAGAGGATCATTCGGCAAGCTGTGAGGCAGGATGCACACAGAGCCATGGATACTGGCAGGATGATGGCGAGTATGTGGATGAAGGCTGGTGGGAATTTGAAGAGAAACATTATTCGGCATCCCTGACCGCAGATATGCATCTGGTCACGGATGAGAAGGCACCGACCGCGGACGGCATGGTTACCAAAAGCGGGTATGGTGTGAATGTTTCCCTGAGTGCAAGGGCATTGAGCAGCCAGACATCCGCAACAACAGCACCGCAGACAGCAGTCAGTTACTTCCCGGAATTTTATTACGAAACCTACTGGCGGCTTTTAGAGAGAACCAGAAATGGATACAGTGCGGTCTTTGAATTTAAGAATAATGAGTATTCCACTTATTACCGGAGGACACATTTCACACCGGTCTGGATGCCGGACGGGGAGTACCGGGTATACACGTACCTGCTCGACTGCTGGACACCGGATGGAATGCTTTCCGTGAACCTGTCAAACGCTGTGCAGATATCTGGAAGCCTGTGGGATGACTGGCATATCGCACCGCAGAATGTGAGGTAGGAAACCGATGGGATATGAGAGAATCCAAAAGCCGGAAGGACTGCTGTACCATTACACCAGAAAAGAAAATCTGGAATCCATCTTAAGGGATGGGAGGATACGGAAATTTTGTGACCGGGAAACATGGTTCACGAAATCCCTTGCAGATACGCTGCGGCTTATGTCACTCACGGTGATGCAGGAGGGAGCAGCTTATTATGATGCGAGCGGCAGGCTGCAGCGTTACCCGGCATTTGTACCGGAGGATTATGTAGTTTTAGAACTTACCCCGCGCTACCAGAGCGGGGAATGGGTGATCTGGAATCAGGAACTTCCACCCAATGCCCCGGAGTCCGTAAGGGAGCTTGCGGAAGAGTTCAGCCACTTAAAACTCGGATACCGTGGAGATTTAAAGTTCTGGGAGAATCCTGTCATTTATGAGATGACAGACCTTTTGGAAGAACCGGACCAGACCAGTGAAATGAAAATGCAGTAAAAAAACAGAAAAAAGGAAAGGAAGATCAGATGAAGAAAAAGAAATGGATGATGATGGCAGTGATGGTGCTTGCACTTACGATGATGTTTGGAACTACAGTATATGCGTCAGGGAAAGGGGATGTGGCAGGCGCAATCGAGGGTACATGGCAGGATGCCTCCGCACAGATCAAGACAGTAGTCAATAAGGTGGTGTTTCCGGCAATCGACCTGATACTTGCCGTATTCTTCTTTGCAAAGCTGGGTACGGCATACTTCGATTACCGAAAACACGGACAGTTTGAATGGGCGGCACCCGCAATCCTGTTTGCGTGTCTGGTATTCACGCTGACGGCACCGACCTATATCTGGAAAATCCTTGGCATATAGGGGATGGTGAGAAAGAAGGTGTCAGATGTTTATATTTGATTTTGTTGCGGAAACCGTACTAGACCAGATCATCGACTGGCTGTATGGGAAGATCGTTGGATTTCTCAATGATTTTTTTGCAATGATGAACAATATGGGGGTGGAATTGTTTGACCTGCCGTGGGTGAATGCAATTACCACTTTTTTTAGTTGGCTTGGCTGGGCATTGTTTGTGGTAGGGCTGGTGGTCGGAGCTTTTGAATGTGCCATAGAGTATCAGGGAGGAAGGGGCAGTATCAAGGATACTGCCTTAAACTATGTCAAGGGATTTATGGCGGTCAGCCTGTTTTCCATTCTTCCGGTCAACTTATACTCCCTAAGTGTGTCGCTGCAGAGTTCCTTCGGATCGGCATTATCCGGCATTACAGATGCGGAAAGCATCGGGATGACTGCACAGCAGGTGCTTATGTCAGCCGCCATGCCGGGAGTGGGGAATCCGATCCTGCAGATATTCTGTGCCGTGATGATGGGGTATGCCGTGATAAAAGTGTTTTTCGGAAACCTGAAAAGAGGAGGCATCCTGCTCATACAGATCGCAGTTGGAAGCCTTTATATGTTTTCTGTTCCAAGAGGATATATTGACGGTTTTACCCAGTGGTGCAAGCAGGTCATTGGAATCTGTCTCACCGCTTTCCTGCAGTCCACCATGCTCACGGCAGGACTCATGATCTTCAAGGACCATCCTCTGCTTGGTCTGGGTGTCATGCTTTCCTCCACGGAGGTGCCGAGGATTGCCGGACAGTTCGGACTGGACACCAGCACAAAGGCAAACCTGATGAGCGGAGTTTATGCAGCGCAGACAGCCATCAACATTTCAAAAACGGTTGTCAAAGCAGTGGCAGCATAAGGCGGTGAAAGGATGGAGAAAAAGCTGGGGAGTCTGTTCGATGGGATCGGGGGATTTCCATTGGCAGCAAAAAGAAATGGCATACGGCCTGTGTGGGCGAGTGAGATAGAAAAGTTTCCCATGGCAGTTACCATGCACCGGTTCCCGGAGATGAAACACATGGGAGACATTACAAAACTGCATGGGGAAAACCTCCCGGTTGTGGATGTGATAGCCGGGGGTTCGCCATGTCAGGACTTATCCATTGCCGGGAGACGCGCAGGACTTGCGGGGATGCGTTCCCAATGTCATTTAGATAAGGATTGCTTTATAGTCAGAAATTCTTATACAGCGGATAAACATTTTGTTTATCTGCTGTATTTCTATCTTATAACACTTTTAACATAATAAATTTGCACAACAAACAGACAGATGCTTTCATCTGCCTTAAAAATGGTATATACTAATATTTGTTTAAGCTGCTCTATATAGAAAGCTTATCGCCGACTGGGGCTTGACTTTGCGAGGGTCTGTTCTCCCAGGACGTATAGGAAGAAGCTCATGTCCGATTAGATATTCTACATCGGGTGGAGCTTTTTCTTTTTTAATCGATAGAAAGTAACAGCAAATCCGAATTGCTCGGGTATAGTTGAGCTGATATGTATGTTTACAGCCTTTTTTCTCATTTATAACAACATTAGTTGCTATAATTTCACAGAAATTATACAGAGTCATTCTTGACCATATTTCCTGCATAATATATTCTGGTTTCTTTGAATGAAAACGTGTTAGTCCTAAGGCATATT
>ENA-ORTB01003553-ORTB01003553.1-human-gut-metagenome-genome-assembly--contig:-NODE-3553-length-12000-cov-3.012725_pt1 | contig 12000 bp, 11 predicted proteins | sample MGYA00241905_ERZ509174 | MGnify/ENA primary metagenome ERZ509174 (study PRJEB26280, sample SAMEA2338851) | human gut metagenome | biome: human gut; feature: human-associated habitat; material: faeces...
GACTTTATCATGGCTCTGCCGGATGGATTTCAGACTGTTGTTGGCGAGGGCGGCGGCAACCTTTCCGGCGGGCAGAAACAGCGTTTAAGCGTTGCCCGCGCCCTCATGAAAGACGCGGACGTCCTCATTCTCGACGACAGCTCGTCCGCGCTGGACTACGCCACGGAACGCGCGCTTTCCAACGCCGTCCGCGCGCGGCAGAAAGAGAAGAAGCAAACGGTGTTCATCGTTTCCCAACGCGCCTCGTCGCTGATTACGGCGGATAAGATTCTGGTGCTGGACGAAGGCGAAATCATCGGCGCGGGCACGCACGAAGAACTTCTGAAATCGTGCCCGGAATACAAGGAAATTTACGAATTCCAGTACGGGACGGAGGCGCAGAAATGAAGAAGCATACGTTAAAAAGAATTCTTGCGCTCGTAGGCAAATATCCGTTCTCGCTGCTCGCCGTCATTCTGTTCGCCGCGGCGGAAGTGGCGGCTACTTTATACGTGCCCGTGCTGGTGGGCGACGGCGTGGATTTAATCGTAGGCAAAGGCAACGTTAATTTCGAAGAACTGAAAATCGTATTTTACAAAATCGGCGTAGCGATATCCGTCGGCTTCGTCGCCAAATGGCTGGTGGGTATTTTCAACAACCGCCTCGCGTTCCGCACCGTGCAGGAAATCAGGAACAAGGCGTTCGATAAAATCAACGCCCTGCCCTTGAAATATCTCGATTCCCACCCCCACGGCGATACGCTTTCCCGCGTGGTAGCCGATGCCGACGAAGTGTCGGACGGGCTCGTCATGGGCTTTACGCAGCTGTTCACGGGCGTGCTCACCATCGGCGGCACCATCGCCCTGATGCTTCTTACAAACTGGAAGATAGCGCTCGTCGTTATCTTCGTTACGCCGCTTTCTATTTTTACGTCGCGTTTCATTGCCAAACGCACGTATTCGTACTTTCGCGCGCAGACGATAGCAAGAAGCGAACAGGTATCGTTCACCGAAGAAGCGGTGGGCAATTTAAAAACGGCGCAGGCGTTCTGCCACGAAAAAGAAAACGAAGCGGATTTCGAAAAAAAGAACGCCGCTTACAAATCCGCGGCAATGTCGGCAACGTTTTCCTCGTCGCTCGTCAACCCGCTTACCCGGTTCGTCAACAACGCCGTGTACGCCCTTGTTGTGCTGTTCGGCGCGCTGCAAATCGCAAAGGGCGGCTCCGGCGCGGCAGCCGCGGCGGGCGCGCTCACCGTGGGCGGACTCACCAAATTCCTGTCCTATGCAAATCAGTACACAAAACCTTTCAACGAAATTTCCGGGGTAGTAACCGAACTTTCGGGCGCGTTCGTGTGCGCGGGCAGAATTTTCGAACTTTTGGACGAAGAGGAAGAAGCGCCCGATTCGTCGCTCGGCGATCTTACCGTAACCGAGGGCAAAGTGCGGCTTGAAAACGTCAGCTTCGCCTACACCGAGGGGCAGAAACTCATCGAAAATCTTTCGCTCACGGCGGAGGGCGGCAAGCGCGTGGCAATCGTAGGCAGAACGGGCAGCGGCAAAACTACGCTCATTAACCTGTTAATGCGTTTTTACGACGTCAACGCGGGGGAAATCACGGTAGACGGCACAAAAATCCGCACCGTCAACCGCAAATCTCTCCGTTCCCGCTACGGCATGGTGTTGCAGGAAACGTTTTTAAAGACGGGCACGGTACGCGAAAATTTAAAAATCGGTCGCGAATCCGCCACCGACGAAGAAATGATCGCCGCGGCGAAAGCCTGCCACGCGCACGGTTTCATTTCGCGCCTGCCGCAGGGCTACGATACGTACATCACCGAAGAAGTGAACCTTTCGGCGGGGCAGAAGCAGCTTTTGTGCATCGCGCGCATCATGCTCTCCCTTCCCGATATGCTCATTCTCGACGAAGCCACATCCTCGGTGGATACCCGCACGGAACGCCGCATTTCCGATGCGTTCGATAAACTGATGAAAGGCAGAACGTGCTTTATCGTGGCGCACCGTCTTTCCACCATCAAAAACGCCGATATTATCCTCGTGATGGAGCAGGGCAACGTGGTGGAACAGGGTAATCACGAAACGTTGCTTAAAAAGCGCGGCTATTATTACAACCTCTACACCAGCCAGTTCGCCACCCCCGAAAATTAGTTTTTCTTGGATTGCCTCGGCGAGCTTCCCGCGCATACTCCGCGGTTTATGCGCATATATATAGGCATAAACGGGCAAGGCGGTGGAGTATGCGGCTATTCAACGAAATCGGCGGAAATCTTCTACGCAACGTGGCGCCGAAAGGCAGATGTCTGTTTTTCACGGGCGGCGGCGGATATTTTCAGGGCGTAAAATCGTTCGACGGTTTTTCGCCGAAAACGGTAACGCTGCGTTTTTCCGGCGGCTCGCTGAAAATTACGGGCGAAAATTTTTCCGTCGGCAAGTTTCAGAGCGGCGATTTCGAGCTTCTCGGCAGAATTTTCTCGATGGAATATTTTACCGCCGCCGCGTCCGCAACGTCGGCAACGCCCGAAAAAGCGGCGCAAGCGGCAAAGGACGGCGGCAAATGAACGCGGCTCTGCTTTGGCACGGCGAAAAATTCCGACTTCGCGGCAAAAATGCGGAAATCGCCTTAACGCGCCTGAAAAACGCAAAAATCGACCTGTATAATGTAAAAAAAACCGAAAAAGACGCCGTAACCTTCGAGGTAAAAGGCAAACAGGCGCGAAAAGTTTTTGCAATTTATCCGAAAACGTGGTATAATAAAGCAGAGCGGGGCGGTTACGAAGCGATATCGCTCGGCGAAACGGGCGTCTTTCCGCGGCTGAAAGGCTTGCAGAAACGCGCCGGATTGCTTGCCGGGGCGGCGGCGTTTCTTCTTATCACCGCGTTCGCCGATAATTTCGTGTTCGACGCGGTATACACGGGCGACGGCGCATTGTGCAGGCAGGCGCGGCGAATCGTCCGTGAAAGCGGCGTTACGGCGTTTTCCCGTTTCGCCGACGCGCAGGCGGAAGAAATTTCCGCAAAAATTCTTTCGCTCGACGGCGCAAGTTACGCTTCCGTGCAAAAGAAAGGCACGGTGCTGTACGTGGAAGCGCGCCGTTCCCCGTTTTCGGAAGCGGAGCCGATGCCGGGCGACATGACGGCAAAGCACGCGGGCACGTTGCTGTCTCTCACCGTGCTTCGCGGCGAACGGGCGGCGCGGCCGGGCGCGAAAATCGTCGCCGGCACTCCGCTCGTGTACGCCTCGCTGCGTTCGGGCGAGGGCGAAAGCGAAAAATTCACGAAAATCACCGTAAGCGCCCGCGCGGAAATCGCCTGCACGTACGAAGCGGAGACGGAAGCGCAAACGCAGGCGGAGGCGCTTGCCGTCGCAAAGTTCACTCTTGCCGGAACGGAAAAAACCGACGATTTTTTTATCGGAACGGCAAGCGCGGAACAAATCGGAAACGGCAGATACCTCGTAAAAATCGCCTATACGGCAATCGAAACGCTCAATTATTAGTCTTGCAAGAAAATATTCGCCTTGCGAAAAACGCGCCCGCCGCCGCAAAGCGGCGCCGCCCGGAGTAAAAACAAACAAAACGGCGATTTACAACATCGGAGAAAAATCAATCGGAATGAAAAGCGAAAAACGCACAACGGTATATTTCGAAGCTTCCTCGGCGGACAGGCTTTGCGAACTTCTCGGCGCCTACGACGAAAATCTGAAAACGCTTTCGGCGGAGCTCGGCGTGGAAATTTCCGTCGCCGACGGCTTAACTTTGAAAATCAGCGGCGAAAAAGAGAACGTCGTCCTGTGCGAAAAAGCGCTGAAAGCGGCGGCGGGCGCGGCGGAAAAAGGCGAGCGGATCGACGAACGTCAGATTCTGTACTGTATCGAAACGGCAAAATCGGGCGAATCGGAAGAAACCGAAAAACTGTTCGACGGCGTCGTGGCAACCACCGCCACCGGTAAAAAAATCAAGTGCAAAACGCTGGGGCAGAAGCGTTACGCCGAAGCCATCGATAAAAATTCCGTCGTATTCGGCATCGGTCCCGCGGGCACGGGCAAAACGTATCTCGCCGTAGCCAAAGCGGTGGCGGCTTTCAAAGCGAAAAAGGCGGAAAAAATCATTCTCACCCGCCCCGCGGTGGAAGCGGGCGAAAATCTCGGCTTTCTGCCCGGCGATCTGCAGGAAAAAGTCGATCCGTATCTCCGCCCCTTATACGACGCTCTGCAGGAAATGTTCGGCGCCGAACAGTACGAAAAACTGATGGAACGCGGCGTCATCGAAGTGGCTCCGCTTGCGTACATGCGCGGCAGAACCCTATCTTCTGCGTTCATTATTTTAGACGAAGCGCAGAACACCACGCGCGAACAGATGAAAATGTTTTTAACGCGCATGGGCGAGGGCAGCAAAGCGGTGGTAACGGGCGACGCAACGCAGGTAGATCTGCCGCGCGGCAAATCCTGCGGGCTTACCCACGCCGCGAAAATTCTCAAAGACGTAGAAGGCGTGCAGGTGTGCATGCTTTCCGATAAAGACGTGGTGCGCCATCCGCTTGTCATGCGCATCGTAAAGGCTTACGAAAAAGACGAGGAGCGCGAAGAGGCGCTTGCGCGCGAACGCGAAGAAAAAAGACGCTCCGCCTTATCCGCGGCGCGCGGAGAAACTCTGCCCGAAGCGGACGGGCGGCACAAAGGAGAAAACGTGAAATGAATCCTGACGTATCGAAAATGCGGCGTTGGACGAAGCGCGACGTATGGGGCAGCGCGTTGCTGTTCCTTCTCAATTTATTCATTCTGCTTGTCGTCGTGGCAACGCTGCTCATGGGCGGCAGCCTCGGCAACATAAAGCAGACGCTGGAAGAAAATAGGGCAAACTATATCTATATCGCTTTTTGCGTGATGCTGCTCGTATTCATCACGTATTTCTACTTTTTCTTCGAAGAGCGGTCGGTGTTGTACGAGGGCAAGAGCATCATGCTCGTGTTCGTCATTCTCGATTTAAGCTTTATTCTGTGCGTGCTCACGGGCAAATGGCTCAACGTATACGCGCGCCCCGTGGCGCTTTGCGCGCTGCTTACGTTTATTCTTCTCGGCAGGCGCAGCGCCATGTTCATGAATATCGTCAACGCGTTGCTGCTGTTTATTTTCGATAACTTTTCCACGGTAACGCCGTCCGCGCAAAGCATCTATTCGGCGCTGATGATCGCCTTTTCCGGCGGCATGATCGCCATTTTCGCGGCAAACAGACTGCGTACCCGCCTCCGCGTGGTGCTCGTGGGGCTTCTCATCGCGGCGCCGATGGATTTCATCGTGTTCCTGCTTGAAATTTCTTCCATGGCTTCGGGCGGCAGCTCGTTCGAACAGACGGGCGCGGCGCGCAACATCTGGATCAACCTCGGCTACGGCTTCATCGGCGGTATCTCCTCGGCGGTGCTGTTCCTGCTTTTTCTGCCGCTGTTCGAATCCATGTTCTCCGTGCTTACGGTGTTCCGCCTGCGCGAACTCACTTCGCTGGATTCCCCGCTTCTCAAAAAGCTCAAAGAGGAAGCGCCGGGCACTTACAACCACTCCGCCGTGGTATCGCAGCTGGCGGAAGAATGTGCCGTCGCGCTGGGCGAAGACGCGGAACTTGCCCGCGCCGCCGCGCTGTATCACGACGTAGGCAAACTGCACCACCCCGAATATTTCACCGAAAATCAGGGCGAATACAACCTGCACGATGAGCTCACGCCCGAACTTTCGGCGGACATCATCCGTTCGCACACCACCGACGGGCACGATCTGATTCTTTCCAACCACCTGCCCGAATTTTTCGCGGACGTGGCGTTGCAGCATCACGGCACGCTGGCAATCGGCTATTTCTACGCAAAGGCGCAGAAAATGTACGGCGGCGAAGTAAACAAAGAAGATTTTTCGTATACGGGGCCCAAGCCGCAAAGCAAAATCGCGGCGATCATCATGGTTGCGGACGCGTCGGAAGCCGCCACCCGTTCTCTGCCCAACAAAACGCCGGAGGAAGTGGAAAAGCGCGTGCGCCGGCTCATCGAAGAACGCATGAATCAGGGACAGTTCGCCGAATGCGACATCACCATGGCGGATCTCACGCTGCTCAGGATCACGCTGGTCAACGCGCTCACGGGCGTATATCACAAGCGGGTGGATTATCCGTCCATACACTACGGCAAAAAAGAGGACGATTAAGCGATGAAAGGCAAGAAGTTTATTCTGGAAGCGTTCGGCGAAAACGAAGCGGACGTCATCGACGCGGAAAACGCGGCGAAAATCGAAGAGGCGCTTTCGCGTTTCGTGCAGACGGACGTGCCGTTGAAAATCGAGTGCGAGTTCGTCGGCGAGGAAGAAATCCGCCGCCTCAACGCGGAGATGCGCGGCGTGGATAAAATCACCGACGTGCTTTCTTTTCCGGAACTGGAATCCGTCAAAGGAAAGCCGATTAAAAAAGCGGAACACCCGTTCGAGACGGACGAGGACGGCGCCCTCGTCGTCGGCTCGCTGGCGGTGTGCGTGAAACGCGCGAAAGAGCAGGCGGAAGAATACGGGCATTCGTACTACCGCGAGCTGAATTATCTTATCGTGCACGGCATATTGCACTGCCTCGGCTACGATCATATCGAAGAGGCCGACAAGGCGGAAATGCGCGGCAAGGAAGAAGAAATTTTAGGCGGCATGGGCATTACGCGCGAAGCGTAAGCGGAACACACAAGGAGAGAAATACAGCGGCTATGAGAAGCGGTTACGTAGCGGTGATAGGCAAAGCCAACGCAGGGAAAAGCACGCTCATCAACGTGATGGTGGGGGAGAAAGTATCTATCGTATCCCCGCGCCCGCAAACCACGCGGGACAGAATACTGGGGGTGCTGACGGAAAAGGACAGCCAGATCGTGTTTGTGGATACCCCCGGCATCTATAAGGCGCGCAACGCGCTCACCGACGTCATGATGCGCACCACGGAAGAAAGTTCGAAGGACGTAGACGCGATTTTATTCGTCGTGGACGGGCACGAAAAATTAAGCGAGGAAGATTTTTCGCTGATGCGGAAGTATCGCGCGCAGGCGGAAAAAACCGATACTCCGTTCGTTGTGGCGTATACGAAAACGGACATCATGCCCAAGGAAAAAATTCCCGGCGATCTCGCGCTGTTCGCGGAAAAGCTGGAGGGAACGGACGTATTCCCCGTATCGGCGCGAAAAGGCAGAAACGTGCGCGCGCTGAAAGAATTTCTCGTCAATCTTCTGCCGGAGGGCGGCAAGGTATTCGAAGAGGAAATCGTATCCGACCGCAGCGAAAAATTCATGATAGCGGAAATCATGCGCGAAAAAATCCTGCTGAAATTCGATCAGGAAATTCCGCACGGCATCGCTGTCGTTATCAACACGTTTACGCGCAACGAAAACGGCGTATACGATATCAACCTCGATATCGTGTGCGAAAAGCAGGCGCACAAAGCGATTTTAATCGGCAAGCAGGGCAGGGCTATCAAAGAAGTTTCCTCGTTCGCGCGGCAGGATATGGAAAAATTTCTGCAAAGCAAAGTGTTCCTCACCACGTACGTAAAAGTAAAAGAGGACTGGCGCGACCGTCCGAATCTGATGAAAGAATTCGGCTACGAAAAGCCGCAGACGCCGTAAGCGAATAAAATCGCGGCAAACCGCTCATTCTGTGGATAAACGGGAGGGCGGAACAATGAGAAAGGAAAACGGAGAAACAAAGGCGGCGAAGCTCGCGTGGGAGCTGTTCGAAAAAACGGGCGGCGTAAGCTATTACATGCTTTATCGCGAACTGACGGATAAAAATATAAAGCCGTAAATACGCGGTGTTTACGCCGTAAAAACGCAGGAAAAAAATGGAAATCAAAACGGACGCGATCGTGCTCCGCGCCGCCGATTATAAGGACGCGGATAAAATTTTAACGCTGTTAACGCCTTCGGCGGGCAAACTCACCGCGGGCATCAAAGGCGTAAAAAAATCGGGCGCGCGCCTCGCGTTCGCCGCGCAGCCGTTCTCTTTCTGCGAATACGTTCTGGCGGAAAAAAACGGCAGAAACACGGTTACGTCCGCTTATCAGCACGACGGATTTTTCCCGCTTCGCACGGATATCACGCGTTATTATGCCGCGTGCGCGGTGGCGGAAATCGCGGACGAGCTTTCGGCGGAGGGCTCGGAAAACGAAGCGCTTTTCATTGCCGCGGCGCTCCGTTCGCTTGCCTACGGCGAAGAAAACGAAACGCCCGCCGAGGCGCTCTGTTCGTTTCTGCTCACCGCCCTTTTCGAAGCGGGGTATATGATAGATCTTGACGGCTGCGGCGCCTGCGGCAACGAAATCGAAAAACGCGCGGGCGCGGAATCCGGCGCGGTTTCGCTTGCGGGCGCGGAAAAATCGGCTTGCTATTTCGATTTTGCGGGCGGCAGATTTCTGTGCGGAAATTGCGGCGCGGCGGCGGGAGGCGCAGGCGGAAATTTGGTGCGCGCAAGCATAAAAACATACGATTTTTTGCGTAAAATCAGCGGAATTTCGTGCGAAAATACGCAAAAAAACGTTGATTCCGGGGCAAAAAATGCAGAAAATACGCTTAAAAACGGCGATTTTTTTGATAAAAACGGGGCAAAAACAAGCAAAATCGACGCGGAATTACGCGCTTTACGCCTGTTAAAAGCCTATTTATCGGGCAAAACGGAGCGGGATTATCCGTGCTTTACGGAATTTTACCGCTTGTATCGCGACGATTTCAAAGGGGATTTTCGCGAATAAAAATACATATTTCAAAGGACATATTTTTCAATGGAGCAACAATTAACGATGAACGAAACGGAACCCGCCGCGGAAAAAAGCGGCAAAGGCGCAGATACGGCTAAGCCGGTTACGCGGGCGACGAAAGCAAAACGGCAGAAAGAAATTCTGCGCGCATTGCTGGAAAAAAAGCCGTATAAGTGGAACGAACTTTTAGAGGAAGCCGTGAAAGAATACACGGCGAAATACCCCGAAGAAAACGCGGATATTCCCGATATCAAAGGCAAATTCGGCTCGAATTTCTCGTTGATGGAAGACGCCGGCGAAGTGCTTTTCGATAAAGCCACAAATATGTGTTCGCTGAAAATCGAAGAGCCGAAAAAGCGCGGCAGAAAACCCGCTGCCGGCAAAGCCGAAAAAACGTCGGAAGCGGTGCAGGAAAAGGAAGAGGAAAAACGTACGGCGATAGAAGAATCGTTGAAAAAAGCAGTGGAAAAAGCCGTGGCGAAAGCGGAAGCGTTGGGCAGAAAACGCACGAAAAAGTCCGCCGCCGAAACGGCTGAAATGCAGGCGGCGGAACCGACTTCGGGGGCAAAATCCGAAGCAAAATCCGAAGCAAAAGCGGAGGAAAAACCGCAGCCGAAAAAACGGGGCAGAAAACCCGCGGCAAAAGCCGCCGAACCCGTGCCCGCCCCTGCGGATTCGCTTGCACCCGCGCCCGTAACGGAAGAAAAGCCGGCAGAAAAACCCGCGGCAAAAGAGATGGAAAAAGCGGCGGAAAAAACAATGAAAAACGCGCCGGAAAAAGCGGCGGAAAAACCCGTTGCAGCCGCCTCTGCCCCCGTGAAAGCGGCGGAAAATAAAGAGGAAAAATCCCCCGCAAAAGCGGAAAAAACGCCTGCGAAAAAGGACGCGTTTAAAGATTTGTGGCTGACCGATTTCGTATTCCTCGGCAACGCTTCGAGCGCGAAAAAAGAAGAAAAAGCCGCGTCGAAAGCGGAAGCCGCCCCGGCAGCGAAAGCGGAAGAAAAATCGGAACCGAAAGAAGAGTCGGCAGCCGAAACGAAGCTTACGGAAGAAAAATCTGCGGAAAAGCCCGCCGAAGCAAAAGAGGAGGCAAAGCCGTTGCAAGCCGCGCAGACTTCGCCGAAAAGCGCGGCGCAGAATACGCAAAACGCGCAGAAAGTGCAGAGCACGCAGAAAGAGCAGACTTCTGCGGGGACGCGCACGGCGCAGCCGCGCGAAACATCTTCCCGTACGGCGCAGCCGCAAACGCGCGCCGCGGCTCGTACGGCAGCGTCCCGCGAAACTTCTTCCCGCATAGCGCAAAGCGCCGTTTCTCCCCGCACGGCGGACGAGAAACTGAAAGAGGAATTTCTGAAGAGATTGCGCGCGCTATCGGGCGAATATTTCGAGTATTATTCGGTGTATCTGCTGGAGCGGTATTCGCTGAAAAGCGGCAGACGGCTGGAAGGACTTCGCATTTCGGGCGGCAAAAACGACGGCGGAATAGACGGCGAAATAGAGCTGACGGACAGATTCGGCTTCCGCGAAACCATCTACATACAGGCGAAGAACTGGGACCCGACGAAGGGGCTTGCCGAAAAGTGGATGATAGGGGAAACGCTGGTGCAGCAGTTTGTGGGCGCGGCGACGTGCCGCCAGATGCGGGACGGCAAGCGGAATTGCCGCGGTATTTTCGTAACGACTTCCACGTTTACGAAGGACGCGAAAGACGCCCTGGAAGTGCTGGGCGAAAAGTTTATCGGCTACGACGGCAACGACGTTTTCGAAACGGCGAAAGAGTGCGGATTCGGGCTGATCAAGGTAAACGGCGTGTGGCAGCTTGACGAGAAGCTGCTTGCCGGCGACAAAGCGTTTTTTAGTATGCGGTGAGAAAAAGTATACGGAATAAAGTTATACGCGCGGGGCGAAAATCGCTCCGCGCGTATATTTTTTATAAGAAATTATTTTACCATTTTACGATTTCGCCGTTTGCGCCGTAGTGCCAGAAGTTGCCGTTTTCGGTGGGCTTCGTTGCGCTATAATAATAACGGGTTGCGTCTGTTAAGGGTATGTTATTATCATCTATACTCATTTGATTCCATTCGTTTTCGCTTCCTTTATAATAGACGCTTGTAAGATTGTCGCAATAAGAAAAGGCAGAATTTTCGATAGAAGTAACGCTGTCGGGGATTGTTATGTTTGTAAGCTTGCTGCACCAGTGGAACGCGGAACTGCCGATAGAAGTAACGGAATTCGGTATCGTAATGCTTGTAAGACCGCTGCAACTTTCGAACGCGGAACTGCCGATGGAAGTAATGGTGTCGGGGAGAGTTATGCTTATAAGATTTTCGCACTTATCAAACCCTTTTTCGCTGATGGCGGTTACGGGTTTACCTTTATACGCGGCGGGAAGGCTGACGTTGTTCATTTGTGTTGCTTTGCCGACGGATACGCTGTAAGTGCCGTCGTCAAGCGGGTAAAACTCAAAAATCTGAGTTTTATCGTCTGTGTCGGCGCTGCCATCGGCTTTCAGCCAGTTAAGAAAATCCTGTTCGGTGCCGGTATGTCCGTTATCCAGCCAGATTTCGTAGGCGGATTTTCCGGTTGCGCCTGTATTGTCGCCGTCCGTTTTATCGCTTATGCCGCCCTTTTCGCCTTTGATGATAGCCAGCCATTCTTCGTACGAGAGGGGCGTTTCTCCGTTTCCTTCCGCGTTGGTTACATAAGAAGTGTAAATTTCGTGGATTTCCGCGTTTTGTTGCGGGGCGTTTCCTCCGCCCGTTTTTTCGCAAGCGGAAAAGACGGAAGTGGCGCAGGACAATGCCAGTGTGGCGATTACGGGAGTTAAAAATTTTTTCTTCATAAATTATACCTTTACGGAACAATGTTTTTTCGGCTTTGCAGGGCGGAGATTGCATCTGCTGTGCCGGGGTGTTCCGCCGAAAATATTATAACACAAAGAAAATTTTTGCGCAAGTTTCTACGGGCAGACGTATGCCGAGGAAACGGAATTTTCTTAAAATTTTTATTTCTTTCTTGAAAAATCGGAGAAAATGGGGGGTGTCCTCTTCAGTCCGCTTTGCGGACAGCTAAGCTGCCGAAGCTGCCTTGAAACGGCAGCTCGGCAAGAAAAGCCCGAAGGGGGAAGCCGAGGAGGGCGGCTGTCTGTTTGTTTGAAATTTTTTAGCAAAGTTAATGTAACTGCCCCCTCATCAGTCAACTTCGTTGACAGCTTCCCCGAAGGGGGAAGCCGAGAATAAGGCGGG
>ENA-ORTB01003556-ORTB01003556.1-human-gut-metagenome-genome-assembly--contig:-NODE-3556-length-11995-cov-3.284590_pt1 | contig 11995 bp, 9 predicted proteins | sample MGYA00241905_ERZ509174 | MGnify/ENA primary metagenome ERZ509174 (study PRJEB26280, sample SAMEA2338851) | human gut metagenome | biome: human gut; feature: human-associated habitat; material: faeces...
ATCTTATTATTGGAGGACATTCTCACACATTTCTGGAGCATGCTGTGGAAGAAAACGGCGTTGTGATCGCACAGGCTGGTACCGGTACGGACCAGATCGGCCGCTTTGATATCATTGTTGACACCGACGGAAACTGTATTGATTCATATACCTGGCGGAGCATACCGATCACAGCAGATAACTGTCCGCGAAGTCCGATGATAGAGCATGTGCTGGAGCGTTTCACACAGCAGATCGACGAGAAATATAATTTCATTATTGGACGTTTCCGCCGTGAACTGACACATCCGGAGCGGACGCAGGAAACAGAGCTTGGAAACCTGTTTGCAGATATTTTTACGGAAAGTCTCGGCGTGGATATCATGCTGATCGGTTCCGGCAGTATCCGGAGTGAGAAGCTTGGTCCGATTGTTACATATGCAGACCTGATCGAAGGATTCCCTTATGATGATGGTGTATATATGTTCAAGGTGACGGCAGGCCAGCTGCGAAAGATGCTGCTCTACATGGTCCGGGATGAAGCGTTTTTAGGACATACGGAGTTTTACCAGATCCCATCAAAGTTCCGTTTCTGTTATAACCGTGAGAGGGGCGAGTTTGATTCCTTTACCTATTGCGGCAAGGAACTTGGCAGAGAGATCAGTGATGATACGGTCTTTACAGTTGGAATGCAGAATTTCCATTTCCAAAATGTGGAGAAGTTCCTGAGTATATCTTACGAAACTATATCCCAGCTTCAGAAACCGCGCTGCATTGCTTCCTCCTGTCAGGATATCCTGATGGAGTATTTCAGGGAACATGAGTGGCTGGATTCAGCTGTGGATGGCCGGATGACCATAGAAGGATAAACTATATATATGAAATAATTTGAAGCAGACACTACATCTTGTATACTCACAGTGAGTATTTTGCCAAAATTGACCTAAAAGGGATAAATATACTAACGGTGAGTATATATTTTCGTGAAAAATCTGATATATTCAAATCAGATCAAAGATTTGGATCATGAAAAGGATCATGAAAAATCCGGTGATATGGAAAGGAGAAATGAGTATGGGACTTATTAGAGCAGGAATTGGAGCAATGGGCGGAACATTGGCAGATCAGTGGAAAGAGTTTTTCTACTGTGATTCCATGGGAAAAGATGTACTGGTTACAAAGGGTCAGAAGCGAACCTCCGGTCGTTCCTCTAACACAAAAGGTAATGACAACATCATTTCCAACGGCAGTGGAATTGCTGTTGCAGATGGACAGTGTATGTTGATCGTGGAACAGGGAAAGATCGTTGAGTTCTGTGCAGAGTCTGGAGAATTTACTTACGATACTTCTACAGAACCCAGTATTTTCAGCGGTAATCTGGGAGACAGCGTTAAGAAGACCTTCCAGGTTATTGGAAAACGTTTCGCATATGGTGGCGATACAGGAAAGGATCAGAGAGTTTATTACATTAACACAAAAGAAATGGGTGAGATCCTTTACGGTACAGCAACACCGGTTCCATTCCGCGTGATCGTAAATGAGGAGCTTGGCTATAAGCTTTCTGTAGATATCCGCTGCAACGGAAACTTTACATACCGGATCTGTGATCCGCTGCTTTTCTATACAAACGTATGTGGAAATGTGGAACAGGATTATGAGAGCTCAGAGATCGCAGGACGTTTAAAGGGCGAGCTTATGACAGCACTGCAGCCGGCACTTTCCACACTGTCTGCAAAGAAAGTCCAGTATTATGAGATTCCGGCTCATACACAGGATCTGTCTGATGCATTAAATGAAGTCCTTTCAAAGACATGGAAGGAAAAACGAGGCATTGAGGTATTTTCCTTTAATATCAATTCCTTAAGTATTCCGGAAGATCAGCGTAAGAAGATCAATGAGTGGGAAGAAAATGCAATGACCACCAATCCGACAACAGCGGCTGCCCGTCTTGTTGGAGGACAGATCGATGCGATGAAAACAGCTGCAGGAAACAGCGCCGGCGCAATGACAGGGTTTATGGGAATGGGAATGGCAATGAATGCTGGCGGAATGGGCGGCATGAATGCCCAGAACCTGTTTGCAATGGGACAGCAGCAGCCGCAGGCAGCACCGCAACCGCAGGCAGCTCCACAGCCGGCAGCGCCGGAACAGCCACAGGGTGATACATGGACCTGTTCCTGCGGAACAACGGTGCGAGGAAAATTCTGTCCGGAGTGTGGTTCAAAGAAGCCGGAGCCGAAGATAGAGCCAGCAGGAGGCTGGAAGTGTAAATGTGGTGCAACAGTAACCGGAAAGTTCTGTCCGGAATGCGGTTCTCCAAAGCCGGCGGACAGCGAAGGCTGGACCTGTTCCTGCGGAGCCGTAAATAAAGGCAAGTTCTGTCAGAATTGCGGAGCGAAGAAACCGCAAGGAGCACCGTTATACCGCTGTGATAAGTGCGGATGGGAGCCGGAAGATCCGAAAAATCCACCGAAGTTCTGTCCGGAGTGTGGTGACCCATTTGATGATGGAGATATCAAAAACTAAAAATTAAGAACAGTAATATACTGGCCGCGGTTGTTTCCTGAAAGGGAATCTGACCGCGGCACATGAAAATTAAGGGAACTGTATGTTCTCACAAGATCAGGTGCAGGCAGGACTTCGAGAGTACATCTGTTAGAAAGGAAGGTTTATATGGGATTTTTTGATAAAAAATACTGTGACGTATGTGGAGAAAAGATAGGTCTTCTTGGCAACCGGAAATTAGAAAATGGGAATCTCTGTAAAGACTGTGCGGCGAAGCTTTCCCCATTCTTTTCTGAGCGGAAATCGTCTACAGTAGAGGAAATCAAGGAACAGCTGGCTTACCGTGAAGAAAACAGAAAAGAGCTGGAACGCTTCCAGGCAACGCGTATCATCGGCGAGAGGATGAAAGTTATGGTTGACGAAGCGGGAAAACGTTTTGTAGTGACCTCTTCTTCAGACCTTTTAAAGGCAAATCCGGATATTATCAATCTTTCTGACGTGATTTCCTGTAATCTGGATCTTGATGTAGAAGATACAGAAATCATGAGGAAGGATTCACAGGGCAAGGAGGTCAGTTATAATCCGCCGAGATTCTGTTATTCCTATAACTTTAACATTGAGATCGGGGTAAGAAATCCATGGTTTACCCAGATCCGTTTCCGCTTAAATCCCAGTGATGTGGAGATCGTTGATGAGCAGACCGGTGGTGGTTTTGGTGGAGTCGGAAGACTGACAAGCAACAGGCGTCAGAGCATGGTACATCCGGAGTATAATGCGGATTACCGGAAATACCAGCGTATGTCCGATGAGATCATTGCTGTTTTATTAAATCAGCCGATGCCGGCCAGTGTCCTTGCAGATCAGATGATGGACGGACCGGGAATGGTAAATAAGATTCTGCAGACAGGTGCAGGAATGCTGGCTGGCGGAATGATGCAGAGCGGAAACATGATGCAGAATGGAAACATGATGCAGGGCGGAAACATGATGCAGAATGGAAATATGATGCAGGGCGGAAATATGATGCAGAACGGAAATATGGCACAGAGTGGAAATTGGACCTGCTCCTGCGGTATGACAAATACCGGAAGATTCTGCCAGAACTGTGGCGCACAGAAGCCGGAGGCGATCCGGTACCGCTGTGACAAATGCGGCTGGGAGCCGGCAGATCCGGCACATCCACCAAAATTCTGTCCGCAGTGCGGAGATCCTTTTGACGGTGGAGACAGAACTAATTAAGTGATGATGTTGTTAGAATTGCGAGAGTGCATCCCGGTGGAAAAGGAGGAACGGATAATGAAAAAAAGTAGATTTATGACGGCTGCTCTGGCAGCAATGCTGATACTCAGCCTGACTGCATGTGGCGGTGAAAAGAAGCCGGCGGAAACCAAAGGATCCGTTCAGGCATCACAGGAGACTACGGCTGTGGCAGCGAAAGAAACAGAAGCTGCGGCAAAAGAAACTACAGAAAAAGAAACAGAGCCTTTGGAGACAGAGGCAAAGATACCGGAAAATGCAGAAGAGATCACCATGACGAACCAGAAGCTTCAGATCCAGGCAAAGTTCTATCTTCCAAAACAGGAAGGAGAATGGGAAGTAGAAAACCGGGATGGAAGAGATCCGGTTACACCGGTGCAGAAAAATGTTTATAAAGCAAAGATCAATGAGGATGAATCAGTGTATGTGACGATCCAGCTTACAGCAACGACACTGGAAAGTCTTGAGAAGCAGATGGATGGCAAGGAAAAAATCACGATCCGGGATTATCCGGGAACATTTGAAACAGGAACTACATCCTGGGATTATCTGATCGATTTCGGTAAATATGCGGATGGATTAGAAACTTATATGCTGGTGAAATTCTGGGCCGGAGATGACAGCTATGCCCAGGTGGCAGAGCTGAAGGAGACAAGAGATCTGTTCCTTGATACGGTTACGGTGGCAATAGACTATGAAGGCAAGGAGGACCGTAGCGGACGCAAATATATGGGAACTCCTACATGTTCTCTTCCAGAAAGCTTTGAATACAATGGAGTAACTGCTGAAGTGACACAGCCTGCGGATTCTTACTGTGTGCATCAGCTCCGTTCAGAGATCCACGAGACAGATGAGATTCCGGTCAGACTTGTTGGCCTTATGACCTCTACGATCAATCAAGCAACCTATGAAGTGACAGAAGGATATTCCGACTATACCATAGCCGGTTATCCTGCACATATCAAACAGACAAAGTTTGTAGGTTATCTTAGCACCGATGTCCGTTTTCAGGTCGGAGATAACTATTATCGTGCATTCGCATATACCTATGTAGATGATTCTAATATGGATGTGAAGGCAACGGCAGAGGCTGTTAAGGTTCTGAACGAGAATGAAACTGTATACTTCCAGAAATCACTGGATTTCCTGGATGCCATGATCAAAGCTGCAGAATTTACGGAGCCGGATGAAGAATGGTTTAAATAAATACAGGCAGCAGGGGGTGGAATATGAAGCGAAAACAGCACCGCTGGCTGCTCCTGCTCCTGGTTGGAGTGATGTCTCTTGGATTTGCAGCTTGTAAGAAGGCATCAGAGGTTCCTTTGGATCCCGATCACATTGTTCTGGATGATTATGAGATCTGGTATAAGGGTTTTGACGTTACGCCGGATGCGGATGGTCAGTCAGCCCTGGTCCTGACTCTGGATTTTACCAATAATGGCAAAGAGGCAACCTCTTATCTCTGGGCAGTGTCAGAAAAGGTGTTTCTTGATGGGATCGGCCTTAACACGGCAACTGTGCTGCAGGATGGGAACTCCAAGGGAACGGTCGCTGAAACACAGCTGACTGAGATCATGCCGGGGAAAACAATTGAAGTGAAGTCTGCATATAGTCTGCCGGATGGTGATAAAAAGACGCTGGAAGCAGAGTTTTCACAATTGTTAGGAAAGAAAAAAGGGATCCTAACCATTGACCTGGAGGATACGCTGCCGTAGAAAGGCAGCGCCCTTTAGGGATCTGGAGAAAAGAAAGGGAAGGAGAACAGGAGTATGGGAAATATACAGGAATATAAGTGTCCGTGCTGTGGTGGTGCCATCCACTTTGACAGTGCGATCCAGAAGATGAAATGTCCGTACTGCGATACGGAGTTTGAGATGGAGGCACTTCAGGGATATGACGAGGCACTGAATCAGGAAAAGTCGGATGAAATGGTATGGGATACCAGTGCAGGAACAGAATGGGGTGAGGGAGAGACAAATGGCCTTCACACCTATCAGTGCCAGTCCTGCGGCGGCGAGATTGTTGGAGATGAGAGCATGGCAGCATCTGCGTGTCCATATTGTGGAAACCCCATCGTCGTGACCGGACAGTTTTCGGGAGCATTAAAGCCGGATTATGTGATTCCATTCAAGCTTGATAAAAAGGCGGCAAAGGCCGGTCTGATGCGTCATCTGAGAGGAAAACGGCTCCTTCCGAAGGTCTTTAAGGATCAGAACCATATTGATGAGATCAAGGGCATTTACGTTCCTTTCTGGCTGTTTGATACAGATGCAGATGCGGATATTCGCTATCGTGCGACAAAGGTCAGAAGCTGGAGCGATAAAAACTATAATTATACGGAAACAAGGTTTTTCATGGTAGCACGCAGTGGAAACATTGGCTTTACACGGGTTCCGGTAGACGGATCGACGAAGATGGAGGACGATCTTATGGAATCCATCGAACCTTTTGATTTTAAAGAGGCAGTCCCGTTCCAGACAGCATATCTTGCAGGTTATATGGCAGATAAATATGATGTTGGAGCAGAGGAGAGTATTGCCCGTGCGAATGAGCGCGTAAAACGCTCCACAGAGGATAATTTCAAATCGACAGTAACCGGCTATACGTCAGTGACAACAGAACAGAGCAGTGTAAGGCTTCATGACGGAAGTGCGAAATACGCACTTTACCCGGTCTGGATCTTAAATACAACATGGAATGGAAAACAGTACCGTTTCGCCATGAACGGACAAAGTGGAAAATTCGTAGGTGATCTGCCAGTAGATAAAAAGGCAGCAAAAACCTGGACAATAGGGCTTTCCGCAGTGTTTGCAATAGCAGCTTACGGTGTCAGCTGGCTTTTATGGCTGGCACGGATCATATAGAAGGGGGAGTGGAGAAGATGAAAAGAACAGGACGTAAACTGATCGGAATGGCAGCTGCCGTGCTTCTCATGGCTTCCGCTTTCTGTACTGCTGTTTATGCAGCGGACGGTTTTTCAAGTGAATATGAACGGCTTTTAGATACTGCATATATTCTTTCTGATGCGGAAGCAGATGAGATCACCGGGCTGCTGGATGAACTCAGTGAACGCCAGAAGATGGATGTAACGATCGCTACCGTAAATAATCTGGATGGTTACAACAGCATTGAAGCCTGTGCGGATGATCTTTATGATTATTGTAATTTCGGCTACGGCGCAGACCGGGATGGTCTGATGTTCCTGGTCAGCATGGAGGAACGGGAATGGCATATCTCCACCTGTGGATACGGAATCACGGCATTTACGGATGCCGGTATCCAGTATGTGGGAGGCCAGATGCTGGATTCCCTTGCAGATGGTGATTATGCAGAGGCATTTCGCATCTATGCAGCGTGTTGTGATGATCTGATCGATCAGGCGCGTGCAGGCCATCCTTTTGACGAGGATGATGTTCCGAGAAAACCTATGTCTCCGATAGTACCCCTTGTCTGTATCGTAATTGGTGCTGCTCTTGGAATCGCAATTGTCCAGGGCATGAAGGCACAGCTGAAGAGTGTACGAAAAGAGAAATCAGCAGCCAATTATGTACGGCCGGGAAGCATGAATCTCACAGGAAAACAGGATCTGTTCCTGTACAGCAATGTTAACCGGGTGAAAAGGGAGACAAAGAGCAGCAGCAGCGGTGGTGGCGGAAGCTCAACCCATAGGTCTTCTTCTGGAACCACACATGGCGGTGGCGGCGGAAAATTTTAAAAGGATCAATACGGAGAGGAGGATGGAAATGAAAGGTTTTGATAAAAAGAGATGGATTGCAGCAGGAATTGCTGTTATTATGGCAGCTGCGATGCCGGTCACGGCGTTTGCGGAGAACGGATGGACACGCGTATCGCCACGGTCGGCATGGGACGGAACCTACTATCGTTCTGACGGACAGCGTGTTACAGTGACAGACACGGATAAGGACTATGTATATATTTCCTTTGTCATGAATGGTGAGCCATCTGTGGATGCCCTGAAATTTACGGACGGGACACGGACAAAGGCGGAAACACTGGAGGTTCATGAGATTCCGGCAATCTGGTCATTAAATGGGGATATGCTTTATGTGGATGCATCTGCATCCTATAGTAAATTCTTTAACGGTACTTACCAGAAAAAGACAGATGCATCCTGCTGGGTAAGACAGGAGGACGGAAGCTACATCTATCTGGATGAGAATGGAAATATCTTAAAAAATCACATGACGCCGGATGGTTTTTATGTAGGACCGGATGGAAAATGGCAGGCACAGCTGGGAATGTGCCTGATCACACCGGGGCGTTATAAGTCAATGTTCCAGAATCCAGATGAGATACTCTATGAAAACTGGAGCTTCAGCATGTATACCTCTGGTGATACGGATCGTCCTCTGACGGGACCGGAAGACCGGATCGAGGTAGGGTGTGTAGATTATGAGGCATATGATCAGAAAGCAGATTTCCTGTATACAAAGACGGATCTCCGGCTGTTTAATACGATGGATGGCTATGTGATCGAGGATGCAGGAGGAGAAGTATTTGCATGGATGTATCCGACGATCCACGGAAATGACCTGATGGTTCAGATGTATGGAACGGAGCAGTATCACTCCATCCGCATGGTTGAGGATTATTCAGAGTATGGCGGCTGATGCGTGATGGATCATATGGGGATAACCTGGAAGAAAGTGCGAAGTGCATAGAAGGAGGGAGAGGAGCATGACAAAATCGTTAGAAACGAAAAGATCATTTTTGAGTGTCAGCCGGATCGTTCTGGCGGTCCTGATGTGCTTGCTGTTTACCGGCTGTGCGCTCCTGGATATAAAGGATAAGGGCGGAATGGTGAATCCAGATGCAGTATCCGAGGAAGAAACAGGCGTGGCAGAAAACGAAACAGAGAACGATATGAGCCGGTTTATGAAAAAGAAGACAGAGACGGAGTCTGACACAGAGATCACTGCAGATGGCGATCAGCCGGTCCGTAAGCCGGTCCGTGAGACAATGGATGGGGAAATCCAAAAAACGGTTTCCAGTGGCACTTGGATGACGGAGACAGGGAAGAGTGCACTTGTTGAGGACCGGGAATATGTGAATCAGTTGTCTGCTGCGGCGGGTGTGTATTTTATCGACTATACGGCAGATTTTACAAGTGGAGGAAGACAGGAACAGGTTAAGATCCTTTTCCCATATCTGGAGAATCTTCCGGCGGATCACCGGATTGAATGCGACGGAGATGAGTGGTATGTTATTGTTCCGGCAAGTGAGAACTGGACGATCGCGGTCAACAGGAATACATGGAATGAGAATACATTTGAGGATGTAAAGGGTGAGGAAATTGCCCGTATATCGGATGGACTTCCCTTCCTTTTAAAGTGTAATATAAGTGATCTGCATTCGAATGTGATGCTTACAGCTCAGAATGGGAACAGATCGGCGAGCTGGTGTCCGGAGTACAATCTGTATGCAGGAGAAGTTTTCGGAAACGAGGATTTTGTTACGCTGAATGTTATGAATGAGTTTGTGAATACCGGATATCTTTACAACATGGACGGAAGCTGGTATTGTGATGGGAATGTAAATGATCAGGGACAGCCATTTTTCTATAATGTTACACTCCAGACGGATCTGGCCGGAAATCCAACTTCTATCTTGTATTATGGAGGCCTTTTGGTAGATGGCAGCGAGGAAATACGTTTCTACTGGGACGGAACCTATGTAGCACGCGGACCGGCTGAGTATGGATCCGATGAGAAGACCGGTCCGTGGGAGTATGAGTACTGGCTCAATACGCCGGATGGAGAGCGGAATGGTACGATCCGGATGCAGACGGAGAATGATACTTTGTACATCCAGGATCTGAGCGGTGATTCTTTCTTCCCGTATACCGGCAATGATTCTGCCACCTTCTATTACTTACCACAGAGCGCAATGGATGAAGCAGCAGGTGAAGGCGCCGGTGATGAAGGAGCTGCAGATGACATGGATTACGTTGCGCATGTGCCGGAGATTCATGAGAAGATCTTACAGGGTATGAGTATTTATGAGGAGGAATCAGAGGAGATTTACGGAGAGCCTGGAAGAGTCTATGTGCTGATCAGCGACAATGGAAGCCAGTATGTCCGGGAAGGCTACTATGCATTAACCACTAAAGGGGTATACCGTATGGATTATCTGACTGGAGAGTGGGAATTAATTGAATGAAGAGGGGGAAATCTTATGAAGGAGATCACATTAGAACGCTTACCAGCAACAGTAGAGGAACTTGCGGCAATGCCTCAGGCGGCGCTTACTGTCCCGGAAGAGGTTGCGGCACTTACGGTTGCAGCACTGGCGAGATTTCCGGAAAATCAGGAGGATGCAGTCCGGATGCTGGATTTCTTAAGGGGACCAAGACCGTTAAATGGGATCGATAAACAGTTTCTAAAAGATCGGTTCCGGGGAAAAGAATATCTGATGCGGTCATTTTTTGCAGGATCTTCCCCAGAGAATAACTATACGCCGTCAATGCCATATCGTGTAGTTGTATCAGAGAATCCATACAGCAGAAGCCAGCTTGCGGAAGGATATCTGACACTTTATGTAAACTGCAGCGGCGCAGACAGTCCGAGACCATTAAAACTCCGTAAAAAACCATCTACGGGACAGTGGTTTTTGTGGGAACAGCAGCTTCTTGCCGGGATACGGATCCCTGCAGCAGCAGATCCGTGGTCATAAAATTCCAGGCGTATAGCACGATGTCCTCCCGGAGTCTCTTATGCACCTGCTTTTGTGGCTGAGCTTCAGGTACAAAAAGATTTTGGGGGAATTTCACTGGTAAAAGGAGGGAGAGTCTATGGGTACCATAAAAAAGATCGGTGCCATAATCCTGTTTGTGTTTGGCGGCTTTTTTGCGATCGCTACGATCAAAATGATCTTTATCGATATGCCGAAGGGAAGAAAATCCCAGAATGAGGCTGTATATGTAGGGCGCGGGGCGTATGATCCGGCAAATGACGGAAAAACAGTCATTGTCTGCGGTGAGATGAAAATCGTGGAACCGGCATATGATGATGAGATCGGGATTTCTTTTGATACTATGCGTGTTATGAGAAAGGCGCAGACCTTGAAGCTAACGGATAAAGAGACAAAAATAGAGGCGAGGGGGTATTATAATAAATATCTGGAGTGGAGCTCAGGACTCTCTGAAATGAAGGATTATACTGCAAAGGTAGATGTGGGTGGATTCCATTTGGATCAGGAGTACATGGACCGGATCATGCTTGATGGGCGTGCACAGTATGATGAGGAGAAGCTGAACCAGCAGGGATATAGTGTGGTAAAGGACCGAAACTATTCACAGACCTTCTTTATCCAGCCGATGGATCAGACAAAGCGTTATCCGCAGGAGGGCGATTTCCGTTACGAATACTCAAGCTCCAAATATGGGAATGGATCCACAGTTACTGTGATCGGGATCCAGGATGGAGATACCTTAAGATTCACAGGCAGTGCAGCCGATTGTATGAGGGAAGGAGAGCTTACAAAAGAAGAATTCAGGGAAGAAAACCGAAAAGGCGGTGTGGGAAGTGTTATTATGGGGATCATACTCCCGCTGGCCTTTATCCTTGGAGGAATCTTCCTTTTGATATCATCGGGCGTAAAACCGGAATAACAACAGCCATTAAAAAAGTGCTGGGCATGGATTTTAATCCATAGCCCAGCACTTTTTTTCTCACATTTTTTTCACACAATCACCAAAATCTGGTCAAAAAATCCCGTTATAGTTTAAGTCAATGAAAGACAAGTAAGAGAAAAGATAAGAGAAAAATAAAAAAGCTAAATGCCCGTATATATTTGATACGGGTTGAAAGGAGCAATTCTATGAAACTTAAGGGTAAAATAAAAGAACTTACTGCACTTACTTCTGCGATCTGCATGCTGTCTGTACCGAATACAACGGCTCTGGCTGCTACTGGAACAAAAATAAACTCTGTCCCTCTTTCTATTGAATCAGAAATCGAGGCTGGGGATACAGATAGCGATGTAACCGTTTCCACATCCTCTTCTAAATTTGATATAGATGATGTGGTGATCACCAATGAGCCAAGCGACGAGTGGGATGATGGCGACAAACCGAAATTAAAGATCACTTTATATGCAGATGATGATTATTATTTTGCTTCCGGATTTTCAAAAAGCAGTGTCAGCTTAAGCGGTTCTGACGGTACAGTTACATCAGTCAGCAGAAGCTCCAGTGATACTTTGATCGTATATGTAACACTGGATGCCCTGGATG
>ENA-ORTB01003560-ORTB01003560.1-human-gut-metagenome-genome-assembly--contig:-NODE-3560-length-11984-cov-3.178221_pt1 | contig 11984 bp, 11 predicted proteins | sample MGYA00241905_ERZ509174 | MGnify/ENA primary metagenome ERZ509174 (study PRJEB26280, sample SAMEA2338851) | human gut metagenome | biome: human gut; feature: human-associated habitat; material: faeces...
TTCCGGGAAAAATTGCATTTGTACTGTTGTACCTGCGTCACACAAAGTCATAAACAGTCTCAGATTCTCCTCTCTCAGTTCATCTAGCCCGCCCTCAATCATCAACGTCTCAGGGAATTCACGGAAGACACTGCTTGGCGAAAGCGCAGGCGATACCTCGGCGATATTGTCATCTACATCACAGAGGTAGCAGTCTTTGTAAAATCGGTACTGCTCCTTCCGTTCATCCGGACAATCATCTGGCTTGTCATTCGGATCTGTGTGAAGGTCCAGCCAGCTATAAGCAAGCAATAGGAGAGCTGGTTTCTGAAGCTGTCTTTTCTGAATACTTCTTAGTGTGACAGCGCACGCAATATTTCCTCCAGAGCTTTGTCCGGATAAAATGTAATTCTGCCTTAAGTGGTATTGTGCTGCGTTTTGAAGCAGATGGTTAATTAAAATTTCTGTTTCGTCTATCTGATAAGGGTAGAAATACTGTGGCGCCAAATGATAATCAATAGATACAACCGCGCAATCAGAAGCGTAAGCCAATCTTCTGGCAAAAAGGATATCTCGGTCACCATGGCAGCGAATCATTCCACCTCCGTGAATATTTACGACGAATGGAAGCGGTTTCTTTTCACTGGCCGGTCTGATTATGTAAAAGTGGATGGTATCTGTTTTTCCTTCTTTTATGAAGTGATCTTCGACCGTCGTGACCTCATCCAGTTCGTGCAGTCCTGCAACCTGGAAAAAAGCGGGCGGATTGGCGCGGATATTCTCTGCTTTTTGAAGTAACTGTTTCCGATCCATAGGCAATTACCAGTCACGCACAGATCCGTCAAAGCTCATATGCGCAGAGTGATTTGCCCGGTCATGAGCCGGGAATCTCTCAGCCGCATCGTCAGCCAGTTCAATACCGATACCTGGACGGTCGGGTACGAGGATACAGCCATTTTCCAGCTGGAGCGGTTCTTTGACCATGGCATCTTCTGCACCGTTGAGCATGAAGCTGGGCAGCTCCATAATGCCGAGATTGGAAATGCAGGCGCTCAATTGCACACAAGCGGCTGTTGATACGGGGCCAAGCGGATTGTGTGGAATCACAAGTACATTGTTTGCCTCTGCCATAGCTGCGACTTTGCGCGAAGCGTTGATGCCGCCAATGGCGCATACATCTGGACGTACATACCGTGCCGCATCCCGTCTCATCAGAGTTTCAAACTCGTTGAAATAAGTAAAGCGCTCACCGGTGGCGATGGGAATAGAAATATGGGAGGCCACATACGCCATTGCATCCACATTATCCGGTACAATAGGATCTTCCAGCACCATGGGATGATACTTTTCAACAGACTGGGCAAAAAGGATTGCTTCCGGAACATTCATACAGCGGTGTACCTCAAGAATCAGATCAAAATCATCTCCAACCGCTTCACGTACCTGACGGACCTTTTCCACTGCGATCTGGACCTTGCTGTTGTAGAATTCATCGTGGCCGGTCCCGTAAACCTCATTGACCGGAAGAAATACTTTGCTGGCAGTAAAGCCCCGATCCTTCAGGACTCTAAACTCTGCGGACATCTCCTCTGCTGTCATGTTGAAGTTGCTTAGACCGCTGCAATAGGTGCGAATCTTATCCCTTGTTTTTCCACCCAGCAGCTCATAGACCGGAACGCCAAGAGCTTTGCCTTTGATGTCCCAAAGAGCAATCTCCAGAGCGCTGATTGCGCTCATCAAAACGCTGCCACGGAAATACATGGCCCTGTACATGTTCTGATAATGATGCTCAATTCGGAAAGGATCCTGACCAATCAAGAATTCAGAGAACTTCTCAATGGCTCCCTTGGTAGCCTGGAGAAATCCCCAGTTGCCCGCTTCGCCAAGGCCGGTGATACCTGCGTCCGTATGGACCTTGACAAAGAGATAGTGCTTTGCCTCGATGATTTCTACGCTTGTTACCTTCATACAATCTTAGCCTCCTTTGGAATGTATTTTATAGAGTGCCGTACTGCACAAGCTGAATTGTAAAGGATTTCGTCTCCGTACTCAACCCAATAATCCCATTACTTTAGATTGATCTATTCCAATTTTCGCTTTATTATTAGAGAAATTAAGGTTAGTATATTAAAAAATCGTTGCTATACCTTGCATATTTTCAATTTATATGTTACGATATTTTAAAATTCAGAATTAGATATTATCCTAAAATTATATTTTATAAAAATAGGGGTGAATTCCATGAAAAAGGCAAGTCGGCACAACCCAATCGGCACGCTTCCCATAGACAAAGGAGTCTGTGCCCTGCTGCAGGACAAACAGGGGAATATGATCTGTGAAGCCTATATGTACCGTGTAGGCTTTTTCCGATTTAACTGGCATCCATCCCTTGAAATCATGTTTGTAATGCAGGGAAACCTCCGAATTTTTACTCAGCGCGGTACTTATTTGCTAAAAGAAGGGGATATTATTGTCCTTCAGCCAAATGAAGGACATGCTACAATGATGGAAACAGTCGACACAATAGCTGCGGTTATGCATATTTCGCAAAAATATCTGGAGGGTATAAGTTCGTCTGCACAGCATATCAGGTGCCTGTACGACAGTTCAAAAGAACGTGATATCTCTTATTTCCGTATTCGAAATGCATTTGCGTCTTTTTATCGGACAGCATCCTCTGAGACGAGCCACGGGAGTCAAATCTACGCTGAATCCCAATTGATGATGGTTATTGGTACGTTGATGATGTATTTTGCTTCGGAGCCAACTGCTCGTATTGCGAGCGGACTGACACCGCAGCAGAGCCGGAAATTCAATAAAATTCTTATGCAAATTGACAAAAACTACCGTCAGGAATGCACATTGAAAACGCTTGCAGAGGCCGTGGATATGAGTCCATGTTATCTTTCTTTCTATTTCAAAAAGCATATGATGATGGGTTTTCACGAGTATCTGACAAGAAAACGTCTCGCGCAAGCAGTATATGAATTAAACAATTCAGACAAAACAGTGTTGGAGATTGCGGTCAACGCAGGTTTTCCAGATGCAAAAGGTCTTTACGCTGCGTTCCAACAATATTTTGGTATGACGCCAAATGACTACAGAAGGAAAATTGGCATCCACATGGATGCCAATGCAAAAAATTATGTTCCTATACGCCTCCCGTTTCAGGATCCTTTTGTGCAAAGGAAGCTGGAGGAGTATAGCAAGGAAAGGTAAGCCCCCGAAACGGTAATGCCGTGTATCAGTAATTGTTGCCTGTAAACAACGTTGCTTTCGTATTGTTGTGAATTATAATGGGAGTAAACTTGGATGAAAAATAATTACGGCAAAATGCACAAACAGGGTTTTAACCAATGACGCTTACAAAATAAGCTACGTGGTAGAAATACGTCGGCTATGCAGGATTTGCAAACATACTTACCCCAAAAAAGTACGTCCCTCGATTGACTTTGCAGCCAGTCGAGGGGCTCAGTGCTTGATGGAATGAGGGGCAGAGTGAGACTCTATTTTTTATTAGAAACGAATAAAGTGGAAGCGCAGTTGGGTTGTACTCCAGATAGCTGATAACATATGGATGGATTCCGGCACTGACTGCCCAGTCATGCCAGGAGTCGGCATCTCCTTTCACTTCAATGTGCAGCAGACGGTTTGCCAAAGCGCGTGGCATATTGTATGCAACCGATTTGTCTGTGACGCGATTACCTGCGGCAATTACAATACAGTTTTCTGGAAGCTTGTGTTCTCCAATTGTGCGGTCAAGAGTAATCTGGTACGCAGCCGCCTGTACAGATTGCGGAGCAGCACTGATCTCATCAAGCAGAAGAATGTTGATCGTATCATCACCGGCATCCATCTGAAAGATTTGGGGCCTGAGCCAAACCGCAAGTGTTTTATCTGCATTTGCTGTCGGGATACCGCGAAGGTCTACGGGATTAAACAGCAGTAGACGGACATCGGTGATATGAACTTTTTTCCCTGTCTTGGCTTTGATATTATCCGCTATCTCACGAACACCCTGGGATTTACCGATACCCGGAGGACCCCACAGCATGACGGACGGGAAACTTCGGAGCGGAGTATTATTTTTGATGAGTTTTATATATGCCCGGGAGAGAAAAAACAGTCTCCGTATTTTGCCGATAACAAGAACATCACCACCGAGGTGATCGGTGCGATTTGTGCCGCGGCCGGGGCTATGCAGATCCTCTTACTCGATTATACATCAAAACGGTTATAGGTCTCGTAGCAATCCAGGCAGAGCTTTTTTTCACCGGCCAGCCGGATCCAATTGGCTCCGGTGCTTTCGCCGCAGCAGTCGCAGACATAGGAATCAAAGATCCGCGCTTTTTCCGGAAGCTGGATCTTTGCCTCCGTTACCTGGAACATATCCTTTGGCGCACAGCTTTGGTAATAGGCGAAGGATTCCTGGCGGGTCATGCCCTCCGGCTTCGGCTTCAGGACCAGGCGAAGAGACTTTCCGCTCTTCCGGTCAAAAAACGTAAAGGCCTGTTTGCCGCGCATATGGAACAGCAGGTTTCCTTTGCCGATGCTGCATCCTAGGATGACCTGGATCGCGTCTACACCGCAGGCATCATTTTCGCTGATGCATACGACCTCCTCATCCGCCGACAGGCACCCCGCGTTTCCGCCGCCGCCCAGGCCCAGACCCAAAAGCGCAATGGCATACAGCGATGCCTTGTAGCCGATGGTCAGACCGCCGCATTCATGACCGTGAAACTCCACACATTTTTTCCACAATGCTTTATTCTCGTCCATACAGATCTATCCTTTCTTTTCGGGCAATTTATTGCCGCACCAAAACCATTTTTTGGTTTTCAACTTCTACTACGTGGCCGTCAATTTGATATACGTCCTGCAATGCCTTGGGGCTCAGAACGGTGTAGTTGCCGTTGGCGTACACCTGGCCCTGACGCAGCAGCAGGAATCTGTCACAGAACCGAAGGGCCAGATTCAGGTCGTGAATGACCACGATGGCGGTCAGGCCGTCGTGATGGCAAAGCTCCTGCACAATTTGCAGCACCTGATACTGGTTGTGAATGTCCAGACTGCTGGTTGGTTCATCCAGCAGCAGCAGCTTCGGCTGCTGGGCCAGCGCTCTTGCCAGCATGACCTTCTGCCGTTCGCCGCCGGAGAGCTGATTTAAGAACCGTCCCCGCAGGGGATCCAGGTTCAGCCGGTCCATGGCGCTGTGGACGATCTGATGGTCTTTCTCCGTAAAGCCGAATTTCATATAAGGCCGTCTTCCCAGCATGACCACATCGTGGACCGTCATCTGCGTGCTTGGAACCGTCTGGGCCACGAAGGCCATGCGCCGGGAGACCTGGTGGTTGCTCATTTGCAGGATATTCTCCCCATCCAGAAGCACTTGGCCGGAATCTGCCCGCAGGATCTTATTCAGGCACTTGAGCAGCGTACTTTTCCCCACGCCGTTATTCCCCAGGATCGCCAGGAACTGGCCTTGCTCCAGGGCAAAGCTCACGTCCTTCAGAACGTCCTTGCCGCCGTGGTAATGGTAGGAGATATTGTTTACTTCTATCATTTCCGCGTGCCCCCCTTGAACAGGAGATACAGGAACAGGGGCCCGCCCAAAAAGGAGGTAATGGCGCCGATGGGCAGAATGATGGGCATCATTGCCACCCGGGCAAAGAGGTCTCCCAGCAGAAGCAGGACCGCGCCGGCAAGAACGGAGCCGGGAATGAGGTATACGTGGTTGTTGCCCACCACCATCCGGACAATATGGGGAGCCACCAGCCCGATGAAGTTGATAAGCCCCACCCGGGATACGATGATAGAGCAGGTCAGGCAGCACAGGACCATGTTCGTCAGAGTCAGCCTCTGCACATGGATGCCCAGACTTACGGCGGTTTCCTCGCCGCTGAGCAGGGCGTTGTAATCCCAGCGATGGCTGACGCAATACGCAAGCAGGACCAGGACCATGCCGGACATGACCCGCAGGTCACTCCAGCCGGTGCTGCCCAGGTCTCCGAAGGTCCAGAATACCAGGCTTGCAAGCTGGATCTCGTTGGCAAAATATTGGATCAATGTGGTTGCGCCGCCCAGCATGGAGCTGATCGCCACACCGGCCAGCACGATCCCCTCCGCGGAGACCTGCTTCAGCCGGGACAGGCCCAGGATCACAACTGCCACGGCAATGGAGCCAAGGAAGGACCACAGGGAAATGCCAATGCCGCCGGTCAGATTCAGGGTAACGATGGCGAACGCCGCGCCAAAGGTGGCACCCTGAGATACGCCCAAGGTGGAAGCGGATGCCAGGGGATTGTGAAGAATGGCCTGCAAAATACACCCTGACAGCCCGAGCCCCGCGCCTGCCACAATGGCGGTGCAGATCCGCGGCATCCGGTTGTTCCGAATGACCAGATTGATCTTTTTATCCGCGGATCTCCCGAAAATTCCCTTGATCAGCTCCGTTACCGGTGTGTTATAGGACCCGGCACGGAGGGAAAGCAGGACGGACACCAAAAGCAGCAGCGTCAGGAGCAGCAGAAACAGAATGCTCCGGGCCTGATTTTTGCGATAGTCCGTCAGCTCGTGCTTACGCACCAATGGTAATCTGGCAGAACGCATAGCCGGCTTCCTCCAGATCGTGATAGGGATTGCTGCCCAGCAGCTTGGTGAATATCTCGCCAGCTTTTTCTACGGGATCGATATCCTGAAACTGCTGGGGATACATGACGCAGGCGGCGTAGTACGCGTCTGCCAGGGCGGTTTCCAGATTGGAGGCGGAGGAGCGGAAGGAGATCTGAGAATAGACCTTTCCCTCCTGAACGGCGGTTAAGGCGTTATAAAATTCGGGGTGGGCTCCATAGTCCTCGTTGATCAGGTTCATTCCGTTAAAATCCAGGAAAATAATTTCGGGATCCCAGGAGAGGACCTGCTCTACATCGATGTTAAAAGCTCCGGTCTGATCGGTGGTATTCGCGAGATTTTTTGCGTGGATCAGCTCAAAGGGGCCGTAGTAGGCCTCCGTGCCCTCAAAGCCGTGATGTCCCTTAAAGGAAACGCCACCCACGTAGCAGGTGGGCTTTGCGTCTTCAGCAATGGAAGCGGTCCGGTCATCCAGATCCTTCTGAATGGACTTCAGGTAGGCGGTCAGGTCCTCGGCGCGGTCCTCAAGCTGGTAGAGCTCTCCCAGAATGCGGATGGTAACGTAGGCTTTCTCATCCAGGGTGGTGTCGCTTCCGGGAACAACGACAACGGGGATGCCTGTTTTCTGGCTCAGCTCGTCGGGATCCTGGCTGGCGTAGCTGCTCATAACGATCACCTGGGGATCCACGTTTATGATCTCCTCTACAAAGGGCTCCCCGTTTGTTCCGGTAACGGGCAGATTCTGGAACAGATCAAAATTCACGTAATTGTACAGTCGGCTCATGCCGGGCTTTGTTTCGTAATCCTCTACGCCAACGACCCGGTCGGCACCGCCTACATAGCAGGTATAGCGCAGAGCGCCGACACCAACGCACACAATGCGTTCCACGGAATAGGGGATCTCCACATTCCGGTCCATACCATCCGTGATCACGCGTCTTTCCGGCGTGGTTTCTTCGGAGACGGTACTGGCAGTAGTGGTTTCGTCTGCCTGAGAAGCCGTCGGCGCTGCTTTTGGCGCGCCGGCGCAAGCGGCCAGCATCAGCAGCATGGACAGCATCAGCAGCATGGTAACGATTTTTTTCATTTTTTTGATTTCCTTTCCTTTTGCAGCGAGTATTCACCTGGATCTACGGGGACAAGTTTTCCGGAATTCGCTCTTGATAGGATTCTATCAGATATAGAGCGATTCCGGAAGCCCCCCGGGGGGATACAAAAAAGGCGCTGTATTTTTCACAGCGCCTTGGTCTCATGTTGGCTTTTTTTTCGGTTCTTTGCAGCCCTTTTCCAGCTCAGCCTGTCTGGCCAGCAGCAGGTTTACCTTGTCGTAGAGATCTTCAATCATGATCTCGGTTTTCAGATTCACTTTGTAGTCGTTTTCCGCCCGGCGGCGATCCTTTTCCTCCTGCCGATTCTGGCTCATCATAATCAGCGGTGCCTGAATGGCCGCCACACAGGAGAGGACCAAATTCAGAAGAATAAAGGGATAGGGGTCAAAGGCACGGGCGGCCAACACCACATTGATTACCATCCACAATACCAGCACCCCGGTAAAGGAGAAGATAAAGGCCCAGCTTCCGGCAAACCGGGCAATGGTATCTGCCGCTCGCTGACCCAGGGAGTATGTTTCCCCGGCAGGGTTCTCGGAAATCTTGCTGTCTGCCAGAAGATTCAGCACTTCCTCATCAGTCATATCCCGGCGAACATCCTTCAGGATTTCCCGCATCAGCTTTCTGTTTTCTTTCATCATGACCATCCTTTTCACAATCACGCCGCACCCAGCGCTTGAGTCCCCGGTTTGAAGGGCAATTTTATTGTACGGACCATTTATGAACATTTCAAGAGAAAAATTCCACGGTCTCTTTCGGGGAGGACTGTGGAACTGTAGAGGGACTGTTTACGTATCCATCCGCTGTTCCATCAGGCGGAACAGCTGGGTATGCCAAGGTTGTCTTCGGCACAATCACAGATCGTTCCTTCCATACATAATTCCCCATTCTCTGCAAATACTTCTACCGGACGAAACCGCGCTTAGGCGCTTTTAAAGGAGAAGAGAGCATGAAGGCAACAGGCATTGTACGGCGGGTAGACGACCTGGGACGGATCGTGATCCCCAAGGAAATTCGAAGAACACTGCGGATCCGGGAAGGTGACCCGTTGCAGACATCATTGACACGGTGGGAGAAATACTGTTTTTCTATGTTGGATTTAGCTAAACGGCGGGGGTGGTAATAGTACATAACAACGAAAACGGCGACTGTCGGTATCTGAGAGGAATGAATCATGTAAACGGACGGCCCGAACCCATTGCATTGCAATAGATTCGGGCCGCCCAATCTGTGTCAGCAAGGGCAACACATGTTGTCTTATTCTATACCAAATGCTTCGGGATGCCAGATGCCGAGTTTGTAATTTGTAAATACATTTATGCCGCAGCGTTCGCATTGACCCTCTCAATCACCTGTCGAATGCCTGCCCACACAGACAGGTCTGTGAACACTTCCACGATGCTTCCGTGATCGGTGAAGGGCGCTTCCTGCAAAACGGACAGGTCTTTCATCATGCCGTTGTGTACGATATACTCCACAATCTGGTTTACGAAGTAAATCTGCCTGCTGTCAAGGGTCGCATCATTCAGGTACTGTGCAAAGGCTTCTTTTGCAGCGTTCATGTCAAGCCCGACGATTTCGCGCACAAACTCGCCCAGCGGCTTCTGGCCGTACGCAGTCTCATAATCCTGTTTCGTACCGACCTCGCTCCAGAGTGCTTTCTCCAGCGCCTGTACGTCTTCCGCAGTCAATGGAATATTCCCCTTTAGCTTGGCAATGACGGCGTCATTCATGTGCTGACGTATGTAGAACTCCGCCTTGGCCTTGTAGTTCTTCAGATCGTCGTTCTCCAACTCCGATGCTTTCCAGTCTACAGACAGGATTTCGTCATCAAAATTCGTATCGTAGAGTACCTTGCTGACCGGAATATACTTGATAAGATCACGCAGATTTTCCCGGATATGCTCAAATTCGCAGATCCCGGCAGTCTCCACATAATCTGTGTGCAGGATTTTGTCAATCAACTCAGCCTGCACCATGATCTCCGGGATATTCGCCACAGATGCGATGGCAGAAACCTTTTTGAACAGATCGCTCCGCGCCTTGCCATACTTCTTTCCCGCCAGGTATGCAAGCTCGATGCCGTATAACAGCGCGTCGAACCGCAGCGCCTTGGCATCGTCCTCTTCAGGTGTAATGAGCGGTGCAAGCTCCTGCCCCATGAGTAGCGTGTCCTCATAGGTCAGGGCGTTATAGCTGTCCAGTTCGGCATACCGCTCTACATATTTTAAATGCTGGCGGACAGCAAAGTTCTCTTTGTTCAGCTCCCGCACCTTGCGCACCATATCCTCCACCAGTGTCTTGCGGAAGGCAATCAGATCCGTTGTCTGATAGGCCAGATCCTGCAATTTGAAGGCAATTTGGGCCTTCAGATAGAAGATCGCACCTTGCAGGGCGATCATATTGGCAGTAGGTCTGCCCTTGTTCATGCGAAAGAACTCAAAGTTGCCGCAGAAGTCGAAAATATAGAACTTGTCCTTATCCTTACCATCCAGCAGCCCCGTACACAGACGGGTGCCACGCCCAATCATCTGCCAGAATTTTGCCTTGCTCATGACCTTTTTGAAGAACACCAGATTCAGCACTTCCGGCACGTCAATGCCGGTGTCCAGCATATCCACGGAAATAGCGATTTGAGGCATTTTCTTCGGGTCAGAAAATTCGTCGATGGCGCTTTGCGCATAGGTCATATAGTTGTCGATGACCTTGGCAAAGCCGGGAAGATGTGGGTATTCCTGATTGAAAACCCCGAGGATTTTCTCTGCATGGGTGTGATTCTTTGCAAAGATGATCGTCTTGCCCAGTTTGTTGCCGTAGTCGATGGTCAGACCGTGGGTCATCAGCGTATTCAGTACCTGTCGGATGGTGTCTTCATTGAAAATCCATTCATTCAGTGCCGAGGATGCAATACGCTCCGGTAATTCTCCGTTTTCATCCTCAAAAGTGTCCTCATAGATTTGCTTCTCCTCGTCAGAAAGCTCATCGTAGACAATACCCTGCTCAATAAACTTCAGCTTCGTCTCTACCGACAGGAAATCCACCAGATACCCGTCCTTTACCGCCTGTGCCAGCTCATAGCCATAGGTGGGGACGCCGTTTTCCAGCTCAAATATCTCATATCTATATGCAAACATTATAGCATTTGCATCATCTTTCGTCATCATTTTTTGTTCCGGGAAAGAATCTATATTTAATCTGTGCATAAATCCATCAACACTGCAAAATCCATATTGTTTAGCACCGTGAGTATCTCCAGTCACATAAATTGCCATATCAATTCCTCCTCTTTTTTTTGTGGAATTAATATGACGAATTTTCGGCCAAGCTGAAAATATTTGCGAATAATTATTGTTTGCTTGATGTCTGGCGGCTCTTCCACCAATCCGAAATAGGCAGGGGCTTTATCCCCTGCTCATTTCTATCTCTCCTTCTTCCATTCTCGAGCCTGGAAACTGCTTTCCTTCACATTATCAGAGTCTTTTTCGGCAGCCTTTTCTTTCTGGCTTTCCGCTCTTTTAACCGCCTTTTTAATCCTTTCATCTTTGTACTCCCTTGATTTTAACACAAGACTTCTATAACGTTCATACGACTTAATATTCACATATCTGCAGTTAACTGTATCGAAACATTTCTCTCCTCTGGCCATCTCATATTCATTTGCACTTGCGATGATGTAGATATCTTTATCCGGATAACAATCAAATATAGTATCAAACAGGCCACGTTTCAAGTCCTCAATCGCATCAACACTGAATCCGCTATCCACTCCATCAAGAAAAATCCAAAACTCTTTTTCGTCCGGATATTTTTTCATAAGAGAACCAATTTTCATGGATAGTTTCTGCATATTTAATGCAATCTTCTCTCCTTCGCTTGACATCACACTATCTGCAACAAATGTCATATCTCCGCAAAGTATGGATTCGCTTATTGAAGATGCTCCGCCATGAATATAGTTGTCGTAATTGATAACACACGGATTTTTAAGCTCCTTCTCCACCTGTAACCGAACCTGTCGCATCAATGTGGTTTTTCCGCATCCATTGCATCCAATCAGGACCGTAAGTCCAGGTTCAAACTCTACATGCATTTTTCTATATAAATAGTCCTTCTCATCGTAATAGTCTCTTTCAATTTTAAATTTTCTTCCCATATAATTTTGTAATCTCCTTTTCTAATTTTTTTTGTTATTAGGCGGAAGGCCGCGGTCAATCTCACATTGCCAGTCGGCCCTCAATATGTTTTTGGGGCACTACGTATATTTTT
>ENA-ORTB01003571-ORTB01003571.1-human-gut-metagenome-genome-assembly--contig:-NODE-3571-length-11948-cov-4.874800_pt1 | contig 11948 bp, 10 predicted proteins | sample MGYA00241905_ERZ509174 | MGnify/ENA primary metagenome ERZ509174 (study PRJEB26280, sample SAMEA2338851) | human gut metagenome | biome: human gut; feature: human-associated habitat; material: faeces...
GAAGGGGTCGCGCACGCGCGTAAGTGAATTGGGTGAATCATTGTCAAAGTCAGGAAAAATATGAACAACGCGATTTTCTTGCTAAAGTAATGTAAATGTGTTTACTTTGCAAAGCAGATGTTGCGTCGTACCGGATTTGGTATGTGGAATACGTTGAATAAAATAGTTTGAGAATATGGAATTTTCAGCCAAACAGCTGGCCAAAGTTTTGAGGGGAACCGTGGACGGGGACCCGGAAGTGAAGGTGACTTCATTCGCCAAGATAGAGCACGGAAAATCAGGTCAATTGTGCTTCTATGCAAATCCTAAGTATGAACATTATGTATATACCTGCAAGGCCAGCATCCTGCTTGTGAATTCCACATTCGAGCCTAAGGAAAAAGTCAGCTGCACCATGATCCGTGTTGCTGATGCGTACACGGCAGTTGCGGAACTTCTCAAGTATGTGGCTACCCAGAAGCGTACGGACCGCAGACACAGGGGCTTCCGCTCATCCTGGTTCCTCACCACCAAGTTCGGCAAGAAGGTATATCTCGGCAGCCATTCCTACGTGGGACATCACGCTGTCATCGGAGACTATACCAAGATATATGAAAACGTATATATCGGTGACAATACCGTAATCGGTTCACACTGCATCATTTACCCTGGCGTAAGCATCTATCCGGGAATGGTCATCGGTGACAATGTCATCATCCATTCAAACGCTGTGATCGGCTCGGACGGATTCGGAAATGCGCCTCAGCCTGACGGCACCTGGGAGAAGATCGAGCACATCGGCAATGTGATTATCGGCAACAATGTGGAGATCGGAGCCGGTACCACCATCGACAAGTCCGAGATGGAGTCCACCATCATAGGCAACGGCGTGAAAATCGACAACCTCTGCCAGATTGCGCACAATGTCGTTATCGGTGACAATACCGTTATGGCGGCGCAGTGCGGCATCGCCGGTTCGGCAAAAATCGGCAAGAACTGTATTCTGGCAGGCCAGGTAGGTATCGCAGGACACATTGAAATAGCTGACAATACGACTATTGCGGCTCAGGCCGGCGTCATCGGCAATGTGAAGAAATCAGGTCAGGTGCTCTTGGGTTCACCTGCTATTCCTATAAAGAACTATATGCGCAGTTATGCTATATTCCGTCAGCAGGGAAAAGAATAATTAGTATATTTGCGTGATTAAAAGATAATTTGATGAAGCAAAAAACACTTAAAGCCTCCTGCAGTTTCCAGGGAAAAGGTCTTCATACTGGAAGAATTGCTGAGATGACGGTAAATCCCGCTCCGGAGAATACGGGAATTGTTTTCAGAAGAACAGACCTTGGAGAGGGAGCCGTAGTCAGGGCATTGGCCGAGAACGTATCCAGCACGGCGAGGAGTACTACCATATCTGAAGGAGAAGCTTCAGTTTCCACGATAGAGCATCTGATGTCGGCATTGACCGGAATGGGCATTGACAATGCCGTAGTCGAGCTGAACAATGTCGAGGTCCCTATTCTGGACGGCAGCGCCCATCCGTATGTAAAGGCCTTTTCTGAGGCCGGTCTGGTCGAGCAGAATGCTGATAGACAGTTCATTGACATTCCTGATGAAATAGAAATCAAGGACGAGAAGACAGGTTCCTGGGTGAAAATCAGACCTGCTGCCGCTCCTTCCTACGATATTACGGTGGATTTCAATTCCAGAGTGCTCGGCGTGCAGTCTGCCGCTTGGGACTTGTCCAAGGATTATGCATCTGAAATCGGCCCTTGCCGCACTTTCGTATTCTTCCATGAGGTTGAGTTTCTTCTGGCGAACAATCTGGTGAAGGGAGGCGATGTGGACAATGCCATCGTGATTGTGGAGCATCCGGTTACTGACGAGCAGGTGGGACGTATGGCAGACCTGTTCAACCAGCCTAAGCTGGGCGTTACCCCGGAAGGCTATCTGAGCAATCTGAAACTCCATTTCCCGAATGAATGCGGCCGTCACAAACTTCTGGACATGATAGGAGACATGAGGCTTGCAGGCGGTTATCTCAATGCTGAAATCACCGCTTTCAAACCTGGACACACGATAAATACTAATGCTGCGAAGGCTCTGAGAGCCCTCCTGAATAAAACCAAATAAACTATGAATAAGATACATCCATTGGCTACAGTAAGTCCTAAGGCCGTACTCGGCGACAATGTAGAAGTAGGACCTTACGCATTCATTGATGAGAATGTACAGATTGGCGACGGTTGCAAGATACATCCTCACGCAGTCATTTTCCCTTATGTGAAAATGGGCAAGAATTGCGAAGTGTATCCGGGAGCTGTCGTAGGCGCAGTGCCTCAGGACCTCAAGTTCGAAGGTGAGGTTACCTATGTGGAGATCGGTGACAATGTTACTATACGTGAGTGCGTGACCATCAACCGTGGAACCAAGGCAAGCGGCAAGGGCATTACCAAGGTCGGCAGCAATACTCTGATTATGTCCTATGTGCATATAGCTCATGACTGCCAGGTCGGAAATCACTGTATTCTTGTAAGTTACGTCGGCATCGCCGGAGAAACTGAGGTCGATGACTGGGCCATCATCGGTGGTGGTGCAAAAGCGCATCAGTTCACCAAGGTCGGCTGTCACGCGATGGTCGGCGGCATGTCCAAGATCAACAAGGACATCCCTCCTTACGCAATGTGTGGCCGTGATCCTATCTGCTATGCCGGTGTGAACATCGTCGGACTCCGCAGAAGAGGATTCTCGGCAGAGACTGTAAGAAATATCAAGGATATCTACGATACCATCTATTTCCAGGGCTACAATATCTCTGACGGGTGCTCCAAGGTTGAGGCCGGCTTCCCTGATTCAGAGGAGAAGACCACCATATTGAACTTCATCCGTTCTTCCAAGCGTGGTATCGTAAGAGCCAATACATCCGGAGAGAAAGGCGATATCGACTAGTTATGTCAATGCTTTTGGACATGGCTTTCTTTCCGCCTGTATCCTATGTGGCGGCAATAGCTGAAGAGTTTACCCTGTCATCTGACGGGGTAAATTCGTATGTGCCGGCAATTGTCTATATAGAGGCCTGTGAGAACTATCAGAAACAGACTTACCGCAACCGTTGCCGGATATATGCTGCAGGTGGTGTAGAGGCGCTTTCCGTGCCGATTGTGCATGAAAACGGCACTTATGCGCTTCCTGTCAGGAAGCTGAGAATCGACTGGAGCAAACCGTGGCTGATGAGGTTGAAGCGGGCTATCGTGTCCGCCTACGAATCTTCTCCGTGGTTTGACTATTACAAGGACGAGCTGTTCGCCATTCTGGACAGGCAGCACGAATTCCTTTTCGACCTGAACATTGACCTGCTCCGCTTCTTCCTGAAGAAGACTGGTATAGAGGCGGACATCCGTTTCACGGAGGAGTTTACGCCGCATGGCAGCACGGTGTATGGCCGTGACCTGCGTGGCGTAATCCACCCGAAGCGGCATAATGACATACTTGAGCGTCTGGGACTGAAAAAGCCATACTGGCAGGGCTTTTCCCTGAAGTATGGCTTCATATCAGATTTGTCCGTCATGGACCTCTTGTTCAATGAAGGTCCGGATTCCATCTCTTACCTCAAGAGGCTGAAATAAATCCCCGAATCATTTTAGAATCTCCATCCGAAGGTGGCGACTACATCGTAGAACCTGGCTCTGTTCCTGATTTCAGGAGACAATTCACCCTCAATGTAGGAGTCATAAGGATATACGTACTCGTAAGGGTTCTTTGTCCATCTGAAAGCGAGGTCGCAGAAGAATGAACCTTTGGATGAATATCCCACTCCGGCAGCAAGCGAGTGCTTGTAGGCCTTAGGAGTCATCTTCTTGCCGGTGAGGTCGTCAATATATCTCTCCGGCGAGGAAGTGAAGTTGTAGCCTGCCCTTATAGCGAATTGCGGAACAGGTTTGACTTCAGCACCGAGTCTCAATGCATGTGCTGCTCCGGTGAAGTTCTTGATGTCGCGGTTTACACCATTGTCGAAAACGGTGTTGTCGTTGGTGTCGGTTTCCTTGAATTTCATCGTGCTGTAGTCGCAGATCTCATAGTCGGCACTGACAAGACCCCAACCGCCGAATGTGTAGGCTACACCGAAGTTGGCTCTGAACGGTGATACGAATTTGTATTTGTATTCACCCTTAGGAGATGTCGCATTGGCATCGAACACATTGCTCTGGTACCAGGTCTCTCCGGCGTGCTGCCAATGTTCCGTTATCCAGTTTGCCGTAGGAGTCTGGATGGCCGCACCTATGCGGAGCCCGTCGATAGGGACAGCGATTATACCGAATTTGGCATAGACGCCTCCGCCCTGCATGTCGTATGAGTATCTGTATCTCAGGCTGTTGAAATATGTCTTGGAAACGCCGCCGGAACCATTCTCGAATTCGACGCCGAATTTGTCAGGATCCACTGCGATTTCCTTGAAGTACTCGTTTCTGGTGTAGTCCATGGACACGATGCCCAAGTTTCCTCCGATATAAACCCTGTCAGAAATGTTGAGGCCGACATTGAACAGCAGATCATACTTGTTGCCGTGGGACCTGCGTCCGTAAAGCTGGTCGATGGCGTCCGCGAGCTGAATGGTCTGTCCGCCTTTTCCGTCGTCAATGAGTTTCTCGGTCGCGCCTATGTACTTGTCATTCGCAGAGCCATAGGTGGATACCATTCCGGACTGCCAACCGGTTACCTGATTCCATGGAACATTGGCATTGCCGTAATATCCGTTTTCCCCGTTCAGGAGGCTGGAGTTCACGCCGGTCATCATCGAAGCCAATGAACCTGCATAGGATGTGGCTGTGTTTCGTCCGCCTGCCGCCATGTCGTCCAGGTAGTTTGCTGTGGCATTGGCAATGAATCCGAATGTCACTCTTTTCAGCCCGCGTCTGGCGTTGGTGTCGAAATTGAGGGTGAAACCGACGTTAGGCAGTGTGAACCTGGCTGAACTGTTGTTCAGGGTACTGCCGTATGCCGTTGACTGTGAAGGCATTGCATTGTAATCGCTCGTGGTGGACACGATGCTGACGTTCGGAGTGAACGTGACCTGTGAAAAGCTGTTCACGGCCGAGCCGGCAGGGTTGAGGTTTATGGAACCCAGATCTCCTCCCAGTGCGGTGAACGCATTGCCCATGGAGATGGAGCGCGCTGTACCGTAGTAATTGTTCTCGCTGAATCTTAGAGCGTCCTGGACGTTCTGAGCCGCAGCATTGACCGAGACTGCCGCAAGCAGCGTCAACGGAATAATCTTTTTCATCTTCATATCTATTTCAGGTTTCTAAATTATCTTCTTCTTACACTGCCGCCGCTACTTCCGCTTGAACGGGATGCTCCACCGGAATATCCTCCGCCTGAGAAGCCGCTGGATGAACTGCGGTATGAGGAACCGCTGTTGTATGAACTGCTTGACGAACTGCGGTATGACGAACTGCTGGAAGAACTCCTGTATGATGAGCTGCTGGACGAGCTTCTGTATGAGGAGCCTGAATTTCCGCTGCCATAGTTGTAGGAACTGCCGGAACTTCCGTAAGAAGATGAACTTCTGTAACTTGTGCCGGATGACTGGCTTGTGGCGGCCCTTCTGTAAGCAGGTGCGGATGCTGTCCTGTTAGATGAGGAAGCACTTGAAAACGTCCCGGCAGACCTTACTCCGGATGTGCTGGCCGTTCTGTAAGCGGTGTTGCCTGAGGTGCTCGTGCGGACGGACTGTCCGGAAGCCGCGCTGCGTACCGCCTGGCTTGAGCTGCTGCGTACCGTCTGGCCCGAAGCTGAACTTCTTACCGCCTGTCCTGCGGAAGAACTTGTGCGGATCGACTGGCTGGAAGATGGGCTGCGTACAGCCTGGCTGTTTGCCGAACCGCCGGATGTGCGTACTCCGGACGCTGAAACCCTTCTGACGGAAGTCATTGACATGTCATTGCCTCTTGTCGATGTCGTCGCGGTGCCGGAGGCTCTCCTGACTGATGATGACGAGCCGGCATTTCTTCTGACTGTGGAAGATGCAACGCCCATTCCGTTTCCTCTGCTGCTTTCGGTCAGGCCTCTGTTGCCGTAGTAGTAACTGTCCCTTCCGTGTCCGAAGCCATGGTCGTACCAAGGACCGCACCAGTGGTCATGGTAATAATGATGGTGATGGTAATACCACGGGTCGTGGTACCAGCTGTAGCCCCAGCCGTAATATACAGGTCTGCCCCAATACCAAGGATTGTACCACGGGTCTCCCCAATACCAGTCATCCCACCAGATGCTGCTTGAGTAATACCACGGATTCGCTCCCCAGTACCAGCTGGACCAATAAGGGCGGTAATACCATGAGCCCCAATATGTTCCAGGCCAATATGATGATGCCCATCCTGCCGCATATCCTGCTGCGAATCCGTCAGGGTACAGTGAATATGCAGGTGTGCTGGTGACAGTGACCACGGTGCTGTTGTCCTGTTTGTTGAACTTCAATGTGGCTGAAGTGTTTTCCGGAATGAACAGCGTGTCTGTTTCTCCTGCCTTGAGGAATAATGTCGAGTTCTCCGTCTCCTTTACGAGTTCGTTTACTTTGTTGCGGGACGCAAGAACATCCGCTTTAGTTTCGGTTTTAGCAGGTCTGCTGTAGAATCCGTCCTGATATTGCTGGCTTGAAGCGTATTGCGATGCGGAACCGCAACTGGCCAATGCCAGGAATGCTCCGGAAAGAACCAAGATGTTTGTTTTCATAATCGGACCTCCTAGTTATATAAATAATTTGTATCTTTGTGCGCTGCATTGCAGCGATGGTATGTCTGCAATATTCATACCTCGCCGATGCTCGCATGTTAAATGCAAATATATGAATGTTATTGCATAAAGAAACCAAAAAATAAAATAAACTAACAAAAGATGGCAGATCAGATAACCAAAAGGTCAGACAACTACTCTCAGTGGTATAACGACCTGGTAGTTAAAGCGGACCTTGCAGAGCAGTCACCTGTAAGGGGATGTATGGTAATCAAGCCTTATGGCTATGCTATATGGGAAAAGATGCAGCACGTGCTGGACTCGAAATTCAAGGAAACAGGCGCAGTCAATGCCTATTTCCCGTTGTTCATTCCCAAGTCTTTCTTCAGCCGTGAGGCTGAGCATGTCGCAGGCTTTGCGAAGGAATGTGCGGTAGTGACACATCACAGGCTCATGAATGACCCTGAAGGCAATGGTGTGGTAGTGGATCCGTCATCGAAACTTGAAGAAGAACTGATAGTGCGTCCGACATCCGAGACCATTATCTGGAGTACATACAAGAACTGGATCAAATCATGGAGGGATCTTCCTATCATGTGCAACCAGTGGGCCAATGTCGTCAGATGGGAGATGCGTACCCGTCTGTTCCTCCGTACCGCGGAGTTCCTCTGGCAGGAAGGCCACACGGCTCATGCTACATCACAGGAGGCTCAGGAAGAGGCAGTCAAGATGGTCCATGTCTATGCTGACTTTGCCCGCAACTATCTGGCTCTCCCGGTCATTGTAGGCCATAAGAGTCCTAACGAGAGATTCGCCGGCGCATTGGATACCCTCACTATCGAGGCGATGATGCAGGACGGAAAGGCTCTGCAGTCAGGTACTTCACATTTCCTCGGCCAGAACTTCGCCAAGTCGTTCGATGTACAGTACACCGACAAGGAAGGCAAGCAGCAGTATGTGTGGGCTACATCCTGGGGCGTTTCCACCCGTCTTATGGGTGCGCTCATCATGGCTCACGGCGATGACAACGGTCTGGTTCTCCCTCCGGCTCTGGCTCCGATCGAAGTGGTGATGGTTCCTATCTACAGAAGCGAGGAGGAGCACAATGCCGTTCTCGACAAGATGAATGAAATCAAGAAGGCTCTTGAGGCTGCCGGCCATACTGTGAAGATCGATGACCGTGACACATTGCGTCCGGGCTTCAAGTTCGCTGAATGGGAACTCAAGGGAGTGCCTGTAAGGCTTGCCCTCGGTGCACGTGACCTGCAGAATGATACGGTGGAGGTACACCGCCGCGATACACTTGAGAAGAAGACAGTTTCGCTGGAGGACATTGACAAGTATATCGAGGATCTGCTCGTGGATATTCAGAACAATATCTATCAGAAGGCGTTGGATTTCAGAAACTCACGTATCGAGAAATGCGATTCCTGGGAGGAGTTCAAGGAGAAGATCACTCAGGGCAAGTTCCTGCTCTGTCACTGGGACGGTACTGCCGAGACTGAGCAGAAGATCAAGGATGAAACCAAGGCTACCATCAGATGTATTCCTGTAGATAGCGTCGTATGTAAGGAAGAGGGCACGGATATCTATTCCGGCAAGCCTTCACACGAGAGAGTTGTATTTGCAATCGCTTATTAGTGAATATTTTATGAGGAAGAGAATCCTTTTGATGTGCTTGTCCGCATTGGCATTTACATCTGTGTATGCACAGGATGTCACCGATGCGCAAAAGGCTGCTGAAGAGGCTGCCAAGGCGATTGCGGGCGCTCCTGAAGCTGTAGTCAAGACACCTAAACCGAGATATTGGACGAATTCCCTTCTTACGAAACTGGATTTCGGACAGACAAGTCTGACGAACTGGGCTGCCGGCGGTTATAACAACGTGACCCTGAAGTCTTTCATTGACGCGAATGCTAACTACAAGAAGAAAGACCTGTTCTTCAACAACCGACTTCAGCTCGATTACGGTTTCCTGTATTCTGAGGACAAGCCGTTCATACAGAAGAGCGATGACCGTATGTATTATGAGGGCAAGTTCGGCTACAAGGCTTTGCAGACATTGAACTACTCCGCTCAGTTCAACTTCAAGTCGCAGTTCTCGAACAGTTACAACTATCCTATGCCGTCCAAGCCGGCCGGTGCTGCGGACGATTGGGAGCCTGGCAAGTCTGACTGGAAGCAGAGCCGAAAGCTCAAGTCCGGTTTCTTCGCTCCTGCCTATACCAACATCGCGCTCGGTATTGACTGGGTTCCTACCAAATGGCTTACTGTCAACGTCGCTCCTCTTACAGGAGGTTTCGTGGTCGTTACGGATGAGAGCCTGAGAAAGTCCTACAGTATGGAACTCAAGAAGAAATACGAGAGTCTGAATGAGCTTTCCAGTGCTGATGCAGCTGCTCTGGTAGGGGATGAGAAAGCACGTTACGAGGCCTTTGTCGCTGCCAAGACTTCCGGTGAAGCTTATCGTTCGGCAAGGTTCGAGTTCGGTGCGCAGATAAAGATCGATGGAAAGCTTCAGATCAATGACAATTTCAAATATACTTCACAGTTGGTGCTGTTCTCTGACTATCTCGACAAGCCGCAGAATATCCGCGTGAACTGGGATAACAGGTTTGACTGGCAAATCGCCAAGTATTTTTCATTGACAGTGACCACCAACCTCATCTATGACGACAAGGTGCTGGTGAAGACTGAGAAGACATTGAAGAAATATCCTGAAGGACGTAAGGCGATACAGTTCAAGGAGTCATTGGCATTTGGCTTCTCATATACGATCGCTTCAAGACCGAGGTAACAGGCAATATGATGATTCAGAAATCATTTGACAGAACGATAGTGGGGCTGGTTCCGGAAAAGGAAACAGCCCTTCTTGCAGTAAGCGGGGGCATTGATTCCATATGCCTTGCTTCATTGTTCCTGAACAGTTCCTCAGGACGGAGGTTTGCTGTGGCACACTGCAATTTTCATCTCCGTGGTGAGGACAGTGATTCGGACGAGGCGCTTGTGGCTGCCTGGTGCGGGCGGAACGGTGTGCGTTACCATAAGGCGGATTTCGATACGGAACAGTACGCTTCATCACATAATATCAGCATTGAAATGGCTGCGAGGGAACTCAGATATGACTGGTTCGCGTCGTTGTGCAAGGATAATGGATACTATGGAGTGGCTGTCGCGCACAATGCAAATGACAATGCTGAGACATTGATTCTGAATCTTTTACGTGGAACAGGGCTGCGCGGAATTACCGGTATGCAGGTGGAAACAGTAGTTCCTGTGACCAGGGATGAATTGTCAGGTGTACGCCTGTTGAGGCCAATGTTGTCTTTCAGCCGTAAACAGATTGAGGAATATGTGGCTGCCAATTCTCTGGAGTATCATGATGACAGGACCAATGCGGAAACTGTCTATAAGAGAAACCGTATAAGGCATCTTGTATTTCCTGTTTTTGAGAGTCTGAATCCGTCGTTCCTGACGACTTTTGCCCGGGAAATGAATGCGTTTTCCGAGGTGCAGGAGATTGCGGATGATTATTTCATTTCTGTGCGTGAGAGTGTCTGCGAGCCTGCCGGAAAGGATGACCTGCTTCGTGTCAATGCAATAAGGCTTTGTCATCTGAAGCATTATAAATATGTGCTGTACAGATTGTTGGAAGCGTATGGCTTCAGAGACAGGCTTCTCGAACCGGTGGTGCGTCTGCTTGAAAGCGGCAAGACGTTTTCCGGTAAGGTCTTCGAGGCGCCGGGCTACGAGCTTATTACGGCAGGGGAGTGCCTGATTGTCAGAAAGTCCGCTCGGGTATTGCCGGAGAGCCCTGTCGTAAGCGAACTTGCTGATGCTAATGGGGATAGGGCTAATGTGCAGGGTGATATGCGGGGTGATCTGCGTGGTGGTACGCGTGGTGGTGTGACGGTTGGTACGCCTGTCGGTGTGCAGGGAGGTAAGCGGGGCAGTGTGATGGTTGGTAAGTGGAGAGGTACGCAGAACGGTGCTCAAGTTGATGAGCAGGGCGGTGCTCCGGGAGGTGCTCAAGTTGGTAAGCAGGGCGGTACTCCGGATGGAGCTCAGGTTGATAAGCAGGGATGTACTCCGGATGGAGCTCAGGTTGATATGCAGGGCGGAGAATCTTCGCCTGTTGCGTCTGAGAATCATGGCTTGGGGGAGGGCTTCGGATTGGACGGACGAGACTCGGCGTCAATCACGTCCTCTTTTGTTGGGTCTGGCTTGTCATGCAGCGGATTGGCCGGACGAGGCTCTGCCTGCAGGTCACGCGGTACGTTGATGACCGGCGGAACAGTGATAAACGAGAATGAGGCCTGCTCGGTGGTCCGCACGACCGGCGAATATGTTTTCGATGATTTTCGTGTCAATGTCTCTGTTTCCGAAGCAGGCGCGGACCCGGTAGCGGATGCCAAGTCATTGGCCCGAGAGGGGATTGCGGCATTTTCGTCAGAAGCATTGACATTACCGTTCCTGTTGCGCGGTTGGCAAAATGGGGACTGGATGCGTCCTGTCGGGCTCAATGGCAAGAAAAAGCTCAGCGATATCTTTACAGGTCTGAGGTTGAGCATTGAAGAAAAGTCCCGTGCTCTGGTCATTGTCCTGCCCGGTTTGACAGGCGAGGGGGCGGGGATTGGAGGCTCGTCCAGTGATGTTTCGGATAGTGAAGCTTCGAGGAGAGGGGCGGATAACATTGGCACTGATGCGGTTCGCGGCGTGCGGGTGGCCGGCGTCTGCGGCTACGTTTCCGGTCGGTTCTTTTTCCGCGTCGATGAGTCTGTCATGGTTACTCCGGCCACTGCTTCCATACTGAAACTATATCTTCGAGCTTTGGAGAACGTTTGATGTGGCATGTGGTGGGGAACGGTGATGTGGAATGTGGTGGGGAACGTTGATATGGTGGATAACTTTGACGTGGAATGCTCCGCAGAACGGTTACGTGAAATAGGGTGGATAACTTTGACGTGGAATGCTCCAGAGAACGGTTACGTGAGATATGGTGGATTACTTTGATGTGGAATGCCCAGAGAACGGTGACGTGGAATATGGTGGAGAACGGTGATGTTGGGGCGCAACGCGTAATCCTCTGATTATCAATAGTTAAGCCACTTTCAGAGTTGGTGTTTTTGCAACTCTGAAAGTGGTTATTTTGCTGAATATCAATGCTTTACGCGCTGCGCCTAATGTATCGTCCTGAAAAAAGTTTACCAAAAAAAGTAAACTTTTATGGAAGCTAA
>ENA-ORTB01003574-ORTB01003574.1-human-gut-metagenome-genome-assembly--contig:-NODE-3574-length-11942-cov-5.329015_pt1 | contig 11942 bp, 10 predicted proteins | sample MGYA00241905_ERZ509174 | MGnify/ENA primary metagenome ERZ509174 (study PRJEB26280, sample SAMEA2338851) | human gut metagenome | biome: human gut; feature: human-associated habitat; material: faeces...
AAGAGTGTGATCGTACTCGACTGCGTGGGTGAGGGCGATGAGCTTTTGATCCTGCCGGGCAGAACGAGCCGCTGGAACGACAGCCTGCTCGATACGATCCTCGAGAATTTCAGCAACAGCGAGAAAAAGACCTGTTTTTTGAAAACGGACGGCCTTGTCTATTACCCGTCGGACAACCGCGCGTTTGCCGGCGGCACGGCCATCTGCGCGTGCAAAACGGTCAAGGGTTTTGGCCGCTGCATTCTGCCGCGCTGCGCAAAGGAGATCGACGAGGAGAATCTGTCGCTCCTGTGCGACGGGCTGTGCAAGCTCGTGATGTATTACAATCCGCAGAATACTTGATACTTGACAAGACCGATTCTTTACGTTACAATATCCGCGTTTACGGTGATGAAGCGGAGAAGTAAGCAGCGATTTCCTGCGCAGAGAGCCTTCGGCCGGTGCAAGAAGGAGAGGAAACGTGCCGAAATACACCGCGGAGCCGGCGCCCGAACGAAAGTTTTCCAGTAGGCGCGCCCCGGGAGCGCCCGTTATCGCGCGGGAGTGTGTCGGCACTCCGTGAGGCCGTTTTTGCGAGAAAACGGTGAACCAGAGGTGGTACCGCGAATTTGTTCGCCCTCTGTCCAAACGGACGGAGGGCGTTTTTTTGCTATCCGAAAGCGTCTTAAAATGTCCGAAATGAAGTAAAATAGAAATACAGGAGGAATCAACAAATGGGAATTTATGAAGAGCTCAAAGCGCGCGGCCTGATCGCGCAGGTGACGGACGAGGAGCAGATCCGCGACCTCGTCAACAACGGCAAGGCGACGTTCTACATCGGCTTTGACTGCACGGCGGACAGTCTGCACGTCGGCCACTTCATGGCACTGTGCCTGATGAAAAGACTCCAGATGGCGGGCAACAAGCCTATCGCGCTCATCGGCGGCGGCACGACCATGATCGGAGACCCCTCGGGTCGCAACGACATGCGCAAGATGCTCACCAAGGCCGACATCGACCACAATGCCGAATGTTTCAAGCGCCAGATGGAGCGCTTCATCGACTTCGGCGAGGGCAAGGCCATGATGCTCAACAACGCCGACTGGCTGATGAAGCTCAACTACATCGAGCTGCTGCGCGAGGTGGGCGCGTGCTTCTCTGTGAACAACATGCTGCGCGCCAAGTGCTATGAGCAGCGCATGGAAAAGGGCCTTTCGTTCCTGGAATTCAACTACATGATCATGCAGTCCTACGACTTCTACCACATGTTCCAGGAGTACGGCTGCAACATGCAGTTCGGCGGCGACGACCAGTGGTCCAACATGCTCGGCGGCACGGAGCTCATTCGCCGCAAGCTCGGCAAGGACGCGCAGGCGATGACGATCACGCTGCTTCTTAATTCCGAGGGCAAGAAGATGGGCAAGACCGCGAGCGGCGCGGTGTGGCTCGACCCGAACAAGACCACGCCCTACGACTTCTACCAGTACTGGCGCAACGTGGGCGATCAGGATGTTTTGAAGTGCATCCGTATGCTCACATTCCTGCCGCTCGAGCAGATCGACGAGATGGATAAGTGGGAGGGCAGCCAGCTCAACCGCGCGAAGGAGATCCTCGCCTACGAGCTCACCGCACTCGTCCACGGGGAAGAGGAGGCCAAGAAGGCGGAGGAGTCTGCCAAGGCGCTCTTCGGCGCGGGCGGCAATAACGCCAACATGCCGACGAGCACGCTGACGGATGCCGACTTTGAAAACGGCAACATCAATGTCCTTTCGATGCTGGTCGCGACCGGCCTGTGCCCGTCCCGCGGTGAGGCGCGCCGTTTGGTCCAGCAGGGCGGTGTGACGATCGATGATGTGAAGGTCGCCTCCATCGACGAGAACCTTGCGCGTGAACGTTTCGAGGGCGAGGGCGTCATCGTCCGCAAGGGTAAGAAGGTCTTCCACCGCGTGAAGGCGTAAGCAGGGCTGATTACAAAACGTAAACGAAAAAGTGAAACAGGGCTCTGTGCGTTTTCAGCGCAGAGTCCTGCTTTTTTGACTGAATACACAAGGTGGAAAACGGTGAAATGAATACGGCGAATATTCGCTGAATATCAAGATGAATATTATGCAGATGCAAAGTGAATGCACGATGAATACTGCACAAACGAGAGATAAGATCAGCTTATACTGCGGGACGGAACGGTTCCAGTGCATGCGAGAGCTGTTCCAAATGACGCTCAGACATGCGGCACAGCGGCAGCCGCAATTCACCGCTGCACAGGCCCAAGAGCTCCATGGCGGCCTTGACGGGGATGGGGTTGACCTCGCAGAAGAGCGCGCGAATGAGCTCATGCAGCTTGAGCTGAAGCGTGCCTGCCTCCAAGAAGCGATTTTCAAGGCAGAGCTGCGTCAGCTCGTGCATTTCGCGTGGGACGACATTTGCGGCGACGGAGATGACGCCCTTGCCGCCAAGAGCCATGATGGCGGCGGTGGAGCCGTCGTTGCCGCTCCAGACGGTGAAGTCCGGCGGGCAGAGGTTGAGGGTATCCTGAATGAGGTCGAAGTCGTCGCTCGCCTCCTTGACACCGGCAATGTTCGGATGCTTGGCAAGCGCTTGATAGGTCTGCGCCGTGCAGCCGACGCCTGTGCGGGAGGGAACGTTGTAGAGGATGACCGGAATGTCGACCGCGTCTGCAATGGCGGAGAAATGCTGCACAAGACCGCTCTGCGAGGCCTTGTTGTAGTACGGCGTGACGGTGAGCAGCGCATCGACGCCCGCGCTTTGCGCGGCTTTGGAGAGCGCAATGGAGGACGCGGTGCTGTTCGTGCCGCTGCCCGCGATGACGGGCACGCGGCGGTCGACGGTGCGCACGCAGCGCTCAATGAGCGCCATGCGCTCATTGTAGCTCAGCGTCGCAGCCTCGCCGGTTGTGCCGCAGACGACGATGGCGTCGGTGCCGCCTTGAATCTGGCGCTCGATGAGACGGTCGAAGGCTTCAAGATCGACACCGTCGCCGCAAAACGGTGTGACGATAGCGACGGCGCTGCCGGTAAACACACAGGGTTTCATAAAGGACTCCTTTCCATGACGCTTGACCGCCAAAACGGTAGGAAGGAGCGGCGGCCAAAAAGAGATACAGTTTTGCTTGAAAGCGGAGGGAAACTGTCGTATAATGTAAAATACGATTCATATGGATATGTTCAGCCGGGCGCAGAGCGATCGCTTCTGCAAAACTGGCTGTGGAGGATACTATGAAAAAATGGTGCAGAACGTTCCTGCTTTCCTGTCTGCTGTGCCTTTCACTGTGCACGCTCGCGCAGGCAACGGACGGTGAGACGCTCCGCGTGGGGCTCAAGTACGGCTCGGACGCGATGAGCGCGGCGAACCTTCAGAATTACTCGGCCTTCGGCGGCTACGCGCTGGGGTATTTTGACGCGGACGGCAGCTTTGAAGAGCTGGGCGCACTGCCGCGGTTGTATGAAAAGATCACGGTGACGACGGATACGACCTATCATGTGCAGCTTTCCGGCACGTTTTACGATTACGACGACGCGTCGCGCACAGCGGCGCAGTACAGCGGCGGCTTCGCTGCCTACGAGGATGGCGCGTTCTATGCGCGCGCTGGCAGTTACACGAGCCTGAGTGCGGCGCGGTCCGCGGCAGCCCAATACGGCGGCACTGCCGTCGGCGGCAGCAGCACGGGCGTGACGGTCATCGTGACGGGAACGGATACGATCCTCTTTGAATTCGACTGCGGCGGGAGCGAAAACCTCGGCATCCTGCCGATCGAGACGCGTGAAAAGACGGTCACGTGGTTCCGCGGCTACCGCTACTACGGCGGCTTTGAATACCAGCGCGTGAGCGGCGGGAACATTAATGTCATCAACGTGGTGGATCTCGAGGACTATGTCAAATGCGTCATTCCCTGGGAAATGAGCAAGGACTGGCCGGTCGAGGCGCTCAAGGCGCAGGCAGTCTGTGCGCGCACCTACGCGGTCTGTCAGACGAAGCATCGCGCGCAGGGCTTTGACATCTGCGCGACGACGCACTGTCAGGTCTATCAGGGCACGGCGGCGAGCGGTGCGAATTCCGATGCTGCGGTCGACCAGACGGCGGGGGAGTTCCTCTACTACAGCGGAAGACTCGTGCAGGAGGCTGTGTATTATTCAAGCAACGGCGGCGCGAGCGAGGACAGCCTAAACGTCTGGGGCAATGACGTCGGCTATCTCAAAGGCAAGATCGACCCCTATGAGGGCAAGATCGCCTCGATCATCCCACGGTACAACTGGTCGACGACGTTTACCGCGTCGGAGCTGACGAGCCTTCTCAATAACCGGGGCTACGGCATCGGTACGGTGAAAAACGCCTATGTCTCGGCCTATACCGACACAGGCAATGTCTATTCCATCACCTTTACCGGTACGAGCGGCAGCAAGACTGTTTCGCGCGAGGCATGCCGGACGCTGCTGAATCTGCGCAGCCAGCGCTTTACGATCGGCGGCGGTACGGGCGAGAATATTTACAGTGTGAATGACACGGGCGAAAGCGTCGCGCTCGGCTCTATGAGCGTGATCGACAGCGGCGGGAAGAGCTCGGCGCTGTCCGGCAACGTGTACGTCATCACGTCGAGCGGCACATCGCAGCTTGTGCAGCGGACGACGACATCGTCCGGCAGCGGCAGCTTTGTGATCTCCGGCAGCGGTTACGGGCATAATGTCGGCATGAGCCAGTGGGGGGCGTACTCGATGGCGAACCTCGGCTATTCCTACCGCGATATTTTGCAGTTTTACTACACGGATGTCAGCATCCGATGAGGGAAGAGAAACAACATGAAGACAAAAGATTTTGATTATTACCTGCCCGAGGAGCTGATCGCGCAGACGCCGCTCGAAAAGCGCGACGAATCGCGCCTGATGTGCCTTGACAAGGAGACGGGTGAGCTCTCACACCACCATTTTTATGAGCTGCCGGACTTTTTGAACCCCGGCGACTGCCTGATCTTGAACAATTCCCGCGTGCTGCCGGCGCGCCTTTTGGGCCAGCGCCTACCGGGCGGCGGCGCGTGCGAGGTGCTTCTGCTCATCGACCGCGGCGACAAAACATGGGAGTGCATCGTGCGGCCGGGCAAGCACCTGCGCAAGGGCGCAAAGATGCAGTTCGGCAACGGCGAGCTCAAAGCGGAGGTCGTGGACGTGTTACCTGACGGCAACCGCATGGTGAAATTCGACTTTGAGGGTATTTTCCTCGAGGTGCTCGAACACCTTGGCAAGATGCCGCTGCCGCCTTACATCAAGGAGGAATTGCAGGATCAGGAGCGCTACCAGACCGTCTATTCCAAGGTCAACGGCAGCGCCGCCGCGCCGACGGCGGGCCTGCACTTCACGCCAGAGCTGCTGGAAAAAATTCAGGCAAAGGGCGTGAACATCGGCTATGTGACGCTGCATGTCGGCCTCGGTACGTTCCGTCCTGTCAAGGAGGACGACATCGAGCAGCACGATATGCACAGCGAATACTGCGTTATCCCGCCTGAGACGGCGACGCTTATCAACGAGACGAAGGCGCGCGGCGGACGCGTGATCTGCGTCGGTACAACGTCGTGCCGCACGCTCGAGAGCTGGGCACAGGAGGACGGACACATGGAGCCGTCCGCAGGCTGGACGAGCATCTACATCTACCCGGGCTACCGCTTCAAGGTGATGGATGCACTCGTGACGAATTTCCACCTGCCGCAATCCACGCTCATCATGCTGGTCTCGGCGCTCGCGGGCCGCGAGCACGTGCTGCACGCCTACGAAGAGGCGGTAAAAGAAAAATACCGTTTCTTCAGCTTCGGCGATGCAATGTTCATTTCCTGAGGAGGATTCTATGTTCAAAGTGATTAAATACGAGGGCAAGGCTCGGCGCGGTAAGTTCAAATGCGCGCACGGCGGGGAAGTGCAGACGCCGGTTTTTATGAACGTCGGCACGCAGGCGGCTATTAAGGGCGGCGTGAGCGCGCTGGACTTAAAAGACCTCGGCTGTCAGATCGAGCTTTCCAACACGTACCACCTGCATCTGCGCCCCGGCGACGATGTGGTGCGCCAAATGGGCGGCCTCCACAAGTTTATGCACTGGGATGGCCCTATCCTGACCGACAGCGGCGGGTTTCAAGTATTTTCCCTTGCGGGCCTGCGCAAAATCAAAGAAGAGGGCGTGACATTCGCCTCGCACCTCGACGGCCGGCGCATCTTCATGGGGCCGGAGGAGAGCATGCGCATTCAGTCGAATCTCGGCAGCGACATTGCGATGGCCTTCGACGAGTGCGTGGAAAACCCGGCACGCTACGAGTACGCGAAGGCATCCTGTGAGCGCACGCTGCGCTGGCTGGAGCGCTGCAAGATCGAGCATGACAAGCTGAATACCTTGTCAGATACGGTCAACCCGCAGCAGATGTTATTTGGCATCAATCAGGGTGCGACGTTCGAAGATCTTCGCATCTGGCACATGAAAGAGATCGCAAAGCTCGACTGTGACGGCTACGCCATCGGCGGCCTCGCGGTCGGCGAGCCGACGCAGACAATGTACGACATCATCGACGCGGTCGAGCCCTATATGCCGCAGGATAAGCCGCGCTATCTCATGGGCGTCGGTACGCCGTCGAACATCATCGAGGGCGTGGCGCGCGGCGTGGACTTTTTTGACTGTGTGATGCCGGCGCGCAACGCACGCCACGGCAAGCTCTTCACGTGGAGCGGCTCGATCAACCTCAAAAACGAGAAGTACAAGCTCGACGAGCAGCCGATCGACGAGCAGTGCGACTGCCCGACGTGCCGCAATTTCTCGCGCGCATATCTGCGCCACCTCTTCAAGGCGGAGGAGATCCTGGCCCTGCGTCTTGCGGTGATGCACAACCTCTATTTCTACAATAAGCTGACGCAGCGCATCCGCGACGCGCTCGACGCGGGCGAATTTGAGGCCTTCCGCGAGGCGTACAGCGGAAAGCTTTCGGAAAGAGTCTGATCTCGCGAAGAAACCCCTTGCACAATGGGGGAATATCCGCTATAATAATAATATCTTTGTGTTGAAAGGAACAACTGTACTATGGATAGCATGATTTTACTGGTCGCAATGATCGCGGTGTTTTACTTCCTCATCATTCGTCCGGAAAACAAGCGCAAGAAGCAGGCAGAAAACATGCGCAACAGCCTCAAGAAGGGCGAGCGCATCACCACCATCGGCGGTCTGGTCGGCCGCATCGTTCAGGTGAACGACGCGACGGTCGTGTTCGAGACCTCCGAGGACCGCGTTCGCATCGAGGTCGCAAAGTGGGGTATCCAGTCCACCGAGTCGATGGAAGCCGCTGCTGCGCAGAAGGGCAAGAAGTCTGTTCCTGCCAAGAAGGACGAGAAGAAGGAAGAAGAGCCTGCTGCCAAGGCTGAAGAACCGAAGACGGTCGAGGCGGCTGAGGTGCCTGCTGCAAAGGAAGAACAGAAGGAAGAAAAGCCCAGCTACGATCCTGAGATCAAGTAAGGCGAAAAAGAAAACGGCATAAGAAAACCTCCCCTGACATACGCTCATGTAGGCGAATGCAGGGGAGGTTTTTGCGTGGAAAAGACGGTGAACACCGCGTGGTACGCGAAAAAATGCGCGCTGGGTACGCTTGTGTGCTGCGGCACGGAGCTGGTGCTTTTGATGCTGGCATCGGCGCTGATACTGCGCGGTGCGATCAGCGAGGAGATGGCGAACGGCGCGGTGCTGGTCTGCGCGGCGGTCGCGGCGTTTTTGGGCTGCATGATCGGAGCGAGGAAGACAAGCAAGCGTGCGATGATGACGGCGGGCTGCGCGGCGAGCGCGTGGGTCACGATGCAGGTGATCGGCTTTTTTGTTTATGATGGGTTGACGCCAGAGCGGTCGCTCGAGCTGGCGGCGGCGATGGCGGTCGGCGCGGTGGCGCCGCTCCTACTACAAAGAAACGGGAAAAAGGGGAGAGGCGCCAAGGCGCGCGCTCGCCGCAAGCGCAGGTGAACATAAAGCAATAGGCGTATTCACACGTTTTTGATCGGCGGTGGAGGAAATGCGGCGCGAAAAGCTGTAACAACTTGCACAAATGGAGCAAGAGCGACGGGAAAATATGACTTTTTCTGACTTGGGTGGTGAAGCGGAGAACTGCTTCCAGATATGGGGAACGGGTACGAAAACCACCCCATATCTTGGTAAAATGCCACCGCTTTTTTAATTTGTTTCAATAGTCTACATAATACAATTTACATAATATTTTGACATAATTAACAAAAATGGGAAAAGTTGGCAATTCCGCTTGCGAAAAGAGTGCAAACGGCCTATATTTATAGGTACGTTCTATCGTTTTGCTCCGCGGGCAGAATGCCGCTTCCCTTCACGAGGGGTGACATACTTGCTGAGTCGAACGAACAGAAGAGACCGCCGCGGCGCGCTGCCGCAGCGCGTGCCTGTGCCGATGCTGGTGTTATCGGCGTTTATTGTGTTGGGTGTGATCCTTGGGTACGTGTTTGCGCTCCGGTCGGTGCAGAGCGCGGGCGGCGAGCTGAAACAGTATTTCGACGCGTTTTTATCGGGCGGCGTGAACAGGCCGTTTTCGGTAAGGGCGCTGGGCGAAACGCTGTTGTGCTATTTCCGCGCGCCGGGTATCGTGTTTTTGCTGGGCTTTGCGTCCATCGGCATTGTGGCGGTACCGCTCGTGTGTGCGTGCCAGGGGTTTCTTCTATCGTACTCGCTGTTCTGCTTTGCGCTCTCGCTCGGGCGGGGGAGCTTTCCGTTGCTGCTGGCGCTGTTCGGCATCCGACTTCTGGCGGTGCTGCCGTGCACGCTGCTGCTCGGGAACGCGTCGCTTGACAAGTCCCGCGCGCTGCTGTCGCTTTCGCTTGGCGGCGGGGGACGGGGACGCGCAGTCAGCTACGGGAGCGCGTACTGGTACCGCTTTGGCATTTGTTGTGTGTGTTTGTTGTTTGCCGCTCTGCTGGAGCTGTGGCTCGTGCCGCAGTTTTTGCTGCTGGCGGCGTCTTGAGCTGTTTTTTAGGAAGGAGGGGTGCGATCATGGCCGACCTTTTGGCGCAATACGAAGAATATCTGGCCACGGAAAAGCACGCCTCCCAGAATACGCTCAGCTCCTATATGCGCGATCTGCACCAGTTCGCCGTGTATTTGGACGAGTTCCACCCCATGCCGCTGCCGCAGGTGACGCAGGAGGTCATCAGCGGCTATGTCGCCTGGATGGGCGGCAAGGGCAAGTCCGCCGCGACGATCACGCGCTCCATCGCGTCGATCAAGTCGCTCTACACCTACCTCCAGATGACCGGAGAGGTCAGCGCGAACCCGGCCAAGGGCGTTGCCGCGGTGAAGGTGGAGCACAAGTTCCCCGAGATCCTCACGGGCAAAGAGGTCGAGCTCTTCCTTGACCAGCCCCAGTGCGTGGACGCTAAGGGCTACCGCGACCACGCGATGCTCGAACTGCTGTACGCCACGGGCATCCGCGTCTCCGAGCTCATTTCGCTCAATGAAGAGGACGTGAGCCTGAGCGCGAGCTTCATCCGCGCGCAGAGCAAGGGCAAAGAGCGTATCATCCCGCTCTATCCCGCCGCCGTCAAGGCACTTTCGCACTACATGAAGGAGGTGCGTCCGCAGCTTTTGGCTGATCCGGAGGAAACGGCGCTGTTCGTCAACATGAACGGCGAGCGCATGAGCCGCCAGGGATTCTGGAAGATCGTCAAGCACTATCAGGAGACCGCCGGCATCTCAAAGGACATCACGCCGCATACGCTGCGCCACTCGTTTGCCGTGCACCTGCTCGAAAACGGTGCGGACCTGCGCTCCATTCAGGAGATGCTGGGCCACGCGGACATTTCCTCGACGCAGATCTACACGCATGTCGTCAAAAAGCACCTCAAGGACGTCTATCAGAAGGCGCACCCGCGGGCATAAAGAGAAAATTGAAAGGCCGCTCAGAGAGCGGCCTTTTTCATGCTGTGATTTCTCGTTGCATTTCGGACAGTTGTTTGATATAATTTCTAAATAAGTATCGTGGGAGGTGATGCGCATGCGGATACTCGGCATCGATCCGGGCATCGCCATCGTGGGCTTTGGCCTGATCGAAGCGGACCGCGGCAGAACGCGGCTATTGAATTACGGCGCGATCACCACGCCCGCGGGACTGCCGCTGGCGCGCCGCCTTGTGCAGATCGAGCAGGACATGGAAGCGCTCATCGCGCAGCTAAAGCCCGATGCCATCGCGGTCGAAGAACTGTTCTTTTCGAACAACATCACGACCGGCATCGCCGTGGCGCACGGCCGCGGCATCATTCTGTGTACCGCGGAAAAGAGCGGCGTGCCGCTCTACGAATACACACCCATGCAGGTCAAGCAGGCCGTCGTCGGCTATGGCCTTGCTGAAAAGAAACAGGTCATGGACATGGTCAAGCGCCTCTTAAAGCTCAAGGCCGTGCCGCGTCCTGATGACGCGGCCGACGCGCTGGCCATTGCCATCTGCCACGCGCGCAGCGCCACGTCGCTCCTGAGCCGCGTGGGCGGGAACGACGTCAAGCAGACCATTTAAGCAGGAGAGAGGCAGTTTATGTTTTATTATGTCAGCGGAACGGTCGCGCATGTGGAGCCGTACCTCGCCGTGATCGACTGCGGCGGCGTGGGCTACGCCTGCAAGACCACCAGCACGACGATCTCACAGCTGCAAGTGGGTAAAGCAAGCAAGCTTTACACCTATTTGCACGTGGGTGAGGGGATTTTTGACCTTTACGGTTTTGCCACGCAGGGTGAGCTCGGGAGCTTCAAGCAGCTCATCGGCGTCTCGGGCGTGGGGCCGAAGGCGGCGCTCGCGATACTTTCGGTCTGCACGCCGCAGGAGCTTGCAATGGCCGTCATCACGGGCGATGAAAAGGCGCTCATCGCCGCGCCGGGCATCGGTAAGAAGATCGCCCAGCGCATCATCTTAGAGCTCAAGGACAAGCTCACCAAGGAGCAGCAGGAGATCGGTATGCCGACCGCCCCCGGCATCGTTGCGGGTGAGAAGAGCAAGGCCGTCGAGGCCGCCGCCGCGCTCGCGGTGCTCGGCTACACGCAGCAGGACATCGCGGTCGCGATGAAGGGCGTGGACGTGGAAAACTTACCGCTTGAAGAGATCGTGCGCCAGAGCTTAAAGAAAATGGTAAAATAGGAGAAACGATAAATGAACGAAAATACAAAAGAGGCGGCTAAAAAGGGCATTACCTTTGGAAGCTGCCTTGCAATGGTTATCTCTTATGCGAACTGGCATAGCGTTGGTTGGGCGATTGTGCACGGTCTGATGAGCTGGCTGTATGTGATTTATTTTGTGCTTGCGTATTGAGTGTTTTCCCGTTGGACGGAAGAAAAGGGAAGTGACATTTTGAGCATTGATTTTGGAACCGATATTTATGAAGAGCCCATCGTGGCCAAGACTTTCCTGAGCGAGGACGCGCAGGAGGGCTCGCTGCGCCCGAAGACGCTCTCGGAATACATCGGGCAGGAGAAGGCGAAGGGCAACCTTGCCGTCTTCATCGCGGCGGCGAAAAAGCGCGGCGAATCGCTCGACCACGTGCTGCTGCACGGCCCTCCGGGCCTCGGCAAGACGACGCTCGCGGGCATTATTGCCCAGGAAATGGGAGTGAACATCCGCATCACGTCCGGCCCCGCCATTGAAAAGGCGGGCGACCTTGCGGCGCTTTTGACGAATCTGAGCGAGGGGGACATCCTGTTCGTCGACGAGATCCACCGCCTGAACCGCAGCGTGGAGGAGATCCTGTACCCCGCGATGGAGGACTACGCCATCGACATCATCGTCGGCAAGGGCCCGAGCGCGAACTCCATCCGCCTCGATCTGCCGCACTTCACGCTCATTGGCGCGACGACGCGCGCGGGCCAGCTGTCCGCGCCGCTGCGCGACCGCTTCGGCGTCACGCTGCGCCTGGAGCTTTACACGCCGCAGGAGCTCTCGA
>ENA-ORTB01003591-ORTB01003591.1-human-gut-metagenome-genome-assembly--contig:-NODE-3591-length-11902-cov-1.968262_pt1 | contig 11902 bp, 5 predicted proteins | sample MGYA00241905_ERZ509174 | MGnify/ENA primary metagenome ERZ509174 (study PRJEB26280, sample SAMEA2338851) | human gut metagenome | biome: human gut; feature: human-associated habitat; material: faeces...
TTCCAGTTATTATCTTGCCAACGTAAAGGGCATTGATAAGGGAGCTGCAAATGTTCCACAGGAGCTTAAGGATGCTTATCAGAAGAAGAATGGAAAGGCACTTGAGCTTAAGGACAAGACTGGAAAAGATCTTGGCCAGTTTGATTATTTCAGCATGTCTGGCTGGATGAACACAGTTGACAATATAATGGGAAATGTCGGCGCAGGAGAATATCAGGTAGATTCTGCAGCCGGAGTAGACAATACACACGTTATCCGTTGGCAGTTCACACTCGCAGATTATGGCGCAGATCTGGGATATGGCTACAATCCGGATAAGAATACATTTGACTCTGAGTATGCATACTATGAGACTCAGGACAAGACAGAGCTCTATGTGCTCTATGCAGAGCATGCAGATGAGATAGCTAAGGACGAGGCTCTACGTGAAGAGGTTCAGGCGGTCATGACAGATCTCACTGCAACTGCAGATGAGGTTCAGGCAGTTGAGAAGAAGATCAGTGGCGACAAGAGAAATACAGTATCTGTAACCATGAATTATTCTGCTCCTTACATGACTCTGGCTGATTCAGAGGGCAATGAGATTGAAGTTGGAGAGCCTGATGGCAGCAAGTATACCCTTGAGCTTGAGCCGGGTACATACCGTTTGTCAGCATATCAGAAGAGCGGTGACGAGAAGACAGATATGGGATCTATAGATCTCGTAGTCACAGACGATCCACAGCAGTCATACAGCATATACAGCATCACAGATATAGCATGTACAGGTTATGACACTGTAGATGGCAACAAAAAATATTGGAAGGAAGACGTTGATTATACCGTCACAGGTAAGGTTATGTCTCCTGACAATGTGGACAGACATGCAGAGTTTGTAAAGACCAGGGAGGGGTCAGATGGCGCCTGGGCAAAGTATGCAGGACTGTTCTACTATGCTGATATGGTGTCAGTGACATATGATCCGGTTGGAGATAGAGCAGATGACTATATCTCTAAGACTGTGTCAAACACACTTACATCCAACAGAAGCTACGGTTATTCAGTAGCTCTTGCAGCGGCAAAGACAGTAGAGTTCACAGTTCGAGAGGTAACTGAGCTCAGAGTTGGTACACTTTCAACATACTATATATATAAGGATGAGGCTGGCATCAAGATAGACAGCAAGGATGCCGGATATGACACATACAAGTATAATCTTGGAAGTGGTATCACATATTACTACCGTGTAACTGGTGGAGAGGGAGTGACATACTGGAACTGGTTCTCCACAACCACAGATGCTGAGTACAAGGTAACAGCCGAGGATATGTACATCGGCGACAGCACATATGGCCCTGGCACAGTTGTACATGACATGTCAGCCAACAGCTCAGATGTAGCTGATATCTACATGACTTCAAATGAGAAGGGCTATATTGCTATGCAGAAGGGTGACAAGTATCACCTTGAGTGTTTCCGTAACTGGCAGGCAATAGAGGGTATCATGAATGCAAAATCAGCAGAGCCTGATTATCACTACACAGTTATCGATGAGAATGGTAACCCATCAAGTGATGTGATCAGCGTTGTACCTGGCGAGCATTCAGAGATAGCAGAGATCGAGGCAAAGTCAGAGGGAACAGCGATACTTCTCGTAACCTATGATGCAGAGATCAACAAGCCTGGTATGGGCGGTTCATTCTTCAGTGCGATCTGGCCTGAAAACACAGGTGTAGTCGTATTCACTGTAGGAAATGACGGCTCAGACATTCAGACAAATATGACATTAAATGCAGGACGCAACACAGAGACTGCTAAGACTGCTGTAGACAATCTGGATGCACAGATCGATGTTCTGTATTATCTTGAGGGAGCAGCCGGTGCAGAGTACACATTTACACCGGAGGATGGAGTGGCAGTATCAGTTCTTCATCCACAGATCACGGGAAACAAGCTTACATACAGTGGATTTACAACAGCAGATGTCAAGAAGAATGATGATGGAAGCTACACTGTAAGCGGTCTCACAGAGGGATCAAACAAAATAAAGGTGACAAAGGACGGAGTTAGCACATATCAGGTAGTACGTGCAAAGGAAGTCCCGGTATCATACACATATAAGAACGCTGATGGTGGCGAGATCTCAGCAGATGAACTCAGAGCCGGTGATACCATAGAGGTTTCATATGGTAAGCGTACAGAGGATGGCAAGAAGGCATACGATGGTCTGTATATTCCGGCCAACAAGCTTGCAGGAATTTACAACATGGCCGGAACTATAAAACTGTCAGATGGTGAAGGAAATGAATTCTCAGGAGCAAGCAACCAGTATGCATTTGCATCATATCCTGCTGCCCAGACAGTTACAGTCAAGATACCTCAGTATTTTGCAGGTGACGAGTACACGCTGAGCGGAGTTCTGTATGAGGGCGGATTCGGTTCGCCATACGGTTCACACAGAGAGGTCCGCCATGCAACAGGAAAGCCTGTACAGATGGCAGCAAGCGTACGTGTGGCATACCTTGGAAGTCTCCCGGATATGTCATTTAAGCTGGCAAAGACAGACTTTGTCCAGGTAAAGCTTGATGTAGTGGATGGTGCTACAAACGAAGCAGTAGAAGGATATAAGGTAAGCATAAAGGATACTGAAGGAAATCCCGTAACAGTAAAGGACGGCAGCTTCAATGGTCTTGCAGGCAGACAGTACAATTACACTATGAAGTGTGCCGGATACATGTATGCCGAGGGAACATTTGAGATCCCGGAGGATACTTCCGGCGAGATGTCACAGACCATCAGCCTCACAGCGTCAAGTGCAACTGCTTGGGATGGCGAGAGCAAGACCGAGCCCGAACAGGTTGACGGAGTATACCAGATCAGCACAGGTGCAGAGCTGTACTGGTTTGAAAATGAGGTAAATGTCAATAAGAAGGTCGACATAAATGCAGTGCTCACAGCGGATATCAACCTTGCAGGATATAGCTGGACACCAATAGGTACATCGGGTGCCATATACATGGGTTCATTTGACGGCCAGGGACATACTATCAGCAATCTGTATCAGAATGATATAGGCTACTCAGGAATATTTGGACAGGCGGGTGCAAGGATCAGCAGCCTCACAGTAGAGGGAACTATCATCATGAGCACCAAGACTGCAGCAGGAGCGGTTGTGGGATACCTGTATCAGGGAACCACAGATGCACCGGCAAGAGTAGCAGGCTGTACATCTAAAGTAAATATCACTTACACAGGCACAAATACATCAGCTTCGATAGGTGGTCTGGTAGGATACTGTAACACGAACAAAATAAGCAACACAGTGATTGAGAACTGTGTAAATCATGGAACTATTAAGGCAGAAAACGGTGGTACCGTCGGCGGAATCATAGGATCTATGAGCAGCCGAAATATCTGCGTACAGAATTCGACAAACTATGGTGACATCACAGCCAAGACAAATGTTGGTGGAATACTCGGAAGCCACAATGAATACTATCCGCAGGATCCTGGATGCAAGATCATTTCATGCTACAATGCAGGAACGATCACAGGCCAGACAAATGCAGGCGGTATTGCAGGTGTTTTCAAGGGTAATACGTCAAATGACGCAGGCGTGGAGATCACAGACTGCTACAGCGCAGGAACTGTAAATGGCAGCGACACAGCCACAACAGGCGTATTTGCAGGCTATTCAGAGGATCTGACAATATCAGGATCTGCATATTCATGCACAGCCGCAGCAGATGAGAGCATCACAGAGGATCAGGCTTCATATGTATCGGCTGCTAATATAGAGGCAGTCAAGAAGCTCACAGTTGACACAGTTACCAAGATCAATGACGGAGAGGCCATCTTGAACGTGGCACCTGCAGCAGAGATCATGGCAAATGTTCCTCTGACAGCAGAAGATGGAGAATTTGTAGAGACATACAAGAAGGTAAGAACTGTAATTGACGGAGTTACTATCTTCAACATAGGTGTATATGACTACACAGCAAGTGCAGCCGGAATAAATGGTGCATCAAAGGATGGAGTTATCCTTGAGAACACAAAGGTTGAGGCAGCTTCCGCGGTTGACGCTGTAAAGCGTGCACTGGATAATGCCGGAATAGCCTACGATATTCAGGAGTCAGCTTATGGCCCATATATCGTATCTGTAAACGGACTTGCATCAGTTGCTGACTACTCAATGTCAGGATGGATGCTGTCATACAACGGAGACGACTTTGACAACGGTGGGCTTGGTTCACTGGATGCAAAGGATAACGACACTATCGAGCTTCACTATGAGCTCACAGGAGCAGATGTAGCAGCATCATTCTCAGGACTTCCTACATTTGAGTCCATGACAATAGATGGAACAGAGATAACATTTACCACAGAGACAGAAACCGATGAGAATTGGAATTCTATCTACACATACAAGGCAAATGGAGAGGTTCTGAATGGAACAGGAACAAAGGCTGATCCATTTGAGGTCGGTGTTGTATTGCCGGAGAGCGCAGATCTTGTAAAGCTTGACATGACATACAAGACAACTGCGGATGGCCATTATGTTGTGGTTGACGGACTTTCAGCCAAGATCAACCTGACAAATGATGTTGTGTGCAGGATCACATCAAGAGGTGGAAGAACTGCATGGTACAAGATCATGGCAGTGACAGCACTCACTGAGGACAATACAAAGCTTGAGATAGCAGACGCAGAGTACACTGGAGAGGAGCTCACACCGGAAGTTACCGTATATGTAAATGACAAGAAGCTTGATCCAAGCAGCTATGAGGTTACATACAGTGATAACGTAAATGCCGGAAAGGGTACTTGTACAGTAAAGGGAACTGGTAAGTTCTCTGGTACAATTCAGGGCGAGTTCGAGATAAAGAAGTCTACAAAGACGATAACTACAGAAAAGACTGAGATCGAGGTTCTTGAAAATGAAGAGCCATTTGATCTCGAGGTTACAGGACAGGGTACACTTACATTTGCATCATCTGCACCAGAGGTGGCAGAGGTAGATCCTGAGACAGGACGTGTGACAGTCAAGGCTGTCGGTGAGACTGAGATCACAGTTTCATCTGAGGGAACAGAGAACTACGAGGCTGGACAGATCGTTATCAAGATAACAGTCAAGGAGGTTCCTGTAGAGCCAGAGGAGCCGGATACAAAGGTTACACTCACAAAGGACAACACAGTTATAGAAGTTGCAGATGTGACATATACAGGCAAGGCACAGAAGCCTGAGGTTACAGTAACAGTTGACGGTAAGAAACTTGAGGCGGCTGATTATACAGCATCGTATGCAAATAACGTGAACGCCGGAACAGCCAAGGTAACTATAACAGGTAAGAACGATTATACAGGCAGTGTTGAGCAGACCTTCAAGATCAATAAGGCAGACCAGACAGTGACAGGCAACACATTATATGTATACAACAGATATATAACTGTTAAGGCTGCTGGTAAGGGAACTGTAACTTACTCATCAACAAACAAGAATATTGCGATAGTAAACAGCAAGTCAGGTCTTGTGAGAACCAAGAAGCCGGGCAGAGTACAGATAAAGATCACTGTCTCAGGCAACAGCAATTACAACAAGGCAAGCGGAATCGTAACTCTGATAGTTACCCCTGCAAAGTCATCAATAACAAAGCTTGCATCAAACAGCAGCAGAAGTCTTAAGGTGACCTACAAGAAGGTAAGCGGTGCTACCGGATATCAGATAACATATGCTACAAACAAGAGCTTTAAGTCTGCAAAGACAAAGTATGTGAGCGCAAAGTATGGCAGTGCAACTATCAAGAATCTAGCAAAGAACAAGAGATTCTATGTGAGAGTAAGAGCTTACAAAACAATAAATGGCAAGAGATACATGGGACTTGGCAGCTCAGTGAAGTCTGTCAAAGTAAAATAATTCTCAGGCCATAGAAACGCAGAGATGATCCGGAGGAAAGAGGTATGGAGAACAAGAGAGCTGGCTATACACGTGAAGAATGTTGTCAGATGCTTCTGGACGCATATATTTCACTTGGAAGATATCCGAAAAAGTCAGACTTTACACCGGAGCAGGTTGGCTGGATAAAATCCTACCTTGGGCCATGGCCGAGAGCCCTTGAGGCCTGTGGCATTCTTCCTGACCGGTCTGCGGAGCGGGCTGAGGCAAAGAAGCATAAGCGTATAGCTTCCAAGAGGAAGATGACCCAGTACAAGCTTGCGAAGCAGAACGGGAAAACTGAATAAAAAATTTTAAACCACAGGTTTACTTTTAACCTGTGGTTTATTTGTGTTATAGTATCTGTAGATTCCTTCTGACATATTTTATTATTAGTGTTCGGGATATTGACCCAGTTATAAGACTATTGGAGATATTGGTAGTCAGATAGTTTATAGCATTTACAATGGGAGGTATCATTTATGACACAGAACAATTTTCCAATGATCGATCTTTGCGCAACAGGCAAGAGGATCAAAGAAGTGAGAGAGCAGAAAGGAATCACCGTAAAAGCATTGCAGGCATTTCTCGGGTTCAATGAACCTGTATCGATCTACAAGTGGCAGAGGGGCGAATGCCTTCCTACATTTGACAACATGTATGCAATGGCCTGCCTATTCGGGGTAGGGATTGACGACCTTCTGGTGGGAAACCGCCAGGAGGTTGTTTTTGTTTGCGCGCCATGGCGCGCTCTAATGGGTGTAATTTATCTCTGGGGACGGAGGTGGCGGACCCCTCAGACCCCATTAAATATTTGATTAATGTTGGTAGTGTGTTACAATTGTAGCTATATGTAAGTATAAACTTGAGCTGATCTGGGACCGGAATAATGTACGTGAAATGGGGAAATTCGGTATGAAGAATGTAAGCAAGAGGCAGTATATACTGACGCTGATAGTGAGTTTTGTGGCGATTGTGGTACTGTCGTTATGTACGATCATGACATTTTATAGGAAGTCAGTGAATGATACTCTGGCTTTGGCGGCAGAGACTGTGAAGCAGGAGCAGGAATATATGAATTCGTATCTGAATCGAGCTGTGGATGCGGTGGAAGTTACGAAGATCACTGTGGAGCATATGATGAGAGAAGGCCAGTCGGGGCAGGATATACTGAACTTTCTCACGAATGAATCAGCTTATTATCTCCAGGATATAGATGCGGCGTTCACAGGTGTATATGGCTTTATAAACGGCGAATATCTTGATGGCACAGACTGGGTTCCCGACGATGATTATGTTCCTCAGGAGCGGGCATGGTACAAGGCAGCAGTGGCGGCAGACGGCCAGCCAACCCTGGGCCAGCCGTACATCGATGCGCAGACAGGTAATATTCTGGTGTCAGTTAGTCAGTTACTCTACGATGGTGAGAGCGTCATATCTCTGGATGTAACTCTGGATCCTATACAGTCAGAGACGGAAAAAATCAAATTAAATGGTCAGGGATATGCATTCATCTGCGACAAGTCAGGCTTGGTGATAACCCATTCAGACAAGAAAGATGTAGGACAGGACTATACTCAGGGTGAAATGTCTGTACTCATGAAGGGCATAACGGACAATGACGGCGAACCATTTCAAGCGGTTGTTGATGACAAGAAGGTGACGGTTTTCAGCTGTTCCATAGTTGATGAATGGTATGTGGTCATGGTCATCACAAATGAGAAGCTGTACCACGGAATAAGAAAACTGATAGGCTGTGATATAGGCGTTGGAATAGTTTTATATATAATTATAGTGTTCTTCTGCACCAGATCCAAGAATAGTACGGATGCAATCATGAGCCAGCTCGATGAGACAAATAACGAACTCACAGACCTGAATAATATGGTCATGCAGGCATTTGCCAAGACGATAGATGCAAAGGACAAATACACAAAAGGCCACTCCGTGCGTGTTGCCAGATACAGCCGTGAGCTGGTGAAGCGGATGGGCGGAACAATCAGGGAGCAGGACGAGATATATCAGATAGCACTGCTTCATGATATGGGCAAGATACGTATTCCGGACAACATAATCAACAAGCCGGGAAGACTTACGGATGAAGAATTCTCCATGATAAAGCTTCATTGTGTAAATGGATACCATATTCTCAAGAATATAAATGCATTTCCGGAACTGGCGGTGGGCGCAAAGTATCACCACGAGAGGTACGATGGAACAGGATATCCAAGTGGGCTGAAGGGAGAAAATATACCGAGGTGTGCAAGGATCATAGCGGTGGCGGACAGCTATGATGCCATGACATCCAACCGAAGCTACAGATACGCCCTGCCACAGAAGATAGTGCGCGATGAGATGGAGAAGGGCAAGGGCAGTCAGTTTGATCCGGACATTGCAGAAGTCATGCTCAGTATGATTGATGAGGATGAAGACTACAACATGAGACAGGTCGAGAAGATGGTCAGCAATATCCTCGTTGTAGATGACGAGAAGATAAATATCAGACTTATAGAGAATATCTGCAAAAACGAGCCTCTCTACAAGGTCATTGCGGCTGAGAGCGGAAAGCAGGCCATAGACATAGTGGGAAATCAGCAGATAGACCTAGTATTGCTCGATATCGAGATGCCAGACATGGATGGATTCCAGACGCTGGAAGAGATACGAAAGATCACAGACGTACCGGTCATATTCGTAACAGCTTATAAGGATTATAAGCTGATAAAGAGAGCGAGACAGATGGGGGTTGAGGATTATATTACGAAGCCGTTCCTTCCAATAGTTTTCCTTGAGACCTTGTACGGAGTTATCGGTTAAATACAGATGGGGGGACACTTTGGGGAAGATAGTAAATGAGAAATCAGATAAAAAAAGTTCAAAGGCTGTACCTTGGAAGAAGATGCTCAACAATGATACGGATATGCAGCTTCTCCTCTTTAATATAATTACAGGTGGAGGCACCGTTGGCGGAATCATCAGCTTTATAGCGAGCCTGATCATCAAAACTCCACTTATACAAGATGTTGCCATATTGACCGCGTTGGCTGTGCTCGGCATATGCATTTACCTTGCAAATGCAAAAAAGATGGTGAGACAGAGTGCTATAGTGATCGTTTTTGTTATAACTTTGATGGCATTTCCGATGATGTTCTTCACCTCGGGCGGAGCGTACAGCGGTATGGGTTTCTGGTTTGGCTTAGGCATGATATTCTCATTCCTTCTGATAGATGGCATGTTTTGCTATGTCATGCTGGCTGTCCAGATCATAATGGTGGTTGCATGTTACATAGTCTCGTATAAATACCCAGAACTGGTGATCCCATTGGCAAATGAGAGAAGTGTGTATGTAGACATGCTCCAGAGCCTTATAATATTCGGCATAGTTATCGGATCCATAGTGAGATTCCAGAATGCCGTATACAAGTGTAAACTAGAGGAGATAGAGCAGATAAACGAGGAGCTTACCAGGGCGAAGAATGATGCTGATGTGGCGAACCATGCCAAATCCGAGTTCCTTGCGCATATGTCCCATGAGATCAGGACTCCGCTAAATACCATAGTGGGGATGAATGAGATAATAATGAGAGAGACACACGAGGAACAAACCATGAAATGTGCCAGGGATATACAGAGCTCAAGTGATATCCTGGTAGATCTGGTGAGGGATGTGCTGGATTTCTCCAAGATAGAATCGGGCAGGATGGAGATAGTCAATGAGGAATATCATTTCAGCCAGCTGCTCAGCAATGTGTTGTCTGTTATGGAGTCCAGAGCAAGACAGAAGAATCTGGAGCTTGATGCCGAGGTTCAGGAGATTTTGTACAATGATCTGAAAGGCGATTCCGCCAGAATATGCCGGATCCTGATAAATCTTATTGGAAATGCTGTGAAGTATACGAAGAAAGGTTCGATCAGAGTGACCGTCCATATGGAGGATCATGGTGCAGATCCCCATAATGTGGAACTGGTCATGGCTGTTCGTGATACTGGAATTGGAATAAAAGAGGAAGATCAGGAGAGACTTTTCAAATATTTTGAGCGGCTTGATCTGTCGAATAACCGATCTATAGAGGGGACAGGACTCGGGCTGGCCATCACATATCACCTTGTGGAAATGATGGGTGGAAGTATAACCTGCCACAGTAAGTATGGACATGGAACTACATTTGTGGTAAAAATCAGCCAGGAACGTTTGTCCGATGAGAGAATAGGTGATTTTAAGGACAGGCACAGACAGTATATGAAGGAGAGAAAGACGTATAAGAGCAAATTGTGTGCCCCGGATGTCAGTGTTCTTGTTGTGGATGACAATGTCATGAATCTGAAAGTTATCAAGATGATGCTTAAGCCTACACGTATGAAGGTTTCGACCTGTGCCAGCGGTGCCGAGTGTCTGGAGCTTATAAAAAAGTACAGGTATGATATCATCCTTATGGATCACATGATGCCTGAGATGGATGGCATGGAGACATTTCACCGTGCTATGCTCATGCGCGACAGCCTGTGTGGCAGGAGTACATATATAGTCATGACTGCAAATGCTGTCATGGGTGCAAGAGAGATGTATCTGGCGGAAGGATTTAAGGATTATATCAGCAAGCCGGTGCAGCCGGAGGTGCTGGAAGATATCCTGATGAGATATATACCTGAGGATAAGCTGGTGGATCCGGCGGTATGTGATGAAGATCGGGAAAGCCCAACAATGGGTGCCGGAACCGTAGACGAAAAAACAGATGTTATGGGAAAACAGGATTCAGACATATCTTGTAAAGAAGTTCACATTGACCACGAGAAAGGTCTTACATACTGCGGGGGCAGTGAAGACTTTTTGAAAGAAATCATATCAATGTATGCAGCTGACGACAAGCGCGCAGAGATACAGAAGGCTTATGATGAAAAAGATTGGGATAGCTACAGGATACTGATACATACGGTAAAAAGTACATCCAGAACGATCGGAGCCATGGAACTGGGCGATGAGGCGCAGGAGCTGGAGAATGCGGTTAAAGAACTTGATGTGGATATGATCTGCAAGATGCATGAGAGTGTGATGGCTTATTACTCGGCTGTACTTGACTGGTGCCGTGCGACAACCGCTCAGTAGGCCCGAAATTTTCACAAGACGATAGAATGTAGAACATAGTGCACATATGCAATATTGCAATATGCACAAAAGCAGATTACTAATACATGAATACTTGACATTTTCCCATATAATAATACGTTATTATGATATATAATATTGTATTATTTAAAAAATGGGGGAGACTAGGCAATTGTTAAGCAGACAGATCCATCAGCCATACATGAGAATGATGTCATATCATTTTATTCATCGGATCCGGCTCTTTCTGGTGCAGTAAATACACATAGAGTTGTCTCGATAGAGACAGATGGTAATAATTACAGGTATATTACAAAAGGCGATGCCAATAATGTGGTGGACCGTTACGATGTGGACTCAAGAGATCTGCTTGGCAAAGTGGTGTGGTCATCGCTCATACTTGGCAAGATAGTGAGGCTTGTGTCCAACCCACTTATATTTGTACCCATAATTCTTGTTCCGCTTGCCATTATACTCATAGCCAACCTCGTAAAGACTGTATCCTATGCAAGAAAGATAGCAAAGGATGAGGAGGAAGCAGCCGTAAAAGAGGCGATCCAGTATATACGGGAGAAGAATCTCAGAGAAACAGGTGACACGACAGAATCCAATGAGAATTCAGAGAGAAAGTCGGAATAGCGGGCCTATAGAAAAAAGCACACAAGATTTTGAGATCTTGTGTGCTTTTTTGATATTCGCAAAGAAAAGTGAAAATGTTCCATTTTTTGCGAGTAAAAGCTGCTGAAGCAAGTCCTGGTATGTGTCGATAATCAAAAATTACAGCGAATTCACCCTGCCCATGAACAGGATCATTCCTGTGCTCTGATCTTCAATCACATACACAAATGGCTTGTCCACAATAAAGTTATATGTTTCTTCACTTGGCA
>ENA-ORTB01003604-ORTB01003604.1-human-gut-metagenome-genome-assembly--contig:-NODE-3604-length-11858-cov-2.780056_pt1 | contig 11858 bp, 5 predicted proteins | sample MGYA00241905_ERZ509174 | MGnify/ENA primary metagenome ERZ509174 (study PRJEB26280, sample SAMEA2338851) | human gut metagenome | biome: human gut; feature: human-associated habitat; material: faeces...
GTCAGCTTTCGCTGACCAGAATCACGCACCAAGTCTCACGTGCGTTCGACTTGAACTTAGTCGGAAAAGACTCCCACTTTTATAAGGACGAGCAACAATCATCTTCAGGTTTTACAGGTTCTTTTTGTGCTTACCTTTTGTTAACAATAGCATTGTATTTCTCCTGGTATTTATCTTCCATATCTTTCGGAATCTGGGCACCATAACATCCCCGATACCCCATCAGACAGTAAATATTCCCTTCTATAAGTTTCAAAATTTCTTCCGACTTATACACATTAAATACCAGGTCTGCAAGTTTCGCCATCTGATCATTGAGAGTCATATTTTCAAACTCTTTCCCAATGCCATCACAACACCTGGAAACTTCTTCATATTCCTTTTTAATCTCATTTTTATATGATGATAAAACTGACTTAGCTTCATCATCTGCAAGATTCATCAATATTTGGATATCCTGTTCGGCACAGGCCAAAGTGCACCTCACCTGATTTATATCCTGCCCGAATTTTGTCCATGCCTTCATCAATTGATCGTGGGACATATCAACAAATGAGATATCTGGACCTAGGAGCTCTTCCGATATAACATCTTCAAATATGTCATCTTTATATGCGTCATAGACCAATACATCCGGTACACCCTCAAAATCACAAATATATTCTATTCGGTCTTTCTCTTCTTCATAGCTTTCTACAAGCCGTCTCATACTGTCCATTTCAGACTTCTTATCCTGCTCAGGATCATAAACCTTGACCGTTTCATACGTTTCTTCCGGCAGACTATCATTGTAGGCATCTGCCATATCTGCACCTTCTGCGTCTAATATTTCTTCCCAACCCATAATAAATTTCTCCTTTTCTTAAGTACTTTTCATTTGTCGATTTTATTTTATCATATCATAATACCTGTCTGTAATCCACGTGGAATTAAATGTCATTCCCTTCTTTCCTTTATTTATACTCCTCCACCATCGCCTCCTGATACGTGGCATACTCTACCATACTCCTTCCGAAACTTACTCTGTCTGATTCACATCTTTTTTCGTTGTCATCTGCCTGACCGTTCCATTCCATGTATAACGGATGACAGTCACAAATTTTGCATTTTCCGGACGTACCAGCTGATAAATGGCAAGTGCCGGAACCGTCTCGTAGTCTCCCCACAGGATCTGAGAATTGATCATAAAATTAAAATCAAATTCTACCATAAGGCGGAACATATCACGGATGTTCATCTCATCCACCCCGGCAAATGCCTCATCCAGGGAGATCAGCCTTGGGGCATCCCCTCTTGCACCTGCATATTTTGCGACAACGGCTGAAAACAACGGCACATACATCGCCATTGCTTTTTCACCGCCGCTGAACGTGAAGAATACACGGTCTGTCAGTTCCCGCTTTTTCTCGCCAGTCTTCTGGCATTCCAGCTGGAATTCAAACCACTTGCGGTAATCCAGAACTTCCCGCATGATTGCATGGAAGGACTGCATATTCGCTGTCTCATCGGCTTCCTTTCTTGCCTCGGCAATCTTGGAGCGGAAATGTCTGGATAACTGTTCGACTTCTTCCGGACGCATGATCTCGGCATCTTTCTGAAGCAGATCCACCAGTGTTTTTGTATCCATCTGTTCTTCTTTGTCTGCCCGCTTGTTTTTCCAGCGAAGGCTCAGTTTCAAACCGCTGGAAGTTTTCATAGGCTCCATCAGATCGTTCATTTTTTCCACCCAGCGTTTGCTCGCCTGGATTCTGGCACGGATCTTTTTGCTGATCGTATTGGCAAGGATATCTTCAAAAAGTTCTTTATCTTTATCGTTGAGCAGCTGGCTCTGTACTCTTTCATTTTCTTCCAGAATAGAGAGCAGTTCTTTAAATTTCACAACGGTTCCATGGTACTTTGCAGAAACATCGATACGTTTCATACTCATCTCCAGGAAGGAAGTCTGTTCATCCAGATCCTGGAACAGTGTCTTTAATGTCATCTGATATTCCAGCAGATAACCTCTGTTTTTATGATACTCTGCCTGAAGCTTTCCAAGAAGGTCACTCTGCCTGTCGTTTCCGAATTTTCCGGCAAGCTGGCTGCATACTTTTGCCGCTTCTTTTTCTGTCACTTTTTCTGTTGCCGAAAGCTCCATCACATAGCCAAGCTGATATTCCTGTTCAAATACTTTTTTCAGCCAGATTTTTTTGTCCTGCAGTTTTTCGGTGATCTTCTGATTTTCTCTCTGTTTTTCTTCCAGAATTTTTCTCCCGCTCTCCAGCTCACCTCTTTTTCTTTGCTGCGGTCTGCAATGCCGCTTCGTTTTGCCTTTTCCTTGTAGGTCCGTACACGTGGAAGCACTGTTACCACATGCGGATCTTCTTCAAAAACACCGCTGTTGATGCTCTCCGTCTTTCGCCCGGAAAGCCCCTTTAAATGCAGCGGTTTTTCGATCCCGAAAACAGAAGCCGCCAGCCTGTGTGCCTCATAGATATCCTCGCATTTTGAGAACATCACTGCCAGTTTATGGTATTCTTCTCTTCGATTGGAACCGCTGTTGCTCAGTTCGCTGATCCTTGCTGCATATCTTGTGATTTTTCTTATGATTTCGTTTGTCGTATCAAACACACGCACCACTTCCGACTGCTGATCCTCCGTCGCCATGAACCACTCTTTCAGGCTCTGCCAGCGTCCGGTGACTTTATCAAGGATCCTTTCTTTTGTCAGCTCTACATCAATCTGAGGAATCGAGACTTCATATTCTGCTTCTTTCTCCAGTATAGCAATTATCTGATGTTCTTCTGTATTCTTCAGGTACTGCTCGATCGCCGACGCATTGATCTGCAGGCTTTTTACGAAACTTCGCAGATATTCGATCAGCCGGTCCTTGAAGATCAGAAATTCCTGCGTTTTCATCATCTGCTCCGCTTTCACACTGTTCAGCTCACGCATATAATCCTGATAATTCTGATTGAGACGGATGAAATCGCTGCCCAGATCATTCCACCAGCTGTAGATTTTTTCCGGTTCTTCGTTCTGCATTTGCGGGATTTTTTCCAGATTCATGCGGATCCGCTCCAGAAGTGTCGGCTCCAGGGAAGAACTTTCGATAAACAGATTTTCTACCCGGATCACCATTCGCTCGATTTCTACTGTCGCTTTTGACAGCTGATAGCGAAATTTTTTATTTTTAAATTCTTCAATCGTGGTCACTCTCCTGGTATCCTGCGTGGTGATCAGATTCCCCCAGGCAGTCAGTGCCGTAAGATCCTGCTGACACTGTTCCGGTGTATACTCCTGAAAATACGGATCTTCTTTTAATTCCTCATAAACTTCTTCCTGGTAGATCCAGTATTTCAGCTTTTCATAATTTAAATAAAAAAGCCGGATGATCGGGCGATATCTGTCTGTATTGTCTACATTCAGGTATTTCGCCTCCAACATCGGCTTTTTCAAAGTCTCATTTATTCTCATAATGTCTGCTGTCCTCTTTTATCCGATTTATTTCGTCCATGTAAAGCGGACGTTCAAAATTTATATCTTCGGCATACTTTCATTTAACTACAGGTATCGTATCATAAGACAATTTACATCACAAGATAATTTTTACTTTTCGTTTCTGTTCCATAAAATTGCAAGCACGGAACTGACAAGCAGCAGCATCGGATAGAAGAGTCTTGGCATGATCTGGAATGCCGAAAGTTCTCCGCCAAGTTCATTTACGGCAGAAATCGCCACCAGCATCTGGGCACCGTATGGGATGATGCCCTGGAAAATACAGGAAAAGGTATCCAGGATCGAGGCTGCTTTTCTCGGCGTGATGCCGTACTCCTGTGCCATTTCTTTTGCGATCGGATTTGCCATGACGATCGCCACTGTATTGTTTGCCGTAGCAATGTCCATTGCACCGACCAGCAGTCCCATGCCAAGCTGACCGCCACGTTTGCCGCGGAAAATCCGGTGGATCCAGGCAAGCAGAGCATCAAATCCGCCATATTCACGGATCAGGGCACACATTGCCGCAACCAGAATCGCAACCATGCAGGTTTCAAACATTCCAGAAACGCCATTCCCCATGTTTGCAAGAAGATCAACCGGTGCGATATGCCCTCCGGCCAGCATGATAAACGCCCCGGAAACAATCCCGACCAGAAGCACCACAAAGACATTAATGCCGATAATGACTCCGATTAGCACCAGCACATACGGGATCACCTGCACCAGATGATAAGACTGGCTGACCTGCCCCTGCACTTCTGTCTGAAAGGACAGAATCAGGATTAAAATCAGCGTTGCGGCTGCTGCCGGAAATGCAATCCAGAAATTCTCCCGGAACTTGTCTTTCATCTCACAGCCCTGCCCGTTGCAGGCGGCGATCGTCGTATCGGAAATAAAGGAAAGATTATCGCCGAACATTGCTCCGCCCATAACAGATGCCACACAGAATGCAAGTTCAAATCCGGAAGCACCGGAAACAGCCGATGCGATCGGCACCAGAAGTGTGATCGTTCCGACCGATGTTCCCATCGCCACGGAGACAAAACAGGACACCACAAACAATACTGCCACTGCATATCTCGCCGGGATCAGGGAGAGCATACAATACGCCACACTCTCTGCACTTCCCCTTCCCACAACTCCGACAAACGAACCCGCCGCCAGAAAGATCAGCAGCATCGTGATGATGTTTTTATCACCCACGCCGCCAGACATGATCTCCAGTTTCTGTTCAAAATTTACCGCCCGGTTCTGCAGACAGGCAACCAGGATCGCTGCCAGAAAAGCAACCACGATCGGCACATTATAAAATCCCATCGGAATTTTCATCACGTATTCAAATAAAATACCAAGTCCGAGATACAGCACAAGAAATACGCCGATCGGCATTAAAGCGATTGCATTTCCTTTTGTTTTTCCATTTCTGTTTTCCTTTTCTTTTCCCATTTTGCTTCCTTTCTGTTACTGTTCTTCCTTCTTTCTCATTTCAAGCACTCCGAGAAGTTTTGTGATTTCCTTTTGCGGATCATCCCACCAGTCCATCGTCCAGATGCGATACAGTTTCCATCCAAGTCCTTTCAGCACTTCAAACTGTGCCACCTCACGATCTTTCGTATTTGCCGACTGACAGTAAGAATCTCCGTCCGTCATAATTCCGAGCAGATATTCTTCCGGATGATCCGGATTGATCACTGCGATATCCACTTTGAATTTTGAATGACCGACATTTAACTGATACTCGTATCCAGCATTTGCAAGTGCCCGGCAGATTTTTGCTTTGATCCCCTGATTTTTGACTGCTTCATTCTGTCTGTAGTCTCCCCGCAATTTTCCATTTTGAGCAAATTCCATGAAATATTTCAGAGATTCTACGCCTTTTGCTTTTGTTCGTCTCAAATTGATCTGATCGGCTGTCATAACAGAAAACACCACCATTTCACACCGGGCACGGGACACCGCAACATTCAGTCGTTTCCAGCCTCCATCCCGATTCAGCGGTCCGAAATTCATGGACAGCTTTCCTTCCGCATCCGGTCCGAATGCCACGGAAAACAGGATCACATCACGCTCATCTCCCTGGACATTCTCCAGATTTTTGACAAACAGCGGCTCTTCTTCCATATTTGCCCATTTATCAAAATTTAAATCTTTCTGATATTCTTCCTGGAGCAGATCCTCGATCAGAGTCTGCTGATTAACGTTAAACGTAACCACACCGATCGTCTGCTTTTTCTGCTCTGGATCGGCATATCTTTTCTTGATCTCCGCAACGATCGCCTGTGCTTCTCCTTCGTTCACACGGCTCTTGCCGCGATCAAAAAAGCCTTCCACTTTTACCATGCTGACGCGTCTTTGCCGGTCATTTACCGATGGGAACGTAAGCATAGAATTTTCATAAAATTCCCGGTTACAAAAAGCGATCAGGCTCTCATGGCGGCTTCGGTAATGCCAGTGCAGATGTGCGGACGGCATGCCAAGTGCCAGACAATCATCGAGAATACTGTCCAGATCTTCGATATCCAGATTGTCCTCATCCACCGAATTTCCCGCAAAAAAGCTGGTCGGAGGCATCTGATTCGGATCCCCTACAATCACTGCATTTTTGCCTCTTGCAAGGGTACCGACTGCTTTACAGGTCGGAAGCTGCGATGCTTCGTCAAATACCACAATATCAAACAGATCATTTTCTGCCTTTAAATACTGAGCCGCCGAAATCGGACTCATCAGCATACACGGACAGAGTCTCTGCAAAATATGCGGGATCTGTTCAAACAGTAGACGGATGGAAATACCTCTGCCGTTGCTGCTGATCGCCCTTCTTAAATAATTCAGTTCTCTGCTGACTTCCACCGAATCACTGACAGACGGAAGCTGCGATGACAGCCGGTAAAACATTTCTTCTTTCGTCAGCTGCATACATTCCTGATCCAGCTTTTTAAACTGCCCGATCTGAACCTGAAAACCGGTTCCGGTAAATCCGTTCAGCACCGGTTCGGATTCGATCACGCCAAGAATGATCGCCCGGTAAATGGAACGCAGATATACATTCAATACCACTTCATGCGGAAGGCCTTTTTCATAGGCATCACAGATCGGAGCAAGCCCGTTTTTCCGGCACAGATCTACATTCTGCTGATAAACAATCCAGTCTTTTAATGCGGCTGCATTTTCCAGAATACAGCTACAAAGTGCCTTTCTGTTCTCAATCCAGTCTGCTTTCTCATCGCAAAATTTCAGTTCCAGCAACTCTGCAACCTTTCGCTCTGCAGCATCCATGCTATTCCAGATAGAAAAGAGTGCTTTTCCCTTTCGGACAAGTGTACTTAAAATGCCCATCGCCTCGATTTCCTGAAGCACTCCGGCAAAACGTGCCATACTCTTTCTCTGATTTTGGATCTGCGCTTTATAAGACTGCAATTCTTCATTTGTCAGATGTTCTTTCAAGATCTGTTTCCAGTCATAAGACAGTTCTGCTTCTGCCGCTTCCATTTTCTGCTCTTCCTGCTGATAAGCAGTGATCTCCGTCAGATACAGCGGAATCTGCTCGACCTCCACCGGAAATACGGCAAACAGCTGCATTTCTGCCACAAGTGCCGCCTGTGCTTTTCCTTTTAAGAAAAATACCTTTTTGTTTGCTTCTTCGTACTTCGCATGATAAGAACTCATGTCCTGACTTAAGAAATTCTCGTTCCATTTTGAAAGCATTTCTGCCTTTTTCTGTTCAAATTTCTCCTGTTTTTCCAGATATTCTTCCGGAACGGAAAATTCACGTTCAACAGAATCTGTTGTCCTCAAAAAGGCAGGCATTTTTTCCGTACTTTCCATGCACCGGATCAGTTCGGATACCTGATTCCATTCTGCCTTTGTGACCGGGTTTTTGATTCCGGCAGAGGCGGCAAAATCCGCCATCTGAGCCTGGATGTTATCAAGTACAGACAGATAGTTTCGCATCGCCGGCTCCAGTTCCGTTTTCAGATGCTGACTGTACTGTGCCCTTTTCACTGCCGCAAGCGGATGCTGATACGGATGACCGATGGATCTTCCGGCTGAGATCAGACGTTCCAGATGGTTTTTCTGACTGTTCAGATCACCTTCTGTTATATTTTTGATATCCGATACCGGAAATTTTACCTGTTCTTTTGTTTCCGGAATACTTTCGTAAAGATCGATCAGCTGACGCAGACTCTTTCCGAAATTTCTTTTTTTATGTAGTGCTTTTGCGTAAGCATCCAGTTCGGTACGCATCGCATGGATGTCCGCAATTCTCTGCTCATAATCTGTTTTTGTGCCTTCCATGTCAATCTCAAGACCACGCCGCAGCTGATTTAAAACTGCCTTTTTCGTAGCTTTGTTCGAATGTAATTTCAGGCAGAAATCATCGATTCCAAGTGCCGCCAGACGTTTCTGTACCACTTCCAGTGCAGCTCTTTTTTCTGCCACAAAAAGAACTGTCTTTCCTTTTGTCAGTGCATTTGCAATCAATGCTGTAATGGTCTGCGATTTACCGGTTCCCGGCGGTCCGTGCAGTACAAAACTCACCCCTGCGGCAGCCATATTGATGGCATGCAGCTGAGAAGCATCCGCCGTTACCGGTAAATAAGCCTCCTCCTGATCCACTTCTTCCGGGATCGTGCAGTCCCAGTCCACAGCTCCTTCGATCAGACTGTGGACGATCTTGTTTCCCTCCAGGAAATCACGGTTGTTATGAATATCATTCCACATCACAAACTGCGAAAAAGAAAAGTTTCCGATCACGGCAACTTCCAGCACATCCCACATTTCCATGCTCATCACCGCTTTTCGGATCATTGCAAAAATCTTCGGCATATCCATTCCATGCTCATCCTGCGGCGGCGGATTCATGCCAGGAATCGTGATCTCATAATTCTGCTTCAGAAACTCCAGAAGCGTAATGTTGATCTGTGAATCCTCATCCCGCATCTGCATCGCATAGCCTCTGCCCGCAGACTTTCGCACAATGTCGATCGGTACCAGAACGATCGGCGCGTATCTTGCCTGTGCGTTCTTTTTCTGTTCAAACCAACGAAGCATACCAAGTGCCAGATATAACGTGCTCGCTCCATTTTCTTCCAGAGATGCTTTTGCAGAACGGTACATTTTCGTCAGAGAGGTGCTTAAATCTTTCTCGCTGTAAATGGAATGCAGTCTTTTATGTTTGCTCTCAAAAGAAATAAATTCTGATAATTCTCCCAGTTTGTTGAGAAGTTCGATCTGACTTTCTGCTGCCGGATTCACACCTACATCAGCCGGCCGCGGCATCACCTGAAACGCTTCCCCGTCAAACAGTGCATCCTCAAGACTTCCGATATCCGCGGACAAAACCGGCACAACACTCTTTGTGACACGCATATTGATCAGCATATTCCGAAGGCTCAGATCCAGAAGTTTGCACTCCCACTGCGTCAGTTTTGTGACCTGTGCTTTTTCCGTACAGTCCGAAAAATCAAAGACCTCGATTTTGCTGTCTGATCCACCTGTGACCTCTTTTTCTTTTCGGTCCTCATGCAGAACCTCAAACCCGTTTGCCGTCTGAACCCGGATTGGAAGTGGACGGATTCCCCTGCTTCTGGCACGCTTCACATCGATTGCAAAATAAAACTTCCCATAATTGGAAACACGCCGTTTTGCCATGGCTGCTGCTTCGTCAAAACTTACATTCTGCCCGGAACACATCGCCGTACACTCCACAACCATGAGCTCCTGAATGCCTTTTGCCATACGTTTCTCAAGCTGTGACGGATCATCCACCAGAATATCTGCAAACGCTCCGTCCACCAGCCAGACACCGGCAAAAATATGACCTTCCACAACCACCATGAACGGATTTAAATCCATCGCTTCCAGACATGCCGTATAGAGCAGCGTCAGATCCATGCAGTTTCCAAAATGCTGCTCCAGCACCGCATCCGCCAGGCGGACTCTCTGCCCGCATGCCTCAAAGCTCGCTGTCGATGCATATGTAATATTTTTCTGCTGGATCGCCGCATAAGCTGCTGCCGCCATGTTTTTGACACGCTCCTGATCACCGGACTGATAACCGTCCAAAGAAGGATCGCCCGTCCATTTCTCCAGATATTTCGATGCCAGCTGGATCAGACTGACCACCGCCGGATGATTCGGCATTGCAAAAGATGTCAGAAGCTCCGGCGTATACTGAAATCCCGGGAACTCATCAAACGCCATAACCGTGATATTGATCTTTTCCGATGCCAGCACAGTTTCCCCATCCAGAACCGTAACCGTCAGCTGACCGGAAAACTTCTCCGTGATCGATGCCAGATATCCGACATGGAATGTCAGATCCAGATTTCGAAAATGCAGCTCCTCACCTGTCTGCAGTGCCTCGATCCCGCACACAAAATCCTCCATCAGCTCACCGTCCGAAGCGATTTTTAAAAGCAGAGCATTCCGTTCCGTTTCGGATGTGTTTTTGATGCAGATATCACGCACGACAGAAGCACCATTGTGAACCAGTGCATAGTTGATCACCTCATCGATCTCACATGCTAAGACGATGCTGTTTTCTGGTTTATTCGCTGCCTCTGCTATTTCAGGCTGCTTCGTTTGCAGATGTTCTGTGGCTGCTGTATTTACTGCATTTTCTATATTTTTGTTTGCTGCGTTTACAGCTTCTACTATATTTTCATTTGCTGTTTTTTCTGTCTTTGCTATATCTGCTGTTTTTGTTTCCCTCTGCAATCCAGCCAGCATCCGCTGTGTGGCTGCCTCACGCTCCGGTATGATCAGCTTCTTCCTGGATATCCGAACCATCTGACGATCCGGCCGGATAAACTTCTGACGATCCATCTTTATCAACTTGTAGTCCCCCAGTCTTGTTTGTTTCTTTTATCACAATTATTCAGTCATTTTGCAGCTACTGTTTATCTTTTTCTTACCCTGCACCGTTTCCGGAAGAATGAAATCCCATAGCACAGAATCTCATCATAGTCATCCGCAAACTCTTCTGCATACATTCTTTCATTGATCTGCAAAAGTGCCATATCGCATGCCTTGTCCATATCGCAGAGTTTTTTTGCATATTTTGCCTCAAAAACAGCTACTTTTGCTTCTCTCGGATTGTAAACAATCACATCGCTTCTGCCTTCTCCATGTTCTTTATTCGATTCTACCGGATACCCCGCCCCGGCAAAAATCCCGGCCAGAAATGCATGATAAAAATCTTCTCTATAATCATGATAACTGATCGTGGTGCGAAGAAGCCTTGTCATCTCATTCGTTAAAAGTTCATCATTGCCATTCCACACAGCATCAAACAATTTTTGTCTGTTCTCAAGTTTTGCAGTATCATCAAACCATTTTTTGATCGTAGATTCAAAAATTTCCATAACTTCTGCATTTGGAATCTGCAGAGCATACTCACCATCTTTCAGGTTTTCTTTACATCCCTCTTTTTGTGCTGTTGTAAGATAACCCGTCAGATACAAAATGCTCCACAGATTTTCTTCCGAGGAATGCAGATAATCGTATGTCAGATTTTCTTCAATCTGCTGTACAATATATCCCCCGGAAAGCAAGGTTTCCATTTTTCTGGTAATGTTGCTTCCGGCATAATCAATAAAAGATCGGATGATCGCATTATCGCTTGTATTTTTCCAGTAACTTGCCGGCTTTGCCTGTGGATTATCCTGCAGATCGTGCAGATAATTCAGCACATCCCATGGGCAGTAAATATCATAATTCCCAAAATGATAACCATCATACCATTTTCTGACCGCCGGTGCATACTCTGCCGCATCCGCATCCAGCAGAAGTTTCTCGGTTTCTTTTTGGGTAAACCCAAAATATTCACTGAACCCAAAAGAGAGAATACTGTCCGACACAAAATTATTGGTTCCGGTAAAAATACTCTCTTTTGCCACTTTCAGACATCCAGTGATCACTGCAAACTTTACAGATGGATTATCTTTCAGAGATGAACCGAGCATTGCTTTCATCACTTCCAACATCTCTTTGTAATAGCCATTGCTGCTCGCCTTCGCAATCGGCACATCATACTCATCCAGCAGTAAAATAACCTGTTTTCCATAATGGATCTGCATCATTCTTGCCAGAAATTCCAAGCTGTTTTTCAGCTCCGTCCCGGATGCTCTACACTCTTTTAATCTCTGAAAAACTTCTTTCTGCTCTTTTGCAATTTTTTTACTCTCCATCAAAAAAGAATGCCTCTGACAGAATTCTGCTATCGTAGCTTCCAGCATTTCATATGCACTTTTAAAATTTAATCCATCTACTTTTTTGAATGTAAGAAAAATAACCGGATACTGATTCATCCACTGCACACAAAGTTCCTTCTGCTTTGAAATCTCCAGCTCTTCAAAAAGTGCTCTGTTGTCTTT
>ENA-ORTB01003606-ORTB01003606.1-human-gut-metagenome-genome-assembly--contig:-NODE-3606-length-11849-cov-6.253688_pt1 | contig 11849 bp, 10 predicted proteins | sample MGYA00241905_ERZ509174 | MGnify/ENA primary metagenome ERZ509174 (study PRJEB26280, sample SAMEA2338851) | human gut metagenome | biome: human gut; feature: human-associated habitat; material: faeces...
AGGGCTAACCGTTCATCGGCAGCACTCTTTCTATTTCTAATTATAGACGCTTTTGAAGTTTTGTCAAGCGCGAAAAGCGGCAATGTTGCCGGTTTTGCACTTGATTTATTTTTTCTCATTTATTATAATCAAACTAAACAGGGAGTGAAGACTATGAAAAGAAAAATCACAGCTATTTTAATGACAGCAGCATTGATGCTTACCATGGCGGCGTGTGCGGGCAACAGCACAGCGGATACCGGCGTTGAAAGCTCTGCATCCAGTGCAGTGAGCAGCAAGCCGGTTTCGAACACAAGCTCCACGGCCGCAAGCAGCGCCAAGCCGAGTGCATCGGCGAAGCCTACGGCTACTCCCTCTGCCGGTGCTGCGGCAACGGTCAAGCCTACCGCAACGCCGAAGCCGGAGAGTAAAACCGAAAGCAGCACGGCAGGTAAAGCGAGCGCGACGGCTACACCGAAACCGGCAGCAACCGCAAAACCGAGCAGCTCCCATACTTCTAACAGCAAGCCTTCCGGCAGTGCGGCCAGACCTACGCCCGCACCGACTGCGAAGCCGACAGCTGCACCCACCGCAGCTCCCACAGCCAAGCCTACGGCAGCTCCTACCGCAGCGCCAACAGCCGTGCCCACTGCGACGCCGAAGCCCAAAGAAAAGGTCTGGGTCGTGGACGTACCTGCTCAAGAAGAAGTCGGGCATTGGGAAGACGTCTACTGGATGGGCAGCGATTGGGTTTATCAATGCAATGGATGCAAAACTATTTTTTCAACAGAAGATGAAGCCGCAGATCACAATATAAATGAGTGTATAAATGGAAATCTTACATGTGGCAGTTACACCATGATAGGCGGAGAACCGTACAAGCATTATACAGGAGAGAAATATTGGGTCGTAGATACTCCTGCGCAAGATGAAGTCGGCCATTGGGAATATAGATAAGGATCAAATAAAGTGAATATTGCAGAATGAAGCACTCGATTTTACATTGAGTGCTTTTTTACTGCTCAAATTCAAGCCGTGTCATTTTATATGCGGCTTTTTTCATATAGAAAAATCTTTGAAAGGAAGCAAAAAAATGAAAAAGAAGCTCAAAAAGTCACTTGCGTGTCTGCTTGCAACGCTGCTGATTTTCAGCGCCGTACCGATGAGCGCTCTTGCCGATGAGGCCGATACACCCGTATCGGTTACGGTCGAAACAAACGCTGAAAAAGCAGTGCAGGACACGGAGCCGGATGCAGAACCTAAACCGGAAATCACGGCAGAACCGACCGCGACGCCGGAGGCGAGCACAACCCCCTCGGCTGAACCGACCGCAGAGCCCTCACCGGAGGCAACAGAGGAACCGACTGAATCGGAGGTCAGTGCAGAGCCGGAAGCAACGGCTGAACCCACTGCTTCCCCCACGCCAAACCCGGAGGATGAAATCAGTTTACTGGCGCTCGGCGATGAGGCAATTACGCGTTACCGCACGGTAGGCATCAACGGTAATTTCAGTTCAAATTATCTTTATGACCTTGGCGAATTTCCACTGTATGACATCTACCGAAACGGTGTAAGTTACCCGGCCTACTGTTTGCAGCACGGTAAGGGTCGTGTGAACAACGGAGCATACGTGCAAAGAGACAATTATGGCATGACTGAAGCTATGCGCCGCATTATCGCTTATGGCTACAACACGACAAACTCTCTCGGTAAAAATGATTGGTACAGCGATGCGACCGCAAAGACGATGGTCACACAGCATCTTGTTTGGCTGGCGTCCGAAGGCTATATTACCGTAGACGGTACAAACTGGTCTTGGGGTACTGGCATCGATACCGATGTTGAGCGCATGGCAAATCTGGCGTATAACGGTTCTGTTGTACGCAGTTACTACGCAGAGCTTAAAGATCGTCTTTTGCGGTCGGAAATCGTCCCGTCCTTTGCAGGCAAAAGCAGCGACGGCAGCGATGCACAGGAAATCGCTTTGCAGCTTGTGAATGGCAAATATACGGCCACCGTTACCGATACCAACGGCGTGCTGGATTTATTTGATTTTCAAAAAGCAGGCTTTGATATTTCTCGTAACGGTAATACGCTGACAATATCTACGAGCACGCTGCCGGAGCAAGAGACCACGATTATCGGTGCAGGCTACACCGTCGGCGATAAAAACAGCATCGCCGTTTGGGAGGATAGAGACCAGCAGGCCAATATTCAGCACCAAGCAACCTGCCCGGGTACAACGCAGACCATGGCGTATATCAAAATAAAGGTCGAAAAGCCTTCGTATACAATCACGCTCAACAAGACAAGCGCTGATTTGACGATTACTAACGGCAACCCCAATTACAGCCTCAAGGGTGCGGTGTACTATGTTTATAAAGATGTCAATATACCAGATTATCCGTATTGGGATCATGAGCCGTATGCGACCTTTACCACAGACGCAAACGGACATGCTGAGCTTAGCAAGAAATTGCAGCCAGGCAACTATGTAACTTTTGAAGCCGTAGCGCCGAAGGGCTACTGCGCAGACAGCAAAATCCATAAATTCACCATTACAGGAGAAACAACGCTGAATGTTGTGGACGACCCGGGCGTGATTGTTTTAACTGTGAGAAAAAAGGACCGTGATACAAACACCGGCACACCCACCGGTAACGCTTCACTTGAAGGTGCAGTTTATCGCGTATTCTACACACAAAACGGACAGGAAGTATATAAAGATATTACGACGAACAGCAATGGTGTTGCTGCGTTAGCACGTATTCCTCTTGGCTTAGTGAAAGTGCAGGAAATCAAGTCTCCGGTCGGCTACAAGCTCGATGAGCGCGTCCGTACCTACAACATCACAACCGTCGGCAGCGAAGACGTTTTTGAGCTTGAACCCGCCGACTTTACGGAAGAAGTCATGAAAGGCCAGATTGCGCTGCATAAGCAATATGAAACCCTTGATGACCTCGCAGAAGAACAGGGCGCAGAGTTTGACGTTTACCTCAAATCTGCGGGCAGCTTCGATGCAGCCAAAGAGACCGAGCGCGACCATATCACCACCGGCGCGGATGGCATGGCAACCACAAAGGATTTACCTTACGGCACATACGTCGTGCATCAAACAAAGGGTGGCAACGGTCGTCAGCTTGTAGCCGATTTTGATGTAGTAATCTCCGAGGATGGCAAGGTTTATAGCTATGATCTTGTCAACGTACAGAAAAATGCACAGCTCAAAATCGTAAAGACTTCCGAGGATGGCGTAATCGAGGGCATCAAGTTCCGCGTGACGCGCCTTGAGGATAACTATTCCGCAGAGTATGTAACGAATGCCGCAGGCGAAATCCTTACCGAAACACTTCCGATTTACGCGGACAAAGACGGCGCGACTAAGTATCAGTACAAGGTCGAAGAACTTGATACAGAGGAAACTTTCGGCTATCAGCTTCCCGACTCGCAGACCGTAGAACTCAGCGAAGGCGAAATTGCTTCTGTAAGCTTCCATAACAAGCCGATTGAAATCGGTACGAAGGCCACCGTTGAGGGAGAAAAAGAAGTCGATCCGCTCGATAAAGTTACGCTGACCGATACGGTATCGTACACTGGCCTTGTTCCCGGTAAAGAGTACAAAGTAACCGGCGTACTGATGGATAAAGAAACCGGTGAGAAGCTGCTTGTTGACGGCAAAGAAATTACAGCTGAAACCGTATTTGTGCCGGAAACCAAAAACGGCAGCGTAGACGTTACGTTTATCTTCGATGCAACGGGCTTGCATGGCAAAGAGATCGTCGTTTTCGAGGATTTGTACCGTGAGAACGTGCTGCTTGCTACCCATGCGGACATCAACGATGAAGGGCAGACGGTAAAGATTAAGAATCCTGAAATCGGAACAAAGGCAACAGCAGACGGCAAAAAGGAAATTACAGCGGATAAGATCACGATTACCGATGTTGTGAGCTATAAGGATTTGACCCCCGGCAAAGAATATAAGCTCACCGGTATGCTGATGAACAAAGCCACGAATGATAAGCTGCTCATCGATGGTAAAGAAATCACGGCAGAAGCTACCTTTACGCCGAAAGCTCCTACCGGCGAAGTTGAGATGACGTTTACTTTCGACGCGCGTGAGCTGACAGCCGAAACTGAGGTCGTAGTTTTTGAAACGCTCTATCGCGATAAACTTGAGTTTGCGACACACGCAGATATTACAGACGGCGACCAGACCGTTAAAATTTTGCCGTTGCACGGCTCCATTAGCACGATCAAGGTCGATGCAGGAGACTCGCAGCACCGTCTTTCCGGCGCTGTGTTTGGTATCTATCGCGATGTAAACGGCGATGGTCGTTACACAGAGGGCATAGATACGTTTGTCGGCAATATGCGCGAAAAAGGAACCGGTGTGTATGAACTTGATGGTTTGCTTTACGGCAAGTTTCTAATCCATGAGAAGCAGGCTCCGTCTGGCTTCTCACAGGATAAAAACTATTACAGCTTCGAAATCACAAGAGACGGGGAAAAGGTGCAGTTTGAGGTTAAGCCCGGTATGAATTTCCCGAACAGCGCATTCCCAAAGACCGGCAGCAGTAATCACGGTGTTTATGCAGCACTGCTCGCTCTTGCGGTTTCCGGCCTCGGTTTAGGTGCTGTGATTTTTCACAAAGTCAAAAAAGCAAGTAAATAAGTAAAACCGGCAATGTTGCCGATTCCTAAGCTACCCGTGCAGAGTGAGAAGGCCCATTACCGTTTGGTGATGGGCTTTCGTAATGCAGAGTGCCGGTCACAATCCCGGTGGGGCACTGCAAATTTAGTTTTTAAAGAAGAAGTGTTTATGGCATAAAAAGAATTTCTTGATTTTATATCGGCGCAACATGGAAAGGCCTTTACATATGTAAAAGGAGCACCCGTAATTTTGGGTGCTCCTTACATTTAGAATAAATCGCTGTGTGATCCGGTTCTGGTTAAGCAGAGGATGAGCTCATCGTTTTGAATTTCATAAATTAGAAGCCAATCGGGGGTGATATGGCACTCCCTGCAACCGGCATAATTGCCGGACAGGTTGTGATCTCGATAATTTTCCGGCAAAGGCTTTTGTTCAGCCAGAATGGTGATAACCTCTTCCAGAAGTCGAATATCGTAACCCCTTTTGACGATTCGCTTGTAATCTTTTTTGAAGGTCGTCTGATACTTAATCGTCAGCATTCAGATCCTCCATCAGCTCTTTTACGGAGGAAAAACCTTTGCTTATTCCAATTCCGTTTTTTGCGTCTTCGATAGCTTTTCTTGTTACGGCGTTCGGTACTTCGGCGCCGATTTCAAAAGGAATGCGATATTCGCGTACTGCTTTTTTTGCGAAAACGGTAAAAGCGGTCGTCATCGTCATGCCCATATCAGTGCAGAAAGCCTCGAATTGTGTTTTTAAATCGCTGTCCATGCGAATATTGACGTTTGTTTGTGCCATTATACAACCTCCTTTGGTACTTATATTATAGCACTTTGTAATGATACTGTCAATAAATTTTCGCACGATTGATGTGCAAAATGTAGATGATAATCGTAACATAATACAGATAAGAAAGAAAAGAGGAGCGAGAATATGCAAAAAGTTGTTGGATTTTTCAGTAAACCGGAAAATCTGTTTGTGCTGACACTTTTGATAGGGCTTTTTACGGGGACGTATAAGGTGGTGTCAAAGGCCTCAAATCACAACAATAGCTTGTATCAAAGGGTCAGCTCACCTATATGTTTCTATCTTAGGCTTTTTGGGTATGTATATACTCTTCCTTGGATAGGCAGTTTGTTGATTTCGGGAGGAAATTATGAAGAATGGTTGCAGGCATCAAAGAACACAGAGCCATATAGATTTTTCATAATTGGTTTGGTGATGATCTTCGGGAGTTATGCGATGTATATTCCGGTGCTGCTTGAGCGCATTGCACGCGGGATTATGGATAAGGTTTCAATTAAAAATGATCTTGAACTCATCAATTCAAAATTTGGCACAAGCTATACGGCAAGCGACTATATGTATGGTAAAGGGCACATTAAGCAAATTGTAACTTATATAAGCATAGGAGAAGAAAGTATTGCGGAGCTGATTTCAAACCCAAAACTTTCAGATGCAAAGAGAACTGTAATTCTTGACCTTCTTAGTCGTGGACTTACAGTAGACCAGATTAAGCCCTACATACAGTCGGACGATCCGTATACAGCGGAACAGCTGCAATTTGAACTCTACAAATTGTTTTTTACCCAAATAGGGATCGTCAATAGCCGCAATATAACAAAATAACCTGCCCGTGCAGAGTGAGAAAGCTCATTACCGTTTGGTGATGGGCTTTTGTAATGCAGAGCGCCGGTCACAATCCCGGCGGGGCCTGTAAATAAAAGGAAAGGAGCAAGAAGCTGCGCCGGAGTTCCGGCAAACAAAACTGTAAACTTATATTTTCGGCAAAGGAGAAAGGCAAAATGAAAGAAATGTATGGTGTTGTGCTGCTGTACACAGAAGGCATGGCAATTTGTGAAGATGACTGGGAGAACCTTTGGTGCGCTGAGATGCCAGAAGAATTTGTAACAGCAGGAGATGGCATTGAAATCGACGGATTGACGCCATTAGAAGATCTTCCGATGGAGCAGCAAGTGCGTATTAAAAATGAGCTGGCTGCACTGCCGGAAGAATATCTGGACGTGCTGCGTAATTATGGTGGAGGTGAGGAGTAATGCCCGGTTACGGAAAATATCGTTCACCAGAGGAAAAAGAAGAATTTGTAAAGCAACTGGGTGCAGACGCCAAGCAGCGCGTTATTGACCTTGCAGAAAACTGGGAAGCAGATGCAAAAGATGTTGCGGAATTTTTGATTTTTTCAAGCCGGTTCCCAGATTACAGCGTCCGCAACCAGATGCTGATCTACAAGCAAAATCCGTATGCTATGTTTACTGCGGGATATAATCAATTTGAAAAAATGGGCTATACCGTACAAAAGGGCGAAAAAGGTATGCGTATATGGGTACCCCATAATATTACCTATTATCGTGGCAAAGAAAGTGAACCATGGAAGAGGCTGACGAAAAGCACACCAAAAGCAGTACGGGACATGATAAAAGCCGGAATGCTTGAGACACGTGAAGAATTGCAGTTCTATCGTTATGGAGTGGTCTTTGATATTGCACAAACGAATTGCCCTGCGGAAGATTACCCTAAATTAGTCGGTCTCGGCTGCGCAGATGAGCTGCACGCAGCGGCGTTTGACATTATCAGCGAATACAGCAACCGCTGCGGAATGCCGGTGCGGACGATTGATTTAAAGAGCGTTGCGCTGCGCGGATATTACGAATCAGAGACATGCAACATTACGATTAACAGCCGCCTTGCTGATACACAGCGATTATCGACGCTGCTGCATGAGATGGCGCACGGCATGTTGCAACACGGTATGGATACCGGCAAAAGCCGTGCACAGCGTGAGTTTGAAACAGACGCTTTATCCGTTATGCTTGAATCCGCCATGGGTCTGCCAATCACTGACACACGTAAGGAGCACATGAGCGTGGAGTATAAGAACTACATAACCGAGCTTAAAACGGGAAAAACGGACGAAGAAAAAGCGGAAATCAATGAGCAGATCGATAAGGTTTTTAAACCAATCGGTGATCTATATAAGCGCCATGCGCCGCAGATTTTGGCAGCACTGCGCTTATCAGGCATTCAGCCGCAGCCGATAAAAACAGCGCAGGCAGCACCTGAACAGGAAGAAAAGACGCCGGAGCACATTATGGACAAGCCGAAAAGAAAAATGAATCGTTCACTGTAAAGAGAAATGAACGTAGAAAGGAGTGAATTTTTTGGCAATATCGAGAGATCAGGTTGATGAGATCAAAAGCCGCGTGAGCATTATAGATGTTGCAGCAGAACGTGTGAATCTATCGCGGCACGGTTCAACCATGTCGTGCTGTTGTCCGTTCCATCAGGAAAAAACACCGTCATGCGTATTGTATGAGAAGACCAATTCCTTTTACTGCTTCGGCTGCGGCACGAGCGGCGACGTCATATCTTTTATTCGCGGTACGGATAATCTCAGTTACGTGGAGGCGGTGCAGCAGCTCGCCCAGCGTGCCGGAATAACGATTGATGCCAAAGGCGCACAGCTCAATCAGCGTGAGCAGGAGCTCAGAGATCGTATTCGTGCGTGCAACCGAGAGGCGGCACGTTACTTCTTCCGTTCGCTTACACAGGACGATGAAGGCAGTGTCGGGCGAACTTATTTGCTGAATGAACGCGGTTTGAGCATGGCCGCTGTACGACATTTTGGTTTAGGTTATGCGAAGCCGGAAAGCTTTGGGCTTGTGAATTATCTGCGCGATAAAGGCTTTACGGATGATGAGATGATAACCGCAAATCTTGCGTACCAAAGTAAAACCGGGCACGTTATGGATCGGTTCCGAGACCGAATCATGTACCCGATTTTTGATACAGTCGGCAATGTAATTGCGTTTGGTGGACGCGCCCTGAACAAAGAGGACAAGGCAAAATACATAAACACCAACACCACGCCGGTATTCAGAAAGTCCAATAATCTGTACGGATATAACTTCGCACGCAAGGCGCACAGCGACCATTTGATACTCGCAGAAGGGTACATGGACGTGATCGCGCTGCAAACAGCGGGCTTTGCTGGTGCGGTCGCTTCACTCGGTACATCGTTGACGGAGGAACAAGCAAAGCTGATTGGGCGGAGCTGCAAGGAGCTTACTATTTGTTATGACAGCGACAGTGCGGGCATCAGAGCAACGCAAAGAGCTATACAGGTTTTGCGTTCTGCGTGCCCAGAGTTGCGCGTCAGCGTGGCTTCCTTGGGCGAAGGTAAAGACCCGGATGAGTTCATAAAAATGCACTCGGAGGACGGAGCAGAACGTCTTGCTGAGGCTTTCAAAGCAGCGATAAGCGATACCGAATACCGGCTACAAATGTGCAAAAACGGGTTGGACATGAACGTGAATAAAGACCGTTTGACTTATGCCGTTGAAGCGGTGCGTGTGTTGGCGACGGTCGAAAACCCGGTGGAACAGGATTTATTTGCGGCACAAATTGCTGCGGAGGTCGGAGTTGGACGTGAGAGTATCTTAGCACAGGTGCAGGCAGCTGCGGCAGACCCGGCAAATAAAACCGTGCCGGAAGAAATTAAAGACGAGGAAATTTTTGAGCCGGAAGAAGAACCTACGCAGCGTTATCATGCGTTTATTCGCCCGGTTTCTGCCGCAGAAAGTGAAGTGGTAGCCTTTGCGGATGTCATCATCAATGAGGATTACCGCATCAACGGCGTGCGTCTGGTGTTGGATGAGCACAATCGATTTTCGGTTTTGATGCCCGCGTATCTCGCTAAAGATAGGCGTGAATGGGTTCCGTATGTTGAGCTGAAGCCGGAGATTGAAAGAGAAATGACGGCGTTCCTTGCACGTAATTTTGATTTTAACTCGGAGGTTGAAGTCATTGGTGGTGGTACGGCGATAGACGTCGGAGAGACAAAACTCACGCTGCGAAAAGCTGCGAACCGCAATACGGTTAAAGCGTATGCCGAGCTGCAAAACGATGTGTTTGCGCTCAAATACGGCAAGATCATGGAGGGCAAACGCGGGTATTTCTATTCGCCGCCGAGCATGGGAACGTACACAGATCAGAACGGCAATAAGCAATATCAGTATGCGTATGGGTTTGCTTCCGCACCGGAGCGCACAAGAATTTCGGGAGAAATTAAGAAACAATATGAGCTTATGTGCCGAAAAAATAAGCAGGTCTATGAAACAAAAATTAAATAGAGAGGTGAAATTTTGCAGACGATTTATTTAGTTACCGGGCTTCCGGGCGTCGGGAAAACGAGCTTTTTACAGGTGCTTGAAGGCTTAAAGTTACTACCGGAGTACAGCGTCACGCCGCAGAAAATCGCTCGAATCTACAACAGTTCGGAAACGTATGCGATGCAAAAGCTCGTTTCCGACGGGCGTAGCTTTCTGTGTGAGCTGCCGCTCGAGCAAGAAAAAATGGAGCAGTTTTTCGGTTTGCTTGAAGGAAAATCGTACACGGTGAACTGCTATTGCATCGGTCTGCCGGACGCAGCAGAAGCCATAGCGCGGTTGGTGCGGCGAGATCGTACAGGTGTTCCGGCTGCAAAAATCGTGGAAGATTTTGAGCTATTTCCGTCCAATATTTGGGAGCTTGCAAAGCGTGTAGAGAGCATTAAGTTCTTCGATAATACCTGTGGCTTTTGTTTGACCGGCTATTTCAGTGCGGGAAAATTTATGCTTTCGGATGCCGGTCATTGCGTGCTGTGGATGCAAACCGTTAGAGCTGCACTGCTTCCGGATGAGCAACAGGCTGAGCCGAAGGATGTATGGAAGACAAAAATTTTTGAAAGAAAGGCGAAAGAGAATGAAGAAAAATCAGATGGAGATCGTGGTGAAACTCAACGTAAGTGCAGAAAAAAGAAGGGCGCTCGAGATGTACTGCACGGATTTCATAGGCGCGCTGCAAAAGGATTTGCAGGCAGCGGCGGAACAGATTTTAACGCAAAAATATAACAAGTCCGTGCCGAAAGCCGTGCGCGAATACGTGGAGTTGTGCAGCATGGACGAGGAAAATTCTTCCGCTGCATCGAGCGAAAAGTAATCCACTTTTTCGCAAAACGCGGTGAAAAACTGCGGGAAACCTTCTCCTTAATCAGCAAATTTCTGCGTCTGCCGGACACATTTTTGCGTGCGGCGGCGCAGAATTTTGGGCGAACTCCGTTCGTTTTTTTGCTATCAGCAAAAAAGATTTGCGGCGGAAGCCGCCCGGGCAAACTGAAAAAGTGCGAAACGCACTTTTTCAGTTTGCTTTCGCAAGCATACCATTCGCATATACGAATGGTGGATCGGTGAAAATCACCGATTTTTTAGGGACACCCTAAAACCCGTCATGCAGAAAGAAGTGAGACCAATAAGAAAAGGCGAATACAAATACCCTTACAAAATTTTGATTGGCTTAACAAAATCTCAGGAAGCACGTCTGCAATCCTTGGCGAGCAAATCCGGTTTATCCATGTCGGCGTACGTGCGGCAGCTTATCGACGGTGTACTTCCGCAGGAACGCCCGCCGTTTGATTTTTATTTGATCCTGTCGCAACTGCGTTACATTGGCAACAACATGAACCAGCTTACGCGTATAGCACATGCGACCGGCAGGATTGACTGGAAGGAATTTGAGCGACTGACCGATGAGATCAAGCCGTTGGCATCTATGCTGTATCGTTACGTTACGGAGCCAATCAAACGCGACCCGATGACTTCGGAGCTCGGAACGTATATCCGTAAATCCGACCAAAAGGTACTGAAAGAAAAACGGGAGGAAGAAAGAAAGTGGCGGTAACAAAAATCTGGAAGATCAACGGCTGGATCGGCGACTGCCTGCTTTACATTGAGAATCCGAACAAGACGCAGAATCCGTTGGTGATCGGTGATCCGAAATTAAAAGAGGAAGAATACCAATCATTGATAGATGTGATCGAGTATGCGGAAGACGGCAACAAGACCGTGCGGGATACTGAGCGTTTTGTGTCCGGCGTCAACTGCGATGCAGAAACGGCGCGGCAGGAAATGATTTTAGCAAAAAATGCGTTCGACAAAAACGACGGCATTTGTGCCTACCACGCCATACAGAGCTTTGCGCCGGGAGAGGTCACGCCGGAAACGGCGCACGAGATCGGTATTCGGCTCGCAAAAGAAATGTGGGGTGAACGGTATCAAGTGCTTGTTGCAACGCATTTAGATCATGAGCATATCCACAACCACTTCGTTAGTGCGCCCATAAGGGGCAGAGTAAATCCGCTTAGCAAGCGGCAGGTGTGAGGTTT
>ENA-ORTB01003610-ORTB01003610.1-human-gut-metagenome-genome-assembly--contig:-NODE-3610-length-11818-cov-2.491371_pt1 | contig 11818 bp, 8 predicted proteins | sample MGYA00241905_ERZ509174 | MGnify/ENA primary metagenome ERZ509174 (study PRJEB26280, sample SAMEA2338851) | human gut metagenome | biome: human gut; feature: human-associated habitat; material: faeces...
GTTATATTCTAATAATTTCTCACCCGCTATTTTTTTAGACATTATATTAAATTGAACATGCTTTTTATTTTCTAAATACTCAAAAGGAGGAAATGTAATGCGTTTAAATCCAAAGGAACAGGAAAAGCTTATGCTCCATATGGCAGGAAATCTGGCAAAAGAGCGGAAGGAACGAGGCGTGAAATTGAATTATGTGGAAGCAGTTGCCTATATCAGCTCCGAGCTTCTTGAACTGGCAAGAGACGGCAAAGAAGTAGTGGAACTGATGCAGCTTGGAACCAAAATGCTGACAAAGGCCGATGTTATGGACGGCGTTGCAGATATGGTGCATGAAGTACAGGTAGAGGCGACATTTCCGGATGGAACCAAACTTGTGACAGTACATAATCCGATTCAGTAAAGGAGGACAACGATGAAAATTGGTGAAATCATTCCATTGGACAGAGAAATTACTTTAAACGAGGGAAAACCTGTGGTTACGATCAAGGTAGCAAACACCGGAGACCGTCCGATCCAGGTAGGCTCACATTTCCATTTCTTTGAGGTAAACCGTTATCTCAAATTTGACAGAGAAAAAGCATATGGCTTTCATCTGGACATTCCGTCAGGAACATCAGTTCGTTTTGAACCGGGCGAAGAAAAAGAGGTTCAGCTCACACAGATGGGCGGCAGAAAGCGTGTATTTGGATTAAATGACCTGACAAGAGCCAGAGCAGAAGAAGACACGAAAAAAGCTTCTATGGAAAAAGCAGCATTAAAAGGTTTTGTATAGGAGGATGGCAGATGAGCGTAAAAATTTCCGGTGAAAAATATGCAATGATGTACGGCCCGACCGTGGGCGATAAAGTAAGACTGGCAGATACAAGTCTTGTCGTTGAAGTGGAAAAAGATTTTACCACCTATGGAGATGAAATTAAATTCGGAGGCGGAAAAACCATCCGTGACGGTATGGGACAGTCTGTTAAGACAACCAGTGCAGACGGAGATCTTGATCTTGTTATCACAAACGCTCTGATCGTGGACAGTACAGGAATCATAAAAGCAGATATCGGTATCAAAGACGGCAAAATCGTTGGAATCGGAAAAGCAGGAAACCCGGATATTATGGACGGCGTAACTCCGGGCATGACGGTTGGAGCTTCCACAGAGGCACTGGCAGGAGAAGGCATGATCGTAACTGCCGGCGGAATTGATACCCACATTCATTTTATCAGCCCGCAGCAGATCGACTGTGCACTGTACAGCGGTGTGACAACAATGATTGGAGGCGGTACCGGTCCGGCAGACGGAACCAATGCAACGACCTGTACACCTGGACCGTGGAACCTGAAAATGATGCTCAAAGCAGCAGAAGAATATCCGATGAACTTGGGATTCCTCGGAAAAGGAAACTGTTCGGATGAGGCACCGCTGATCGAGCAGGTCAAAGCAGGTGCAATGGGACTGAAAATTCATGAAGACTGGGGTGCGACACCGGCTGTTATCAACCACTGCCTGAATGTAGCAGATGAGTACGATGTGCAGGTAGCAATCCATACCGATACGCTGAATGAGGGCGGATGTGTCGAAGATACCTTGGCAGCGATCGGAGGTCGAACGATCCATACTTACCACACCGAGGGTGCAGGCGGAGGACATGCACCGGACATCATTCGTGCAGCGGCAGCAGGAAATGTACTTCCGTCATCCACAAACCCGACCATGCCATACACGGTCAATACACTGGATGAGCATCTGGATATGCTGATGGTATGCCATCATCTGGACAAAAAAATCCCGGAAGATGTCGCATTTGCAGATTCCAGAATCCGTCCGGAAACCATCGCAGCAGAAGATGTTCTGCATGACATGGGTATCTTCAGTATGATGAGTTCGGACTCTCAGGCAATGGGACGTGTCGGCGAAGTTATCACACGTACCTGGCAGACAGCAAGCAAAATGAAAGACGAACGCGGAGCACTTCCGGAAGACGAAGGCAAAGGAAACGACAACTTCCGTGTAAAACGTTATATCGCAAAATATACGATCAATCCGGCACTGACACATGGTATTGCAGATTATGTAGGTTCTGTGGAAAAAGGCAAGTTCGCAGACCTGGTACTGTGGAAACCGGCATTCTTCGGTGCAAAACCGGATATGATCATCAAAGGCGGCATGATCATTGCATCTAAGATGGGTGATGCAAATGCATCCATCCCGACCACACAGCCAGTTCTCTATCAGCCGATGTTCGCAGCACATGGAAAGGCAAAAAATGAAGCATGCCTGACCTTTGTCTCCAAAGCAGCTTACGATGCAGATATCAAAGATGCATACGGACTGGAAAAAACCGTTGTTCCGGTAAAAGGATGCCGCACGATCGCCAAGAAAGACATGGTATTTAATAATCGCACACCGAAGATCACCGTAGATCCGGAAACCTATGAAGTGACGGTCGACGGAGAATCCATCACATCCAAACCGGCACAAAAACTGCCGCTTACACAGCTGTATAACTTATTTTGATGTCCAAGGGAGAAATGGACATAAAATGGATGCTTGCATACATTTTTATGTCTATGAATCCCGCCAAATCATGAAAAAGCAGCCATTTTTCGCAGAAAAATGAGCGGATTTTGAATGATTGCAAAATTGCGAGAGTTATATTATAACGGAGCAATTTTGAGGACATCAATTTAAATAAAGAGTTAGGAGGAACAAAATGTTAGGAGTTTGCCTTTTATTTGTGGGAATTGTACTGATCAACAACGGCATGTGTACGCTGTACAAAGTCGATGGCAAATCGGCGGCAGTGATGAATTTGCTGACCGGAGGCCTGTCGGTCTTTATCAATTTCGTGAGCCTGGTACAGGGCAACTATTATGCGGCAGGAACCGGACTTCTGTTTGGATTTACCTATCTGTTTGTCGCATTCAGCAAGATTTACAAGCTCAGCCCGATTCCGTTTGCATGGTTTTCCACCTTTGTTGCAGTCAATGCACTGATCTTTGGAACCATCGAAGGAATTACCGGAAGTGCAGCACTTGGAATTACCGCAGATATCCGCTGGGCAGGTATCTGGTATCTGTGGGCAATCCTCTGGGGAACTGCATTTGTAGAAGATATCATGGGCAAAAAGCTCGGAAAATTTGTACCGCTGCTTCAGGTGTTTGAAGGCGTGGTCACCGCATGGATTCCGGGAAGCATGCTGATCTTAGGAGTATGGTAGAATGGTTTGTGAAAAAGTAATCGGAAAATTAAAAGATGTGGATATCGCAGGAAAAACAGTAGAATATGTGAATATCGAATGGCATGAAGCATTTAAAAAGATCCATCGAAAAGTGACCGGTCAGGGTCGTGAAGTGGGCATCCGTATGGATGATTCCATTCTGACAAGAGGACTGTTTCAGGATGATGTGATCTATGATGCAGACGGTGTGGTGATCGTGGTCAACACACCGCCGTGCGAAGTGATCGAAGTATCGCTTGCACCGGGACACGAAAAATATGTTGCAAAGGTCTGCTACGAGATCGGCAACCGCCATGCACCGCTTTTCTGGGGCGATAAAGAAAATACCTTTATCACCATTTACAATGAGCCGATGATGGCGATGCTGGAAAAAATGCACGGTGTAAAAGCAGAAAAAACCGTGCGGAAACTTGATTTTGACCGACGGATTTCCGCAGCGATCCACAACCATCATCACTGAGAATATAAAAGATATTACGGTGCCGGGGCAGAATGTGCTCCGGCATCACAAAAAGAGAGGAACGGATATGGACAGAGAACAGGAGATTCGCCGTTTCTTCTTATTGCAGGTAAATGACGCACTTTTCCCGATCGGAGGCTATTCTCACTCGCAGGGACTGGAAACTTACATCCAGCAGGGAAGCGTCTGCGATGAGAAAACAGCGGCAGAATATATTCATAAAAAACTGCGTTTCGCACTTGCTTATACCGATCTGCTGGCAGTTCGCCTTGCGTGGGAACTGGCAGATCAAAATGATGCAGACGGACTGGATGAGCTGGAAGAAATCCTCGGAGCATCCAGGATTCCTTTTGAACAGCGGGAAGCGTCCAGAAAAATGGGTTCCCGTTTTGCAAAAACAATCGAAAAATTGCATGCAGAAACGATGCCGATGAAAAACAGAGAAATTTTTGAAGCGTATCTGGACGCAAGAAAGGGAAAAGCGGTCAGTCACTGCATTGTGTACGGAGTTTTCTGTGCGGCTCTTGGAATCGAGGAAGAAGAGACGTTGTATCATTATTTATATGCACAGACTTCCGCAATGGTAACAAACTGTGTCAAAACCATCCCGCTCAGTCAGAGTGCAGGACAGCAGCTTTTGAGCGGATGTTATCCGGAATTTGCAGAAATTCTGGAAGAGATCCGAACTTACAGCGAAGATGACCTGTGCCTGTCAGCACCGGGATTTGATATTCGTGGAATCCAGCACGAAAAACTGTATTCCAGATTGTATATGTCATAGCAGGAGGAAAAAGTATGTCATACGTGAAAATTGGAGTTGCCGGCCCGGTAGGTTCCGGAAAAACAGCACTTATCGAAGCATTATCAAGAAAAATGGCAAAAGACTACAGCATTGGTGTCATCACCAATGATATTTATACAAAGGAAGACGCACAGTTTCTGGCAAAAAACAGTGTTCTTCCGGTCGAGCGGATCATCGGTGTGGAAACCGGCGGATGCCCGCATACGGCAATCCGTGAAGATGCCTCGATGAACCTTGAAGCAGTTGATGAAATGATGGAGCGTTTCCCGGATATTGAACTGCTCTTTATCGAGAGCGGCGGAGATAACCTTTCCGCAACCTTCAGCCCAGAACTGGTAGATGCCACGATTTTCGTGATCGATGTCGCAGAAGGAGATAAAATTCCGAGAAAAGGCGGCCCTGGTATCACAAGATCAGATCTGCTTGTCATCAACAAAATCGACCTCGCACCATATGTCGGAGCAAGTCTGGAAGTCATGGAACGTGATTCAAAGAAAATGCGTGGTGACCGTCCATTCCAGTTTACCAACATCCGCGGGGATGAAAATGTGGATAAAGTAGTAGAATGGATCAAAAAAAGTGTATTGCTGGAAGATCTGTAAGCATAATGTTCGACTTGAACGCAGAGAAGCGGATTGTGAATGTCCGCTTTACTTCACAGCAAGAATAGAAGAAGCATTTTTGAAAAATAAAAAAGAAAGGCGGACGAACATTTGACAGAAAACAAATTCGGAAAAATATCCAGACTGTCGATCCGCACCGGAAGCCGGGATGGAAAAACCATAGTGGAAGATCTTTCCTTTACTGCACCTTATAAAGTTATGACACCATTTCCAAAAGAAGATGGCGGAATTTCCATTATGCCGCTGTGTGCTTCGGCCGGAATCATGGAAGGCGATGTTCAGGAGTTCACCTTTCAGATTTCCGAAGGAAGCAATCTGGAATTTCTTTCTCAGTCTTTTGATAAAGTGCATAAGATGAAAGAAGGACTGGCACGCCGGAGTGTGACGGCAGAAGTGAAAAAAAATGCAGTCTTCTGTTATTATCCGCAGCCGGTGATCCCATATGCACAGTCTGCATTTGAAAGTGATATGAAAATCCATCTCGAAGACGAAAGTTCAAGATTCTTTCTGATGGAAATCATTTCCTGCGGTCGAAAAGCATCCGGGGAACGCTTTCGCTACCGGAAGTATGCATCGAAAGTTTCCGTCTGGCGAAGAGGCAGCCTGATTTACCGGGACAACACCCGCTATGAGCCGGAAAAGATGGATATGGAAGGCATCGGTATGTACGAAGGTTACACGCATATGGCAAATATCTTTCTGACCGGCGGCAGCGAAGAACTGCAACAGAATATCTGGGAGATCCTGGAACAGGAACCGGAATGCGATGGCGGCGTGACAAAACTGGTGCAGAATGATCTCGCTGTCCGGATATTCGGACAAAGAGCACAGAAACTGCAGGAAGTGGCAGAGAAGATGAAGGCGGCTTTCCTGTGAAACGAATAGACAAACTGTATACAGAAAAAAGTGTATGTGCAAATGAACGAATTCCCAGAAGGGCACGTAGAAGTGCCTTCTTAGGAATTCGTTCATTTTGCATATTGCCGTAAGTTTCCAGAGCTGATAAAACAGGTTCCTGGAAGCGTGGATGTTTCCAATGGAATCAACGAAACTGGCGAAATAGACAATAAACGGACAGAGAATATGTAGAAAATTGCTAAAAAACGAACGCTTGATAAAAATAAATAGTAACAATATAGACAAAAACATAAAAACGTACTATAATAAACTTAACATGTATCCCGAGAGGGTGCTGGAAGTCCCGCACAGCGGGACTTCATTTTTCACAGAGATTTTTAAAATGACAAAAACTCTGCGAAAAAAGAGGAAGAAAAAGAAAGAATTGCAGCTGAAAAGGAAACAGAATGGCTGCAAAAGAAAAAATGCATAAAAGGAGGAATGTACATGCATTTGAGAAAGAAAATTCTGTCTGTTGTGTTAGCCGGTGCTATGATCGGCGGAGAGCTTGTGACCGGCATTGGAAGTTTCACACTTCCGGTAAATGCTGCTGACAGCAGCTTTGCAGGCGAAGAGTGGTATGACCAGATTGATAAAGTGGAGGAGAACCGGGAGCCGGCACATGCGTATTTTACACCGTATGAGTCTGCAGAAAAAGCTTTGACAAACGAAAAATCAGTTCTGGATGTGGATGAATCAGAATCCGCTTACAAACAGTCCCTGAACGGTACCTGGAAATTCAAATTTGCCCAGAAACCGGCAGAACGTGAAAAACAGGCAAAAGGTGCAGATGCAAAAAATTATGTGGAGAACTGGGATACCTCAGGCTGGGATGACATCAAAGTTCCAAGCTCCATCCAGACGATCAAGGATGCAGACGGCAATTTCAAATACGAAAAGCCGATCTATGTAAACCAGAGATATCCGTGGCAGAACTATGAAAATGTCAGCCTTGGAGCAAACGTTACAGCACCGACCGTAAACAACAGTGTCGGCCAGTACAAGAGAACCTTTACCGTTCCTTCAGACTGGGATGGAAGAGATGTTTTCGTATCCTTTGAAGGTGTAGAGTCCGCATTCTATTTATATGTAAACGGGCAGAGAGTCGGATACGGCGAAGACAGCTACACGACCGACGAGTTCAATATCACAAGTTATTTGAAAAAAGGCGAAAATACCATTGCAGTGGAAGTTTATCGCTGGTCTACTGGAAGTTATCTGGAGAACCAGGACTTTATCCGTATGAGCGGTATTTTCCGTGATGTAAATCTTTACTCTAAAGCAAAAGTAGAGATGCGTGACCTGTTTGTAAAAACAGATCTGGATAATAATTATAAAGATGCAACCCTGACGCTGGATGCAGATATCCGTAATCTCGGTGATGATACAGCAGCAGGCAAGAAATATACCGTATCTGCTGATCTTTATAAGATTGACGGCAAGACAAAAGTGTGGTCTGAGCCGATGGTGATCGAAGCGACTGTTCCGACAGCAAAGAAAAATGTGGCAGAGAAAGCAGATGACAAGGGTGCACACTTTACCGGCGATAAAAAAGTAACCAATCCGGACAAATGGTTTGCAGATACACCGAACCTGTACATGTTGCTTGTTCAGTTAAAAGATGAAAACGGCAATGTCGTGGAGACCACTGTTCAGAGAGTCGGATTCCGCGAGATCAGCAAAGCAGATATCAACGAAGCAGGTCAGGAACAGGTACAGATCAACGGTGAAAAGATCATGTTCCGTGGTACAAACCGTCATGAAACAGATGACCAGGACGGACGTGCAATCTCCAAAGAAGATATTACGACGGATCTGAAGATGATGAAACAGTTCAATGTCAATGCGATCCGTACCAGCCATTATCCGAACAATCCATATATGTACGGACTGGCAGATGAGCTGGGTATTTATATCTGTGATGAGACGAATGCAGAGTCCCACATCGGTGCGACAAGCAGCAACATCCCGTCCGGATATCCGATCTGGAATACTTCCGTTATGGACCGCACCCAGAATATGGTAGAGCGCGATAAAAACCATCCATCCGTAGTGATCTGGTCCCTTGGTAATGAGGCTACTTACCAGGCTTACAATATGGATGAAAACTACTGCTTCTACAATTCCACACAGTGGATCCTGCAGCGTGATCCGTCCCGTATCCGTAAATACGAGCGTGACAACCGCTATACAAAGGGTGACCGCACAAAATCCATGGTAGATATCTATTCCTCCCAGTACTGGGGTGTAGATTCTGTCAAGAGTCAGGTAACAAACACGGGCAATAAGCTGCCGTATATCCAGTCTGAGTATGCCCATGCAATGGGTAATGCCCTTGGTAACTTCAAAGAGTACTGGGATATTTTCCGTAACTACCCGAATGCACAGGGTGGATTTATCTGGGACTGGATCGATCAGTCTGTTTCTACAAAAGTAGAAAATACAACAACTTACACGATCACAGATTCGAACACCGGTGTTGCAACGAAATTTGACGGAAAAGTTACCGAAGGACGCAACAATACAAAAGCGATCCAGGGAACTTATGCAGCGACGGACAGTGCAAAACTGGCAACCAACAGCACAACCGGTATCACACTGGATGTATGGGTAAAACCATCGGAGAACTTTACAAAATCCGCACAGGCGTTTATCTCCAGAGGAGACAGCGACGGCTACAACCTTCAGATTGACCGCTATGGTAAATTTGAGTTCTTTGTAGACGGATGGAGCGGTGGTACTTTATCCGCAGATATTCCATCTGATTTCACAGACGGAAACTGGCATCGTCTGACGGCAACTTATATTGGTACCGAGTACAAGCTGTATTACGATGGAAAACAGCTTGCAACAGGACAAAGAACCAACAAGACAACCTGTGATGCATCCAGCAATCCGATCGACATCACCATCGGAGCATCCGCAGACCAGTCCGGAAGAACCTTCAACGGTGCAATCGACCGTGCAGCCGTGATCAAAGGTGTTATGACAGAAGAACAGATCCAGAATACAAACGATAATCTGGACGCAGTAAAAGATAACGTAGCTTATTCTATTGACTTTGGATCTGCTTCCATTAAATCAGAAGGAACAAACTACAAAGACAGCACATACTTCGCATACGGCGGAGACTGGGGCGAGACGGTAAATGATAATGATTTCTGTGCAAACGGTATCTTAAATGCAGACCGCACACCTTCCGCAGAACTGTATGAAGTCAAGAAAGTACATCAGGAAGTTTCCTTCTATGATGACGGTGAAGCAACAAACGGTAAAGTCCGTGTTGTAAACGAGTTCCTGAACACCAACCTGAACAAATACAATGTCTCCTGGACATTAAAAGAAGATAACAAAGTGATCGGAAGCGGTCAGCTTAGCGAGGAGCAGAAGAACATCGCACCGCAGGCAGAAGCTACCGTAACACTGGCAAACTTCCCGAAAGTAAGTGCGACAGCAGGTTCTGACTATACACTGACACTCTCCGTAACACTGAAAGAAGATGCTGCGTGGGCAGGCGATTATTACGGACATGAAGGTGATGAGGTTGCATTTGAAGAATTTGATCTTGCTTACACTCCGGAAAAAGCACAGCCAACGATCAGTGCATCTGACATGGATAAAGTAAACGTAGCAGAGAGCGATGATGCGATCACTGTTACCGGAAAGACATCCAAAACAAACGGCAAAGCATTTGAAGTTGTGATCGACAAAGCACAGGGTTACATCACCAGCTACAAAGTAGACGGCAAGAGCCTGCTGGAGAACGGACCGGTTCCGAACTACTACCGTGCACCGGTCAGCAACGACCCATCCTTCTCCACAGCGATGAAGAATGCAGCACAGAACTTCACGCTGGATGAGAACGGCATCACTGTAGATAAGAAAGACAAAGTAGTCAACATTCATGTATCAGGAAGCATTCCTGAAGTAAATACACCGAACAGCATTGATTACATGATCTATGGCAATGGTGAGATCGTAGTAACCAATACGGTTACACCGAGTGCTTCTGCAGGAAATATTGCAAGAATCGGTATGAAGATGACAGTTGCAAAAGATTACGAGAAGCTGACATACTACGGAAATGGTCCGCAGGCAAACTATGTTGACCGTAACACCGGTGCAAAACTTGGTATATACAACAGCACCGTAACCGAACAGTTTGAAAAAAAATATGTAAAACCTCAGGAAAACGGAAACCACACAGGTGTAAGATGGACAGCACTGACAGCAGAAGACGGAACAGGTATCCTGGTATCTTCTGACAGCGAAATGGAATCCGGAGCCCTGCATTATAAAGCAGAAGATCTGGCATCCTACCGTCATCCATATCAGGTTCCGGTACAGGAAAATACCATTCTGACTGTTGACCTGATGCAGCGCGGACTTGGAAATGCAAGCTGCGGTCCGGCTCCTCTGAGCAAATACATCATTTCCGCAGGAAAGACTTATGCACAGACATTCAGCATCCTTCCTCTGACAAAACAGACATCAGATGAAGAAAAGATGGCAAAGAGCAACGAAGATGTGAAATCCGGTATGCCGCTGACAGGAATCAAAGTAAACGGCAAAGAACTGGATAACTTCAGCGACGGACAGAGCGAATATACTTACACACTTCTGAGAGGAAGCTACGAAGAAGGAAAGGTTCCTCAGGTAGAAGCAATCGAAAAATCAGATGATGTCATTGTAACTGTTACACAGGCAACAGCAGTTCCTGGCACAGCGACCATCAAAGCCGTTTCTCCATTTGGTGTAGAAAAGACTTATACGATCAACTTCAAAGTTCAGGATGAACTGTATGTATCCGATATGGACTGGACCGTTGACCAGGGCGGATACTTCGAAAACACAAGAGATGCCTGCGGATGCGGAAATCCGATGGCAGTCTATGTAGAAGGCACAAAACAGAGCTTTGACAAAGGTGTGGCTATGCATGCACCGGCAGAACTGGGCGTTAACCTGGAAGGCAAGGGCGTAAGCAGATTTACCGCACGCATCGGTATCAGTGCAGACCAGACACTTGGAAACAAAGCAGATGTAAACTATGTGATCAAAGGTGATGGCAAAGAGCTGTACCGCAAAGACCATGTGATCTCCAACGGACAGTCCTACCTCGTAGATATCGATGTATCCAAAGTAAAAGATCTGCGTCTGATCGTAGAAGAAGGCGATGCAGATTACAACGACCACGCACTGTGGGCAGATGCAAAATTCACGTTCCAGAGTGAAACTCCAGATCCGAAGCCGATCAAAGTAGCAAGCATCAGCGTAACAGCTGATAAGACAGAGCTGACCGTCGGTGATACGATGCAGGCAGCTGCAGCTGTATTACCGGAAAATGCAGACAACAAAGAAGTGACCTGGGCAAGTTCAGATGAAACAGTGGCAAACGTAAGCGAAGCAGGTCTGATCACAGCAAAAGCAGCCGGAACGGCAACCATCAAAGCAACAGCAAAAGATGGAAGCGGAGTATCAGGAGAACTTGTGATCACGGTAAAAGCAAAACAGGTTACTCCAGATCCGGAGCCGGTCAAAGTAGCAAGCATCAGCGTAACAGCAGATAAGAAAGAACTGGAGATCGGCGTTTGGCTGCAAAAGCTGGACCGCTTTACAGATGAATTGCGGGAGCAGGAGCACCGCATTGACGCTGCCGGTGCCTCTTACCAAATTTGTGAGGCGGATCTGGCAGAGATTGAGAAGAAAATTGAAGAAGCCGCCGCCGGTGCTGCGCAGCTGAATGTGGAGATTGAGGAGCAGCGCCTGGCCTCCCAAAAGCTGGAGGAGGAGGCTCTGCGCAAGGACGC
>ENA-ORTB01003612-ORTB01003612.1-human-gut-metagenome-genome-assembly--contig:-NODE-3612-length-11817-cov-7.794338_pt1 | contig 11817 bp, 6 predicted proteins | sample MGYA00241905_ERZ509174 | MGnify/ENA primary metagenome ERZ509174 (study PRJEB26280, sample SAMEA2338851) | human gut metagenome | biome: human gut; feature: human-associated habitat; material: faeces...
AATCCTCTCTTTTCAGAAAAGTAACCGCTCATTTTATTGAGCGGTCTTTTTATTTTTCAAAAATTGGTGTATGATAGTCTCTGGTTGTTTGTATACAATCAAATTTTTCTTTAAAGGAGTTATCACCAATGAGTACTTTTCAAAAATTCATCCAATATTATAAACCCTACAAAAAAGTCTTCATTTTTGATCTGATCTGTGCAGCATTTATCAGTCTGGTTGATCTTGCTTATCCACAGATCCTTCGTTCACTTACAAAGACTTTATTTCTTAAGGATGCTTCTATAATCCTTAAGACTCTTCCGATCATCGGGGGAATTTTATTTATCTGCTATATTTTTCAGGCGTTCTGTAAATATTATGTCAGCTGTCAGGGACATATCATGGGAGCTCAGATGGAACGTGATATGCGCCGTAAACTGTTTGACCATTATGAAAATCTTTCTTTTTCCTATTATGATCAGCATAACACCGGACAAATGATGAGCCGTCTTGTTTCTGATCTGTTTGATATTTCCGAAGCTGCCCATCACGGCCCTGAGAATTTATTTATCTCTCTTGTAAAGATCGTTGGATCTTTTATTTTCCTGTTTATCATTCAGTGGAAATTAGCGATTATTCTTCTTGCAATCGTTTTATTGATGATCTTCTTCAGTGCAAAGCAAAACCGTAAGATGCAGGCTACTTTCCTTGATAACCGCAGGAAGATTGGTGATGTCAATGCTTCTTTGCAAGACTCCCTTGCTGGAATCCGTATTGTGCAGTCTTTTGCAAATGAAGATATTGAACGTGAGAAATTTCGTGTTGGAAATGAGGCATTTTTAGATTCCAAGCGTGATAATTATCGTGCTATGGGAAGTTTTCAGAGTGGAAATACATTTTTCCAAGGAATGATGTATCTTGTCACTTTACTTGCTGGTGGTTATTTTATCGCTCTTGGCCAGATGAGTGCTGCTGACCTTGCTATGTATGCATTGTATATTGGAATCTTTATCAGCCCGATTCAGATTCTTGTAGAATTAACAGAAATGATCCAGAAAGGTATGTCTGGTTTTATCCGTTATCAGTCTGTTATTGATATTGAACCTGAGATCACAGATTCTGTTGATGCCATTAATATGAAACATCCTGATGGGGATATCTGTTATCATGATGTCTCATTTAGTTACGAGGATAATGAGATTGTATTAAATCACATTGATTTCACGATCAAATCAGGAAAATCCATTGCACTCGTTGGACCTTCCGGTGGTGGAAAAACAACGATCTGTTCTCTGCTGCCTCGATTTTATGATATTACAGATGGTTTGATTACGATCGGTGGTCAGAATATCAAGGATATAAAATTAGAGAGTCTTAGAAGCTCCATCGGTATTGTTCAACAGGATGTTTATCTATTTGGCGGCAGTGTCAAAGAAAATATTGCTTACGGAAACCCTGATGCAACCTTTGATGAAATTGTCGAAGCTGCTAAGAAAGCCAATATCCACGATTTTATTATGACATTACCTAATGGCTATGATACTTTCGTTGGAGAACGTGGTACAAGATTATCCGGTGGTCAGAAGCAAAGAATCTCTATTGCAAGAGTTTTCTTAAAGAACCCGCCAATCTTAATCTTAGATGAAGCTACCAGCGCATTAGATAATGAAAGCGAGCAGCATATCCAGAAGAGTCTGGACGCCTTGTCTGAAAATCGAACAACGATCACGATCGCCCATCGTTTATCAACGATCCAGAATGCAGATGAAATTCTTGTTATCGATGGACAAACGATCAAAGAACGAGGAACACATGAAGAACTAATTGCCTCTGGCGGTCTTTATGCTAAATATTATCATATGATGTAAGTGTCAAAAGTACAACAACATTGAAACCTATTTTGTTTAGAACTGTTTATAAATTCTTTAGAATTGTTCATACTTTGTATATTGAATGCCTCAGGGATTTTGGTATACTTAAGACATAGTTTTTCATATATATTTTTTAATCCTCTCTTTTCAGAAAAGTAACCGCCCAGATGGGCGGTCTTTTTTATATCATATACATTTGAACGAGTATGTCAAATTACTGCTGAAACGCATTCAACAGATTAGGGATCATCTGTTTCTTACGTGACATAACTCCAGGAAGAATTGCAACTTTATCTTCTGGTGTTACACCAAATCCGCGTTCAATCACTCCCTCAGCTTCTGGTCCGCAGATCAGCAGATGTGTTGTTTCCTCTAAGATGTTTGTTAGCATAAAGAATACGTAATCGAGTCCCTGTTCTTCTTTCACAGAATCCATATATTCAAGGATTGATGCTTTGATATCATCTAATTCTCCCTGATCCATGGATGTGATCTGTCCAACACCAAAATCAATTGTATCGGCATTGAATTTTTTATAATCCATGTAGAAGATCTCGTTTGGAGTCTTACCACTTAAATCACTTCCTGCACGGAACATTGCTTTGGCATGTTCTTCTACATCAATTCCTGCGATCTGTGCTAATTCTCTCGCGATCTGTTCGTCCACTGGTGTACATGTTGGAGAACGGAACATTAATGTATCAGAAAGAATTGCAGAACACATTAATCCTGCCATCTCTTTTGTAATCTCGATTCCCTGTTCACGGTACATCTGAGCAACGATCGTTCCTGTACATCCAACTGGCTGATTTCTGAAGTAAACTGGTGATACAGTTTCCACACTTCCGATTCTGTGGTGGTCGATGATCTCCATGATCTCACATTCTTCTAATCCTTCGACTGCCTGTGATACCTCATTATGGTCAACTAAGATTACCTGTTTCTTGTTGAATTCTAAGATACGACGTCTGGAAATAAATCCTACAAATTCGTTATCTGCATTCAATACAGGGAAGTAACGGAAACGTTTCTTTGTCATCTCTTCTTTGACATCATCTACAAAATCTGTTTCATTGAAAGATACGATCGTATCTGTTGCCATGATATAAGATACTGGCATTGCCTGGCAGATCAAACGGCTTGCTGTAAATGTATCATATGGTGTTGTGATGATTCTGCAGTTCTTTTCCTTTGCAAGTTCTAATACTTTATCAGTAACTTCTGTACCCATGCATACTACAACACACTGTACTCCTGTCTGGATCGCACCAATCTGTGCATCTTCACGGTTTGCAACGATCACTGTATCTTTAGCTGTTACAAATTCTTCCATTGTATCAACACTTGCGGCAGATACTGTTAACTTACCTTCTGTGATATATCCTTCGATATCTCCTGCCTGAAGTGTTCCATCTAATGTTTCTACAACATTTTTATATGGTGTTTTTGCTTTGGCAAGGATTTCATTGTCATAAACATCCATGTCTGCTTTCAACACATCACTGATGGATACCAGACCGGTCATTTTCTTTCCATCTAATACTGGAAGAGACACGATCTTCTCTGTCTGCATCATTTCACGTGCAGATTTCAGGGAATCTGTCGCTTTTGCACCTTTAACTAGATTTAAATTTACGTCTTTTAATCTTGGTCTTACATCACTAACATATTTTGGATCTTTAATTCCAAATGTATCCAATACATATCTTGTTTCGCCGTTGATATTACCGGCACGATATGCTTCGTATCCATTTCCTTCCACTTGATTCTTTAAGTTTGCGTATGCGATCGCAGAACAGATGGAATCTGTATCTGGATTGCGATGTCCAATGACATATACTTTTTTCATTGTTCCTCCTTCTTTCTTGGCAGCCGTATTATGAATGTCGTATACTCATTCTGGCTTTTTGCTTTGATAGTTCCATCATGAAGCTCTATGATCTCCTTCGCGATTGCAAGTCCAAGACCTGCCCCGCCAGTTTCAGAAGATCTTGCTTCATCTAATCTGTAAAATTTCTCAAACAGGTTATTTAATTGATGTTCTGGTATAGTCTTTCCCTGATTCCTGACTAAAATCTCTGCGTTATCTCCATCGATCATTCCATAAACCTCGATGAGAGAATTCGGATAACAATACGATACTGCATTCCTTAACAGATTCTCAAAAACCCTGGCAAGCCTGTCCGGATCACCATAAATTAATATTTTATCATCTACCTCTATCTTCCACTCTAATCCTTTCTGCTTAAATACCGCAGCAAAAGAATCCATCACCTGTTCAAGCAGAACATAAAGATAAAATTCCTTTTTGTCCAAGGTAATATTCTGAAGATTATACCTTGTAATTTCAAAGAACTCATTGATCAGTTCTCCAAGACGTTTCGCTTTCTCAAGAGAAATTCCTGTATACTTGGCTCTTTGTTCTTCTGACATATCCGGCGATTCATTTAACAATGATAAATATGCAATGATCGACGTCAACGGTGTCTTCAGATCATGAGCAAGATAGACGATGATATCATTCTTTCTCTGCTCACTTTCTTCTGCAATCCGCCTCTGTTCTTTCAACGTTCCTTTGATCTCATTTAATTTATTCTCCAAAGGATTCAACTCTGGTGGGAGCAATATGCGGTCTTTGGATTCATTTAAGATCATCTGGATCCCGCCTTCAACCTGTCTTAGGTATGTCGTGAATTTTGACATACCCAGATAAAAGCTTAACAAAAGCAGCACAAAAAATCCAGCACCAATGATCATTGTTTTATTTTGTACAAAGATCAGACGATATACACGGATCGCTTCCAGCTCATCCATCCCGATCCGTTCAAATATATAAACGACCGTTTTGGCAAATGGATCCTGAAATACACCATCTACAAATATATCAAGTACAAAATATCCGATACATGCAACAATCAAACTGATTCCCAATGTCTGTAGTATGATCCTTATCTTTAAACTTCTGTATTTACTCCTCAACTTTGTATCCAACTCCCCAGACTGTCTTGATCAATTCTTTGTGTCCCATGACCTCTCCCAGCTTCTCACGGAGATGTCTGATATGTACCATAACTGTATTATTGTTGTTCTTAAAATACTTTTCTTTCCATACCTGCTCAAAAAGATTCTCTGAGCTTATAACCTTCCCGCGGTTCTGTGTCAGAATCCATAAAATTGAAAATTCTAGCGGTGTCAATGTAATTTCTTCTTCTCCATAAGTACACTGGTGTGTTGCACGATTTAAGATAAGACCTGCGATCTCCAGTGTATCTTCCTGATTCATACCGCTTCCATCGTTGTATCTTGTAAATCTTCGAAGCTGTGCCTTCACTCTTGCCATCAATTCCAACGGCTCAAATGGTTTCTCAATATAATCATCAGCTCCCAATGTCAATCCATTGATCTTATCCATGGAAGATACTTTCGCTGTCAGCATGATCACAGGGAAATTGTGTGTTAAACGGATCTGTTTTAAAATCTCAAATCCATCAATATCTGGCAGCATCACATCAAGGATCGCCAGATCAATATTCTCATGTTCTACACACGCCAAGGCATCCTTTCCATTGTAAAATTTATGTACATTATAATTTTCATTCTTTAAATATAATTCAATAAAGTCAGCAATCTCTTTCTCGTCATCTACTACTAATACAGTTGACTGTCTCATTCGCTTCCTCCTTACTCTTTACCACCCTGAATCACATGAAATCTTGCTTCTTGGCTTTCTTCTTCCAATTCTGTTCTCGTATGTCCCTTGAGACTATATAATGGTACAGTTTTATAAAGCGTACGGATCAATTCACAAAGGATCCTTTGATGTTCTTTATCTTCTTCATCCAGAAGATTCACATACGCAGATGTAATCTCTTCATAAGTCAATCCATTTTGAATCTTAACAACCAGTGATTTTACGATCATCATAACCTTATACTGATCATTCTCGATATTCTTCATCACAAAATCATATAATTCAGGGATTCCATCCCAGCCTCCAATTCCATTGCCTAGTGCCAGATTCTTATATTCATCTTCACTGTAACGTTTCCATGATAGATCTTCCCTAAGGCTCCACTGAATAAATACTTCGTTACGGTTTTCTACCTCACGGCTTGCCAGTAACAGTCTTGAATTCATCTGATTTCTTAATAAGATTCCTGACTGCCAGAATACAATACGGAGTAATATAAATTCTTCCAACTCATCATAAGTCAGCTCTGGGAACATCTCTTCCTGGATCATCTGGCAGCACTCATAAATATCTAAAATACCATATAAAAACAACATTCCAAAGAGAATATTCTCAAGTCTGGTACCCTCTTCTAACTCTTCCTGAACTCTGCGGCTTTTCAGAGAGAAGAAAAAATTATCCTTTGCTTCCATATTCAATAAGATCGTATCGTCTTCATATGAGAGAAATCCAAGAAAATGTAACTGTTCAATCTCTCTTGCATACATCTCTGCAATCAGGCTCTCACCTTCCATATCCCAGCATTGCAACAAAAATTCGATTGCTTCCTGCTGTAATAACTTAGTGATCAATTGTGGCATATCATAAAGTTTCTCTGCTATCTTCTCTGACAGAGATACCTCACTTTCATCCTCATGAAACGCAATATTGATTCGTTCCGATAAAACCATCAGGTTGACTCTTGGATTGGTTGCAAGTTCTTCTATATAAGTTCGTTTTGATTCCTCAATTCTTGCCATCGCCCGATCCCTCCTTTGTCTTAATCTTATAAAGTATATCTTATCGAGCTTCTTCCGTCCAGTGGAACAGGCATAAAGAGTCGTCTAAAATAATTCTTTAATTCGGTTTATATTCTCTTTTGTGACACGGTATCCCATATCATACGTTTGTTTTAATACATCAATGTCTTTCTCTAAACTATCGATCGTATACTCTGGTCTTAGGATCACTGCCTTTCCTTCCCTCTCTAACTGCTCACAATATCTAACTGTTTTATTATATCTTATATGACGATTTAACAGCAGTTCCGGTAAATGTGGATATTTTCTCTTGAGAAGTTTTGCCGCAGCTTTGTTACTCTTGCTTAATTCTTTTCTATACCCTTCTGGCCTTGTCAGTACGATCAGATTCTTATCATTCCCATCTTCTATTGATCGTCTGATCGGAATCGGATCTGCAATTCCACCATCATAATAAGGCTTTCCATCTACTTTGATCGTTGGAAATGCAAACGGGATCGCACAAGTTGCTCGAAGCATCGTACACTTCTTATCCAGTTTCATTCCATCTTTGTATTCTGCTTTCCCTGTCCATGCATTTGTTACACCGACCTTGATCGTTCCCTTGTATTCATTGAATGTCTTCCAGTCAAATGGATACAGTTTGTTTGGGATCGTGTCATATACGAAATCCAGTCCAAAAAGACTTCTCTCTTTCAGTAGATTCCTCGCTCCCATGTATCTTTTATCATTCCTGTGGTTCATCAGGATCTTTAAATTTCTTTCCCTTTGTTTGGATATATAAGAAAAACCATCACAGATTCCCGCAGATACTCCGATCATATAAGGAAACATGATATCTTCATCCAACAGTGCATCCATCACTCCTGCACTAAAGATCGGACGAAATGTTCCTCCTTCTAAAATAATACCAGGCATCTTTATGCCCTCCTCATCTTCTTATATTTCGTAAACTTGTCTTATGTTGTGTCATGTGAGTTCTATAGACACTTGCTCTTTATTATATCACGTTTCGATTCTCCATTGTTACATTTTGTCAAAGATTTTCTTAAGAGATTTCGAAATTTTTGTGAATAAAAAAGATATCGCTTCCTTTCATTTATTTCAAATTGGTTTGTAACGTATGGATCAATTCCTCAATAACAATTGGTTTGGATAAAAATCCATCCATACCACATTCCAGTGCTTTCTTTCTATCTTCATCAAAAGCATTGGCAGTCATAGCAAGGATCGTAATTTCTGCCAGTGCTGGATCATCCAATGCACGGATCTGCTTTGCAGCCTCATATCCATTCATTACAGGCATCTGAATATCCATAAGTACAAGCTCATAATCGCCTGGTGCTGAATTCCTGATCTTCTCAACTGCCTCTGCTCCATTTTCTGCTGTATCAACCTGGAATCCATATTCATTAAGAATCGCCAGTGCAATCTCACTATTTAATTCATTGTCTTCCACAAGCAGGATACTTCTGCCTCTGAAATCTGAACTTGCTGTCGGAAGAATATTATCATCCGTGCTCGCCTGCTTCTGACCGATCGCTGTCATCAAAGTATCTCTGATATCTGACATAAATATTGGTTTCGCACAAAATGCATTGACTCCTGCTGCTCTTGCTTCCGCTTCGATCTCTGACCAGTCGTAAGCAGTCAGGATAATGATCGGTGTATCATCACCAAGACTGCGAATCTGTCGGGTAACTTCTATACCATTCATATCTGGCAGCCGCCAATCGATGATATAGGCATGGAATGCATCTCCCAGCTCTATAGACTGCCTTGCACGGAGAACCGCCTCCTTACCAGAAAGTGTCCATTCCGAACGCATTCCAACCTTTGCAAGCATCTTTGTCACGCTGTCACAGGTGTTAAAATCATCGTCTATCACCAATGCCTTAAGACCTTCGAGCTCTGCGATCTTCTCTACACGATGATGCTTAGACTGGACCCTCAATGGTAGTCGTACAATAAATTCCGTACCTTTGCCCTGTTCTGTCTGAATCTCAATGTTTCCACCCATCATATCCACGATATTCTTGGTAATAGCCATGCCCAGTCCTGTACCTTGAGTCCTGCTGACTGTAGAACTTCTCTCCCGCTCAAAAGGAGAAAAAAGTTTCTGTACAAATTCCTCACTCATACCGATTCCGTTATCCTTTACCCGGATCTCATATAACTGACGCTCTCGCTGTGTTCCCGGATATTGTTTCAACCGAACAGAAACCATTCCGCCTGCAGGAGTAAACTTGATTGCATTGGATAAAAGATTCAGCAATATCTGATTTAGCCGTGTCTTATCGCAATACACATCCTCATTCATAACATCCATGGCATCCATATAAAGTTCCAGCTGCTTCGCATGAATCTGTCCACTGATGATCGTCTTCAGATCATGAAGCATATCAGACAGACTGACCTCGGTTTCTTCCAGATGGATCTTTCCGCTCTCAATACGGCTCATATCCAGTACATCATTGATCAGTGAAAGCAGATGGTTGCTGGATGAAAGGATCTTTCCCAGATAATCCCTGACTTTTTCCTTATTATCAATGTTGCTTACAGCCAGTGTAGTAAAACCGATAACAGCATTCATTGGCGTACGGATATCATGGGACATGTTGGAAAGGAATGTACTCTTTGCCCGGTTGGCAGTTTCCGCAGCGCGGACTGCCTCATAAAGGGCCTGGTTCATTTTCTTATCAACGGTACGGTCAGACATAACCAGGATATATTTCTTTTTTCCGTTTACCTCACTGCCCATTGCAATAATATGAAACCAGCGTTGTTCCCCTGTTTTCTGGTGAACATATTCAAAATCCCATTCCTGCTGCTCATTTACCTGGATCTCTTTCAGATAATTCTTCTTTGGATCTTCACAATCTTCGGAATGCAGTTTTCCCAAGACGCTAATATCCTTTTGGATCTGTTCTACTGTAATGCCCAGCAGTTTTTCCACATTGGGACTTACATAATCTGCCTTATATGTTTTTGCATCCAGCATCAGAAAAACGTCATCTACATTCATTGACAGCTTTTGAAACAGCTCATCCCTATAGAGGATCTCAACATCCCTTCTTTTCAGGCTTATCCTGTTCTTTTGGAGGATCAGTTCAATAATAAAGACAGCAAAACCGAACACTATGGTTCCTCCAAGGAGCATAGTCCGAAGCTGCAGGGAATTCATGCTGGCATTGACTATATCAGCCTGGACAAGTCCCAGAAATATCCAGTCCTGGCATTCCGAGCTTCCATAAACCAGATAGTAATTACTTCCATCCAGATTTACCAGCATCGTATCTGTACGTCTCTCTTTAAATTTCTCTGAAAGTTCAAGGATCTCCTTTTCGGAAATATTAGAATGCTCTCTTAAAACACCAAAGAAATTATACACGGTTCCCCATGCCTCAAAGGAATGATCGATGACAACACGGCCATCTGGATGAACCACATAACTCTTGGCATTTCCATTAAAAGCAGAGATATCCAATACATCTACTATATCAGCGTTTTCATATGCAATGGCAATTGCATCATATTCAAAACCCTGATAGCTTCCATGAGACTGGGGGCTGGCAAATACAAGCATCTGTTGTTTTCCGGGAACTACTGCATTTGTTATGATATCCTCCCCCAGCGTGATCTTATCTTCAAGATTTTCCTGTAATCCAAGATACCCGGTTTCACCTGTCGCCATCTTGTAGTCACCGTCAGATGATAGAAAAAAGAATTCCAAAAAGCCTGCATCTTCCTGCGCTTTCTTTATATAATCACGGATCTCGTCTTCACCGGAAATATTCTGCAGATTCTCGCCCCAAATATGGAGGTAAGTCAGGTTCTTATTTGTCAGTTCTCTCAGCATCTGATCAGACTGATGAAGAACTTCCGTCAGATGAGAAACACTTTCCTCGTAAATAGATTTCGACATAAACTTATAATATCGGAAAACAGCCAGAACAACTCCTATAAAGAGAAGAAGAAAAGCAACTATTCTTAATCCTTTTTTCCTGACAGGTTTCTTTCTATTTCTATTATAATTCTTAACATCCATTTTTCTCACCTCAGGGTTATGTAATCTTCAGGTTCTGCAAGAACGGCATTACCACCTGAAACATATGCTGTCCAGGTATCTTTCACAGATGTAGCTCCTCCATCAAATATCATATTTTCATCTACAGGATAAGTTTCCATATGCTGCGGTGTGGCAAGACAGGTCACCGTGAAAGTATCCTCATCCCGAACTGCCTTTCCATCCTTTGTAACTTTACTTAATGTATAGCCATCTTCCGTTTCATTAATTTCCACAGAAATACCACTAACCACTGGCAAAGAGCCACGGTTAAACGGAATAAATCCTCCCTCATAGCCTTCTACAAAGTTTTTGATTATTTCTTTCAGCTCAGCCCCACTCATCTTGCTGCTGTAAGCCGAAAGGTCATTTGGCATGATCATGTCACCTGCCATTTTTTCTGTGTAACCGGCTTTCAGCACATTTCCCGTAAAGCTGTTTCCGGTTGCGATCAGCACATCTGACCCATAAATACCGCGCAGCGTGTTTGCCATAACAGAATATGCAGCATTTCCTCCACTACTATGGAAACGGTTTGAATAAGACTTCTGTGAATCCAAGACTACTTTTTCAGAAGTGGATTCCTCCTCAAGAAGCTGAGAATCAAATGACTGATAAGCCTGCCCTGCATCGTATTCTCCTGATATCATCTTCGAAACCACATCCTTAGAAACAGAGAAAAAGTCATTTGACGCTATGCGAATATACATATGGTTTTCTTCGATCACAGGTCTCACGTCCTTCAGATATTCCGTAAGCTGGAGATCTACATCCTGACTGTAGCTTAACAGATCCTGTCCATCATAAACAATCCTGTTCTGCGCATCCGCTGAAAGCATTGTGTCCAGTACCTTCATTGCTTTCTTTCGACGTGTCTCATCCTTTGTCAGATTGCTATTTAAAGCCACCTGGAAATATGGCGTAGTCATAATCCATTTTTCACCGTTTTCCTGAAAGAATGGAAGAAAGGTTGTGTTAATGCCCTGATCCTGAAACATTTTTACACCAGCAGAGGTGCCAAAGTACATGGCAAGCTTGCCACTTTGATACATCTCAACGATATCATCATAATTCATATCCAGATCATCCTGGCTCAGCCCGGTATCCTGAATGAACTGCTCCATGCGCCCAAAAGCCTTTGGCCAGACTGTATTGTCCAGGCCTTCTCTCTTTGTATTATCCGGGTCA
>ENA-ORTB01003617-ORTB01003617.1-human-gut-metagenome-genome-assembly--contig:-NODE-3617-length-11802-cov-5.137227_pt1 | contig 11802 bp, 7 predicted proteins | sample MGYA00241905_ERZ509174 | MGnify/ENA primary metagenome ERZ509174 (study PRJEB26280, sample SAMEA2338851) | human gut metagenome | biome: human gut; feature: human-associated habitat; material: faeces...
TTTAAACAAATTATTAATCAGAATTCTGTTGCATTTGCAAGTTGAATTCAGCTGTTCCAGAATGCCATAATTGAAGATTTCCCGGAAGGCTTCTTCGAGGGACTTGACGGCGTTACATCTCTTTACAGCGTGTTCGAGAGTGCCGTATTCATGAAACCGTTGAAGGGAGGAATATTCAAGGGAATGGCGAAGGCAAATACACTCAACAATGTTTTCTATAGAACCAATGTCACTGAACTTCCTGAGAACCTTTTCGAAGGCATGGGGGCGAATGCGACATCTATATCATTGTCAAGTGCGTTCTTTGGATGTGAGGAACTTGCATCTGTCCCGGCTGGACTTTTCGATCCGATTGAGACCAAAGTGACCAATATCAGCAATTGTTTCAAGAATTGCACTGGCCTCAAGTCCATTCCTGAGGGATTCGGCAATTCATTGACCAACCTGACGAATGCCAGCAATGCGTTCTATGGCTGTGAGGCTCTGGAGTCCCTGCCGTCTGAAATGTTCAAAGGTGCTGCCGCCAAACTCAGCAATCTGTCGTCAATGTTCAGTGGATGCACATCTCTCAAATCTGTCCCTGACGGGCTGTTCGGATTCATTGCTGCCAGGAATGCCAACTTTCTCAACTGCTTCAGCGCATGTACGTCATTGAAGTCAGTCGGTGCTGATGTGTTCCCTTCCACGGTGTCCACTACAGGATTGAACAGCACATTCAGTGGATGTACGTCGCTTACCGACATTTCCGGAAAAGTCTTCTCGAAATGCGGAAGTGTCACTACATTGATGCGTACATTCTACGGCTGTACGGCCTTGGAGACATTGCCTTCAGACCTGTTTGCAGGTATGGTGAAGGTGAACAAATTCGATCAGACATTCTCCGGCTGTACCTCTCTGGAGTCCATTCCGGAAGATTTGTTCGCCAAGAATACTGCTGCGAACAACTTCTCGAAGATGTTCTATGAGTGTGTGTCTCTTAAAGCCATCCCTGCCGGTCTGTTTGCGAACAACAAGAATGCAAGGGATTTCAACAATATGTTTTATAAGTGTACATCCCTGACGAGTGTTCCGGAAGGTCTGTTCACCTCTTGTACTGCGGCCCAGAATTTCAGTTATCTGTTCTCTGGATGTACTGGCATCAAGATGATTCCTGCAGGTCTGTTCAGCAGTTGCAAATCCGCTTATGATTTCAGCCAGACATTTGCCGGCTGCTCGTCTCTCCAGGAGATTCCGGAAGGATTGTTTGATTTTGTTCCGTCTGCCAATACTAATGTCAAGTTTCCGTATTGTTTTGCTTACTGCACGTCGCTCAAGACGATTCCGGCGGCATTGTTCGACAAGGCTTTGAAGGCATCCAAATTCGATTATGCTTTCGCAGGCTGTACCGGTCTGACCGGCGAATCTCCTTATTCGATGTATAACGGAAACAAGATTCATCTATACGAGCGCAAACAGTACTATAGTCTCGGCGGTTTCAATAACCGTATCACCGGCACGAAATGCTTCTATAATTGTACCGGACTCTCTGATTACGAGGATATTACGACTGGCTGGAAATAAACAACTTAACTGATGATGATTATGAAAACATATGACAATGTCCTTATGAAAGGACTCTATATGATGGCGACTGCGGCATTGGCATTGACCTTTGCCGGCTGTTCGAAGAACGATGAGCCGGAGGCAGAGCCTGTGCCTGAGGTTCATGTGGGCAAGGTCGAGGTTTCGTCTTCGCAGGTGGTTTTTCCTGTGGACGGCGGGTCCAAGACTATTGCTGTGGCGACGAATTCGGAGTGGCACCTTGACTGTGACTATACCTGGATGAGCATTGACGCGGACCTGAATTCAGGAACCGTGACAGTCAGTGCGGAGAAGAACACTACCGGTGCAACCCGCTATGGCGTGATTTCCGTGATCTGCGGTGACGAGGGTTATACTGACAGCCGCGATATCCGCGTCATGCAGACGTATGAGCCGGAAGATCTTGTAAAAGACGGAGTTACGGCGAACTGCTACATCGCCCGCACGAAGGCTTCCTATCGTTTCCCTGCCAAGGTGAAAGGTAACGGCGCCGGTGACGGCAACTCCAAATACATTGCTGCCGAGGGCCTTGAAATCAAGAATGCCGCTTTTGCCGAGCTCGTCTGGGAGGCTGTCCCGGACGGCGACAAGACCAGAAGTACATGCGTTATTGACGGCGAGCCGATGTATGACGGCGAGAACATTTATTTCTCCACAGGCAAGGCCGCCGGCAATGCCGTTATCGCAGTGTGTGCTGCGGACGGCACCATCCTCTGGAGCTGGCATATCTGGGTTACGGATGATGAAATCGCGACAAAGACCGACAAGAACGGCCTGGTATGGATGGACAGGAATCTCGGAGCGCTCAGTGCAAAGCCTTCGGACGCGGTGAATACCAGAGGCTTGTTCTACCAATGGGGCAGAAAGGATCCGTTCCTTCCGTCTGCTGCCGAGTTCGTGGATATCCCGACCATTTATTTCTCGGATGACGATGCTACCGCCGAAAAGAAATACTACGAGCAGGTAAAGCTCCGCCCGTCGGCCAATGTCGCCAATCAGCAGAAGGGCGACGGCGTCAGGGGTATCGATACCCGGAAGGCCGTAGTGGCATATTCCGCCCCCGGCAATGCAGTTTACGCCGTGCAGCACCCGGAGACTTTCCTTACTATCCATCCGGTTTATGCCGGCGGCATCAAGTGCGACTGGTATATCATGAGTCCGGTCAATGACTCGACGGATGTCCAGACTGAGTCCAATCTTTGGGGCAACACTTCCACTGACGTGAAGTACAAGAGCATCTTCGACCCGTGTCCTGCCGGCTATGTCGTTCCTAAGGGCAATGCTTTCGCTACATTGGGAGATGGTGACAAATTTGACAGGATAGATGTGGTCCTGGACAGCGACAATCAGGAGACCGGCGAGAAACTTTGGGAGGAGGATGAGGACGGTTACGGCTGGTACTGGAAAAATTGTGACAACGCTTATTTTCCTAAAGCCGGTATGCTCGGTCTCTTCGGTACTCCGCAATATACCTGCGAAGACATTTATTATTGGTCTGCCGACCCGCTGCCGAAATCTCTCAATGAAGGATGGGGACGTTCATGCTGCCTGTTCAATTCATTGGAAAGACTGTTCTTCGGCGTTTACTATACCGGAAGTGCCCTCACTGATCCGTCAGGTCTGGGTGCACGTGGCACCGGAGCAAGCGTAAGATGTGTAAAGGAATAGTTCTGTAAGCGGAAAAATGCTATCTTTGCGGGAAACCACAAGTACAGACAGCATTATGAGAAACGTGTATTCAAGGCTCGTGACATTGACATTGAGCATTGCCACAGCCTTTTTTGTTGCATCCTGCGGAAATCGTATCGGGGAGAAGGAATCGATGGAATTCCTGTACCGGTATATGGATATCGCGGACCAGGGCGATTACAGCGAAGAATTCTTCAGGGAAAATGTGAAAATGTCATTGCAGGCAAGACGGGAGATGCCGTGGGGCAAGGACGTACCTGACCAGCTGTTCAGACATTTCGTGCTTCCGGTACGAGTGAACAACGAGCGCCTGGATGATTTCAGAAAGGTATATTACGATACGCTCAAAACCCGTGTCGCAGGCCTCTCGATGCACGATGCGGCGCTTGAAATAAACCATTGGTGTCACGAAAAGGCGACCTATACGCCGTCTGACGGAAGGACTTCATCCCCGATGGCGACCATCCTGAACGGAGAAGGACGCTGTGGCGAAGAATCCACATTTACGGTGGCGGCGATGCGTACCATGGGAATCCCTGCACGTCAGGTCTATACTCCGAGATGGGCGCATACTGACGACAACCACGCCTGGGTGGAAGTCTGGACTGACGGAAAATGGTCATTCCTCGGAGCCTGCGAGCCTGAGCCGGAACTGAATATGGCCTGGTTCAACGAGCCTGCTTCCCGGGCAATGCTTATGCACACCCGCGTGTTCGGAGACTACAACGGGCAGGAAGATGTTATCCGCCGCACGCCTAACTTCACGGAAATCAATGTGATAGGAAACTACGTGAAGACACGTGACAATGTCGTTACCGTAAAAGACATTGACGGAAATGCTGTCAGCGGAGCGAAGGTGGATTTCTGCATCTATAACTACGGAGAAGTGTTCCCTGCTGTTACATTGGCTGCGGACAAGGACGGGAAGGCATCGCTTCACACCGGGCTTGGAGATATGATGGTCTGGGCATATAGTGACGGCAATTTCGGTTATGCGAAACTAGAAGGCGACGGTCCTGAATGCCGTAAGGACATCGTTCTGAGCCATAAAGTCGGAGATGCTCTCGAAATCGTGTGCGACATCAATCCTCCTGCTCCGGGCAATATCCCTGCTCACGCGACCGCTGAGGCTGTCGAGGCGAACAAGGTGAGACTTGCTGCGGAAGACTCTATCCGTCACGCATATACATCTACATTCACGACATCGGACAATGCCGGTGAGCGTCTCGGCCTCCCGGAACTGTCGGAGGAAAATGCGGACAAGGCCTGCCGTCAGCTCATTGACGCCAAGGGCAACTGGCGCGAGGTTCAGAAATTCATTGCCGAGGCCTACGAATGCGGCAAGGTGGAAACTGCTCTGCCGATGCTGGCTACACTTACCCGAAAGGACTTGCGTGACACGAAATCTGACGTTCTGAAAGATGCTCTGGAGTCTGTGGACTTCTCTGCTGAGGACTATCCTGATGCGGAACTGTTCTATAAATATGTATTGTGCCCGCGTGTGGCAGGCGAATTCATACAGCCGTACCGCAGGCAGATAAGGGAAGTTCTGACGCAGATTGCTCCTGATATGACGGATGCTGAGAAGACGGCATCTGTAATCAATTGGGCGAAAGAGAATCTCGAGATAGCTGACAGCCTGAACTCCAAGCGTCTGCAGGCAACTCCCTCAGGTGTTCTCAGCCTGAGGAAATGTGACAGGCGTTCCCGTGATATCTTCACGGTGGCTGCTTTGAGGACATTCGGTATCCCGGCAAGGATAGACCAGATGACCGGCAAGGCGCAGTATTTCACAGGTGGAGAATGGAACGATATCGTCATGGGCGCCGGAAATCAGGTGGGAACAGTCTCTGAAAAAGGCTGGATGACAATGTGTTATAAACCGGAGGCTGGAATGCCGGAGAATCCGGAATACTACCGTCACTTCACATTGTCCAAGATTCTGAAGAACGGCAGGCGGGTGCTTCTCGATTTCGAAGGCGGAGACGCGACTGAACTCGGTGCGGAAGCTTCAGCGAAGAGTTTCAGCAAGCCGTTCCAGCTGGATGAGGGGAATTATGTGCTGACGAGCGGAACACGTATGGCAAGCGGAAAGGTTCTTGCGAGGATGGTTACTTTCAATGTCCTTAAGGATCAGACTACTGATGTCCAGCTGGTTATGCGTCATTCTGCTGAGGAAATCAGTGTTTTGGGCGCAATGAATCCGGAAGCATTCTATATTCCGGTATCTGAGGACAAGGCTGCGGACAAGGTGTCGCTGCTCAGTACCACAGGCAGGGGATATTTCCTTTTGGCCGTGCTTGGTGCTGGTGATGAGCCGAGCAACCATGCGATCAGGGAAATGCAGGCTGTCGCCGGAAAGCTCAAGGAATGGGGACGCCCTGTGGTGGTTCTCGGACAGAATGAGGCGGCAGTGGCTAAGCTGAATGTCAATAAGGACTGGCATTATGGCATTGACCCTGAATGGGAAATCCGTGAAATGCTGTGCGAAGGCTGTCATACCGCTTCCAGGACGCTTCCTGTCATCGCGATGTGCGACAGTTTCGGCCGCGTGGTGTATATTTCTACCGGTTACAATACCTCGCTTGCAAGTCAGCTGACTGCTGTCATTGACGGAATTTAGTTAACTTTGCAGGATGGGCGTACAAGATGGCGCCGGATTATGATTATGGAACAGAAAAAGAAGAAATTATATCCGTTGAAGTTCAATCCTGTGGTCGAGGAAACTGCATGGGGAACTGAGATGACCGGAATTGCCGATATCGGCAAGACCGATTCTGAAGTGACCGGTGGATGGTTGGCGGAAAGCACTCTGAGTGAGGTGCTTGAAACTTATCTTGAGGAACTGGTGGGGGAGAACTGCTATTCTTTTTACGGAAGGCAGTTTCCGCTTATGGTCAAGTGGCTCCGCATTGACGGGAAAATGCCTCTGACCGTGTGCCCGACAGACGAGACTGCATCCCAGCGCTATGATACGCTCGGCAAGATGAAACTCTGGTATGTCGCTGATGCTGAGCCCGGTTCCAAGGTCTATATGGGCTTCAAGAGGGAGGTCTCTGCAGCGGAACTGTATGACAGATGCCACAACGGGACGCTGGAAGATGTGCTCAATGTGGTGACTCCGCATAAGGGGGACGTGTTCCTGGTGACTCCGTGCCTCTCTCATGCTGCTCAGGGAGGTGTTTCCATATTGGAAATAACTGAGTCGTCAGACCTTGATTTCAGAATCTACGGGTTCGGTGAACTGACTCAGGTTGAGGAACTTGCGCTTGAGGCGACGTTGGATTTCATTGACTTGGGCAAGTATGACGGCGACCTTTATATCCCTGCAGGAAAACATTCTGCGAAAGCGTTCGATGCCAATGTGCGTTCAGTGGCAAATCTGGATGCTGCAGCGGGCAAAATCACGGACCGCGTGGCAGCATTGAGGGAATTCAGCGTCACCAGCATTGACCTTAAGGATCCGGTTCATATTGATACGGGTACGACAGATGCGTTCACGGTCTATGTGTGTCTTGGCGGGGCGGCTTCCGTTCAGATCCAGGATGAGAAGACCGGTGCGGCGAGATATGACTTCAAGGCCGGAGAACTGGTTCTGGTGCCTGCGGATGTGACTGATTTCTACCTGGTTCCGGATGACAGGGACACGAGGCTTTTCGAGGTGACCATCGAGCCTTATGATGAGGAAGACAAGTATATCGACCCGGAGGCTGAGGAAAAACTTCCGGATGATGATGAGGCTGAGAAGGTAGCGTCCATCGAGGAGTTTCTCCGTAAGAATCCGGGAAGACTAAATTAAGTAATCATGGAGTCAGTACGTATTGACAAGTTTTTATGGGCAATAAGGGTCTTCAAGACGCGCAGTGAAGCGGCTGAAGCCTGCAAGGGCAATCGTGTGAAGGTCAATGATGCCGATGCGAAGCCGTCCCGCGATGTGAAGGTCGGGGATGTGATAACTGTCCGTAAGGCTGCCGTATATTACAAATGGAAAGTTCTGGGACTGATTGAGAACCGTGTCGGGGCTCAGCTTGTTCCGCAATATGCTGAAAATCAAACTCCACAGGTGGAACTTGACAAACTCAAGGCTCCTGTGGAGACATTCTTCGTAAAGCGTGACCGTGGCACCGGACGTCCGACCAAGAAGGACCGCCGCACCATCGACGCCATGTGGGGTGAGATCGATTTCAATGCCGACCTCCCGGACGATCCGCCGGGATATGACGACTACGAATAAATTATTTCTCGTATTTCTTAGCCTGCTCAGCTATGAGCGCTGCATCGTCGAAGTAGTTGATGCGCATAGCATTACGTACTTCTGACAATGTCTGTGCTGCTGTTTCGCGGGCTTTTTCCGTGCCGCGTTTCAGAATGTTGAACACTTCAGGAATGTCCTGCTCGAACTCGTGGCGACGTGCGCGGATCGGGTCGAGGTGCTTGTTGAGCACGCTGTTGAGGAATTTCTTGCAGGTGCCGTCACCGATGCCGCCTTTCACATACTGTTCCTTCAGCTCGTCCAGACTCTTGAATTCCGGCCAGAATTCCGCGAAGTCCTCTGCGGTGCTGAATGCATCCATATAGGTAAATACGGCATTGCCCTCAAGATGGCCCGGTTCGTCCTGGCTCATACGAGGTTCGCCGTTTGACATTTTTTTCACCTTCTTCCATACTGTGGCTGCGTCGTCGCTGAGGTAGATGCAGTTGCCGAGCGATTTGCTCATCTTCGCCTTGCCGTCAGTGCCCGGAAGTCTCATACATACGCAATTCTGTGGAAGCAGAATCTCTGGTTCTACGAGCACGTCCCCGTAGATGCTGTTGAATTTGCGGACGATTTCACGGGTCTGCTCCAGCATCGGCTCCTGGTCTTCACCGGCAGGAACGATGGTTCCCTTGAATGCGGTGATGTCTGCAGCCTGGCTTACCGGGTAGCAGAGGAATCCTGCAGGAAGAGTGTTCTCGAACTCCCTCATCTGGATTTCAGACTTTACCGTAGGATTTCTCTGAAGTCTTGATACGGTCACGAGATTCAGGTAATAGAAAGTCAGTTCGGTAAGTTCCGGAATCATCGACTGTATGAACAATGTGCACTTTGCAGGGTCGATTCTGCATGAAAGATAGTCGAGCGCTACCTCGATGATGTTCTGGCGTACCTTCTCGGGATTGTCGTAATTGTCTGTAAGTGCCTGGGCGTCAGCGATGAACACGAACATCTTGTCATAGTCTCCCGCGTTCTGCAACTCCACTCTGCGTTTCAATGATCCCACATAATGTCCAAGATGCAGTTTGCCAGTAGGCCTGTCGCCTGTCAATATCACTTTTTCCATAGAATTCTTTCTCTTTGTTTATAGAACGCCAAATATAGCAATTATTGCTCAGTATTTCAACTTCTCAGGCTTTCGCACGGACGACTTGTCAATAAGAAAGTTTCCACATGGCGTTCCTCGCGGCACGGCTGCGGGACGAGTTCATCTTGCCGAAATTCCATGTCACGCGCAGCAGGATGTTCCTGCCCATGACATTGGTATAGGAATCCTGGACGTAGTTTTCCCTGAAAGTGTGCGACATGGACTTGTCATTGTCGAGAATGTCCTGCACCTCAAGTGCGAAATTGAATGACTTGACGCTCTTGGACAATATCAGGGACCAGTCCCAGGTGTCGTCATTGTAACCCTTGGCATATCCTCTTCTGGAAGTCCAGATCAGTCTTGTCATCATGTCGATGCCGATAGGCGTGTTCCATGCGACGGTACCGTACTGCCCGAACTCCCAGACGTTCATATTCGCGTTCTGGTCGAGCGAGTACTTCGAGCGGTCCAGGGTGGTCCGGCTGATAAGCGCTATGGTGAGATTGTCAATGGGTCTGCATCTCAGTCCTATTTCGCCGTTGGCCTCCACCCCTGTCATAGTGCTTTCCTTGAAACCGCTTTTCCCGGAGTAGAACAAGTCTCCGGAAGCATTGTCTCCCCAGAAGGCCTTCATGAATGTCGGGTAGTCGAAATGGTCAATGTCCATCAGGTCCAGTCTGCCGGTGCTCTGGTAACTGACTGATTTCGAATATCTGAATGAAAGGGTAGTGCTTAGCGCAAGCTTCTTGTTCTTGGTCAGGCTTATATAGGCATTGTAATATCCCTGGATGCTTCCGCCGCCTTTTCTGGAATTGACTGGTATGCTGTACCTTACGCTGTTCTTGTCGAACCATGAGGCATTTGATTTCGCATCCTTGCTGTATTCTCCGTCCATATAGATGTAGTAATTCCATCTTTCGAAATCTCCGTCTGCAGTAAGGTAGAAATCGTGCGTGAATGACGGCTTCAGATAGATGTTTCCGGCAGAAATCCTCAGCGGATTCAGTATCCTGGCAGCAGGGGTTATGCTGGATGGAGTCGGCCTTTCCGAATTCATGTCGTACTTCAGGAGGATGAAATTGTTCTTTATGGTCGTGGTCAGTTTCAGGAAAGGAGACCATGCGGTGGCCCATTCTCCCTTTCCCGTATGGGTGTCCAGTCCGTAGGACCGGCCGTGGTTCTCATTGTTTATGACTCTCACGAAACCGCCGGCCTGAAGGTTGGTGGACTTGTTGTTGTACTGGACCAGAAGCCTGCCGTAGTTCGTGATGTAGTAGTTCTCGCTAAGTGAGGAGTAATACTCGTTGCTGCTGTTGTCCGCCGCGTTGAATGCATCGGACGTGCTTGTCTGCACCTTGTAGTAGCTGGATACGAAAGCCTCTGCTGCCCAATGCTTTACGATAGGCTCCACATATTTGAAACTGCCGCCGTATGAGTACCGTGTGCCCTCATTGTCATACAGCAGGTCCCTCGAAACCGTGCTTCCGTCCAGATACGTGGTGTTGGTGCTTTCGCTGGAGTTCCCGTCCAGGCTGCCGTAAGCATATGAGCCTGAAACCGTCACGGAACGCCCTTTCTTCCCGATGTCCTTCACGCCGAAAGTCACGTCGCCTTTCGTGAACAATGTCCTTTCCTTCTCGGCTGATGAAGATATGTTCCTGCTCTGTGACACTCCGTCCAACGTGTTCTCAGTCATGCCGTTACCATGGTCGGAGTAGTCATTGTAGGTAAATGCCGGCGTGAACTTGAAATTGTATTTCTTCTTGCTCTTGTTCTTGATTTCCATGACGGCCGAGAACTTCTGCACGTCTCCGGTCAATGTCTTTGTGTCATTGTCCTCCAGGTTTCCCTCGTCGAGGTAGGTGATGCGGTCAGTCCGGCTCCGTTTGTTCACCTGGTCGGACGTGAAAGTAGCTGACACGCTGGTCTCCATTTTCTTTATCCTGTCCGTGTTCAGGTTCGCTCCGCCGCGCCAAGTCGTGTGCATCCCGCCACTTTCCAGTTTCTTGCCGTATTCTTCATTGCCGCTTGTGACGATTACTCCGTCATTTGCACCTACAATGTTGAGACCGCTGCCCAATATCGTGAGCTGGTCCTTTTTGCCGTAGGCCGACATGAACGCACCGGTGTTGAACAGGAACTTCTTATATTCCTTGTACTCCTCCCGCTGCTTTCCCGGTATGCTCGTTCCTGCCCCTGCACTGATGTTTCCGAACACACCCTTCTTGTATTCGTCCTTCAGTTCCACATCCATCACTGTCTTCTTCTGGTCATCCTTGATGCCGGTGAATTCTGCCGTCTCGGACTCCTTGTCCACCACTTTCACCTTGTTCACAACGGATGCCGGCAGGTTGTTCAGCGCTGCAGTCTTGTCGCCCAGGAAGAACGTCTTTCCGTTCAGAGTAATCTGTGAGACGGTTTTTCCGTTCACCTTCACGTTTCCGCTCCCGTCCACCTCGACACCCGGCATCTGCTTGAGCAGGTCCTTCAGCTTGTCGGTAGGCATGGTCCTGAACGCCGCCGCATTATATATTATGGTATCCTTACGGATTTCCATGGCATTCACATTGGCAGAAACTCTCGCCGCTTTCAGAGCCTCAAGGTCCGGCTTCAGCAGAATCTTGCCGAGGTCAATGTCTTTGCTTATATAGAGCTGCCTGTGGAATTTGCTGTAGCCCATGAACTCCACGAAAATATCGTAATCTCCTCTGGTTACGTCATTTATCTCGCATTTGCCGTCGGGGCCTGTCAATGAAAAATTCGTTATGACGGTATCTTTGATGTGCCTCATGTAGATGGAGGCGAAACTGATAGGCTCATTGTTGGTGGAATCTGCCACTTCAGCCTTCAGCCGATATGATGTGCGGCCGAACATGCTGCCGGCAATTACTGTCTGCGCCGCTGATTCTATCCGGGTCAATGCCGATATTGACAATGCTGTAGCAATGGCTATGATGACGCTGCGGTATTTCATTTCGTTTCAGTTGGTTTTTCTTGTTTTATAGGTTTGTGGTACTGAGATTTGTCTCGGTCATTTTGCAAATTTATCGATAAAGTGTTGATATTCCTAATAAAAAATGAAACATTTTGAAAACATTTTGAAAACATTTTGAAAACATTTTGAAAACATTTTGAAAACATTTTGAAAACATTTTGAAAACATTTTGAAAACATTTTGAAAACATTTTGA
>ENA-ORTB01003625-ORTB01003625.1-human-gut-metagenome-genome-assembly--contig:-NODE-3625-length-11785-cov-10.330605_pt1 | contig 11785 bp, 8 predicted proteins | sample MGYA00241905_ERZ509174 | MGnify/ENA primary metagenome ERZ509174 (study PRJEB26280, sample SAMEA2338851) | human gut metagenome | biome: human gut; feature: human-associated habitat; material: faeces...
TGGATGGAGCTCTTTTCAATTAGAATACGGCGCACTTTTCAATTAGTATCTACACTCTGCTAAGGTAGATTTTGATATTTTTTTAATTCTCAATATAATTATATATAAAATAGAATAACCGTTTGGAATAAGAAAGAGGATGTATCTTTAGGATATGACCTATTTCTTTTTCCCCTGCGGAAACCTCCGCCCTTTCCTCGCCGGCAACGAAAAAAACTTTTCTTCCCAGTTGCCTTATCCGAAATTTTAAATACCTTTGCACTTGAAATGGTTCTGTTTTGTCCGTCCGGGCAAGCAGATTAAAAGGGAATCGGGTGAAAATCCCGGACAGTCCCGCTGCTGTGAAACTCCATTTTCAACTTTGCGAAAAATACTTATGCCACTGATGTAACGGTTACATTGGGAAGGTTTCGCGAGGGGAGTCAGTCAGAAGACCTGCCATCATTCATTACCTCCTGTCCTCTGGGGTTAGGACAACGGTCAGTTTTAAGTTTACATTTTTAAGCTTGTGAGTTTTTGAGTCCTTTAGCCAATGCAAAGCAACAACTTATAAACTTACAAACTCAAAAACTAAAGACCTAAATACTTAATATTAAACATACAACGCGTATGATGTATTGCAAATGCAGAAGGCATCTGTCCTTTGATATCCTACTGTTCCTTGCGATTTGCATTGGAGGGAATACGCCCTTATGGGCACAAAGCAGGCTGGACAGCATCCAACAGTTGGACGAAGTGGTGGTCACCGCCAAGTCGTACAAGGAAGTTATCCCTGCGCAGAAAATGGACAAGCTCACTCTACAGTCGCTGAACAGTTTCTCCGTGGCCGATGCCATCCGTTACTTCTCGGGTATCCAAATCAAGGATTACGGAGGAATAGGTGGACTGAAAACTGTGAACATCCGCAGCCTGGGTACCCACCATGTGGGAATTTTCTATGACGGCATCCAATTGGGAAACGCCCAAAACGGACAGGTGGATTTGGGTAAATTCTCATTGGAGAACATGGAAGAAATCTCGCTTTACAACGGGCAGAAGAGCGAAATTTTCCAACCGGCCAAGGACTTCGGTTCTTCAGGCTCGGTGTACCTGCGTTCGCGCACGCCACAATTCGCCGAGGGAAAGAAGTATAATCTGAAAGCCACCGTCAAGGGAGGCTCATTCGATTTGATCGACCCTTCCATCCTCTACGAATACAAGTTCAGTGACCGGATGAGTGCTTCGTTCAACGCAGAGGTTATCAACTCGTCCGGAAAATACAAGTACCGCTACAAACGGGTGTATCCCAACACCCACCAGGTGATGTACGACACTACCGCCGTGCGCCAAAACGGTGACGTATTCTCCACTCGGATCGAAGCCGGACTCTATGGCAAAATACCCGAAGGCTTCTGGCGAATAAAAAGTTACTTTTATCACTCCAACAAGGGTATTCCCGGAGCCATTGTAAATAATGTATGGAAGAACTCGCAGCGGCAGACCGACCGGAATTTTTTTACACAGGGCACTTTCCAGAAATCCCTGTCCCGCCGGTTCGACCTGCAAGCCAACGTGAAGTACGCCTACGATTATATGAACTATGTTAACCCGGACACCACGTTAATGCTGATAGACAACACCTTCAAGCAACAGGAAGTGTATGCCTCCGTGGCAAGCAAATATGCCGTCAACCGCGTTTGGGACATCGCCCTTTCGGCCGACATGCAATATAACGTTCTACACTCGAACATGGACGGCTTTGTCTTCCCCCGCCGACTGACCACTCTGGTGGCAGTGGCCACTGCGCTCGACTTGGGTAAAGTGAAGATACAGAGCAGCTTGCTCGCCACTTGGGTGCGCGAACGCATTCGCTCCGGCAACACAGCTCAGGAAGATTCAGCCAAGGCAGCTCCCGACAAGCGGGAATTTACTCCTGCCGTCTTTCTGTCTTACAAGCCCTTCAAGAGACACGATTTCAACATCCGCGCCTTCTACAAGCAGATATTCCGTATGCCCACCTTCAACGATCTGTATTATACGGACATCGGCAATATTGCCCTGCGCCCCGAGTTCACCCACCAGTACAACCTTGGGATGCAGTATGGAAAGACGTTCAAACGCGGATGGATAAGCCGCATCGACCTGCAGGCAGATGCCTACTACAACGAGGTGACGGACAAAATCGTGGCCGTGCCCAAAGGAAACGGGCAGTACCGTTGGATGATGATGAACCTAGGCTACGTGGAAATACGGGGCATTGACGCCTCGTCCACCACAGAATTCCGCCTGCCTTGGGACATCCTGCTGAACCTGCGCCTGACCTACACCTACCAGAAAGCACAGGACTTTACGAAACGCAAAAGCGACGTGCTACAAAACCTGACCTATGGCGGTCAAATTCCTTATATACCTTGGCACAGCGGGTCGGTCATCGCTGGCATCCACTGGCGATCGTGGCAGTTGAACTACAGCTTCATCTATGTAGGCGAACGCTACCACAGTTCAGCCAACATACGCGAAGACTACGAACAGCCATGGTACACGCACGACATGGCCCTCATTAAAAACTTCAAAGTCAAGGATACCAACCTGCGCTTGGCACTGGAGGTCAACAACCTGCTGGCACAAGACTACGAGGTAGTACTGAACTATCCCATGCCCAAACGCAACTACAAACTGTCATTCACTGTTGAAATATGAAGCAAAACATACGCTACACACTTATCAGCCTCCTGGCGCTCTGCACCCTCGGCAGTTGCCGGGACGATGTGGAGATGATTCTCTCCGAAGACGAATACACGGGCTACACCCGCACCCCGGACGGTTACCGCGGGTTCTACCTGCTCAACGAAGGTAACATGGGCAGCAACAAGTCCACACTGGACTACTATGACTTTACCACCGGCATATACACCCGCAACATCTATGCCGAAGTGAACCCCACCGTTCCCAAGGAACTGGGCGATGTGGGCAACGACATCGGCATCTACGGAAGCAAGATGTATGCCGTCATCAACTGCTCCAACAAAGTGGAGGTGATGGACTACCAGACAGCCAAACGAATCGGCCAGATAGACATTCCCAACTGCCGCTTTATCAAGTTTGCCGGGCGGTACGCTTATGTCACGTCCTATGCCGGGCCAGTGGAAATCAACCCTAACTACGAACAGATAGGTTACGTGGCCCGGGTTGACACCGCTACCCTGAAAGTGGTGGATCGCTGCCTGGTAGGATACCAACCCGACGAACTGGAAATAGTGGACGGGAAAATCTATGTGGCCAATTCCGGCGGATACATGGGTGCTGGCGAGACTTCGGGTTACGAACGCACCGTGTCAGTCATTGACATCTATACCTTCACCGAAGAAAGGCGCATTGATGTGGCCTACAACCTGGAACGCATTAAAGCCGACCGCCGGGGCGATCTGTGGGTAAGTTCGCGCGGCGATTACAAGGGGCTGCCCGCACGCCTCTTCTTCATCGACCGTAAAAAGCAGCAGGTAACCGACACCATCCCCATAGCCGCCACCAACTACTGGATAGACGATGATCTGCTTTACGTGTACGGCACAGAATGGAGCTACATTACCAACGACTGGAATATCAGTTACTCCATTGTCAATACCGTGACACACGAGATAGTTACCCGCAACATCATTACCGATGGCACTAATAAGGAAATCGAAATGCCTTACGGCATCATGGTGGACCCGGAAACCAAGGACATCTACATCACCGATGCAGGCAACTACGTGACACCCGGTGCCCTCTACTGCTTTGACAAATACGGGAAGAAGAAATGGGTGCAACGTTCGGGCAACATTCCCGGACACTTCGCACTGGTTCCCATTTACAAGTCGGACAGTGCACAGCCTGATCCGGTGCTGCAGTTCCAATGAAAAAACACTCTTAAAAACTGATATGATTAAATGGATGAGTTTATTAGTCTACAAGTTCTTAAACCAATGTAAAGGAATAACTTAGAAACTTACAAACTCAAAAACTAACAAACTAAATACTTAAATAAAAATGAGAAAACAGTACTCTTTTCTATTATTGGCCCTCACCCTACTACTTTCCGCATGTTCCTCGGAAGATGAGAGTATGGAAGGTATCCTGCCCCCCGCCATCGCGGGGTTGGAAAGTGAATACACCCTGCTGGCAGGCGAAGAGCTGACTTTTGCCCCCACCGTGGAAAACGGAGAGCATGCCACCTGCCTTTGGACACTGGACGGTGCGGAAGTGTCGCGCGAAGCAACCTACACTTTCCTCGCTGGGAATGAAGCATATACCCACACCCTTTCTCTGCAAGTGAGCAATGAAGCCGGAAAGGACGAGAAAACCGCTCGCCTGAATGTCATCAGCCAGGGAAGCACCGTCACACTGGAAGCGCAAACTTACACGGTGGTCCCCATTGAGCTAAACGGCACCCCGCTGGGAGGAGGCACCTGGAAAGTGACCTCCGCAGCATCCGATCTGTACCGCCTCACCGGGGCCGATACCGATATCCCCTCGTTCATTGCCGCCCGCGAAGGACGCTACATCCTCACCGCCGAGAACGAAGGAAGCAAGACACATGTTCTTGTCAACGTAAAGGAGCGGTCCGGAAAGCTGACCTCCAATATTGCCTCCGTGCTTGACTATATGCCGGCACCCGGACAGTTTGTCAACGTGTTGCCCGAGTATGAGGAAGGAGACACCCACGAAGACATGGTACGCAAGGCCGGCGAGTGGCTGGTGGGGGACGAAGCCTATGCCATCACCCTGGGAGGCTGGGGCGGATACGTGGTCGTAGGCTTTGACCACACTATACCCAATGTGGCCGGATTGCGTGACTTCCGTATCAATGGCAATGCATTCGACGCGGTCGACAACGAACGACCCGATGCGCCCAAGGGAGGCAGCTGCGAGCCGGGCATAGTCATGGTGGCCTATGACAAGAACAAGAATGGACGGCCCGATGAGGACGAGTGGTACGAAATAGCCGGAAGTGGAAACTTCACCACCAAAACTGAAGCTTGGTACAGTATCGCCGTGGAGAACGGGAACGACACCGATGTGTTCCGCGACTACGAAATGACCTACTACCGACCCACCCGGGAAGAACCCGAAGAGAGCGCCGAACCAGACAACCCGTTGGCCTACATTACCATCAAGGACTATATACGCTGGACCGACAATCGGGGCAACAATGAGTACAAGGTGAAGAACGTGTACCATACTCAAACCTACTATCCCGCCTGGGTAGACGAGAACCAACTTACCTTCCACGGTATCCGCCTGGCCAACAATGCCATCAACGAAGGCAAATTCAATCCGGGAATCAATTCGGGAAGCGTCTACTTCGTACTCTATTCTTTCCGATACGGCTATGTGGACAACAGCCCCAATGTGGATGATAACTCGGCCATTGACATAGACTGGGCCGTCGACCGGGAAGGCAACCCTGTGGAACTCCCCGGTGTGGACTTCATCAAGGTGTATAACGGTGTAAACCAAGAAAACGGCTGGTTGGGCGAATGCTCTACCGAAGTGGAACGCGGTGAAGACCTCCACATGCAGGGCAAGCGCATCCCCACTCTGGAAGAATGAAACGGACAGAGAGAAATAACCATATACTAACTAAAAACGAATTGAAAACATGTATTTGAACAAATTATTTAAACTGCTCGTGCTCCTCATAGGGCTGACCTTCAGCTTCACAGCCTGTGACGACCATTATGATGAACTGAAAGGGGACATCAACGACATTTACGGCCAAATAGACGAACTCAAGACCGACATCGAGGCATTGAAAGGACAGGTCAACTCCATCCAGGGCATCGTGGATGCCATCAATGGTGGAAAAGTGGTGACCGATGTAAAGGAGACCGAAGACGGACGGGGCTACGTAATCACTTTCAACGACGCCAGCACCATCGAAGTAATGAAGAAGACCAACGGCTCCGCCATCAGCATAATAGAAGTGGAGGGCGTGTACTACTGGGCCATCGTGACCAACGGCATCCCTGCACAACTGCTCAATGAAGCAGGCGAACCTATTACTGTGACCGACAATACGGTTGAACTCACGCTGGACGAACACGGCTACCTGACACTGAACGGCAAGCGCGTGACCGATGCCAACGACGACTTCGTGCGCTTCAAGAAAGGCGAAAGCGGAGCTTTCTTTAAAGACATCATCGTGACGGATAAAAGCGTGACTTTCGTCCTGCCCGATGACTCACAGATTGTACTTAACAAGGAGACAGGTACTTTCCTACGCTTCGACACTGACCAGAAAATGCCTTTCTACCTGCTGAAACCAGGACGTGAAACCCGAATCAACATCAAGTTCTCGGCTAATCTCAAGACCCTCGAGGTGCTCTCTGCTCCCGAAGGATGGACCACGAACGTACATCGCGCCAACAGTTACGTGGCCGTGACTCCGCCCGCCAATGCTACCATGGGACTAGGGGAACTGCGCCTCCAGGGCACCGATGAAAACGGTCTCGTATACCTGGCCATCGCACGTGTCAGCGTGAAAGGAAGCGGATTTGCCGACCCGGCAGGCGTGTTCATCCTCAACGAAGGAAACATGACCACCGAAAACGGATCGCTCATCTACATTGACAAGGAAGGCAAAGTACTGGACTACGCCTACCGCACCATGAACGGTACGGAGCTGGGCAACGTGACGCAAGACATCTACATCTTTAACAAAAAGATGTACATCATTTCGCAGAACGGAAAGACCAATGCCGTAGGAACCGGGTTCGATAACGACGGCATGCTCGTGGTGGCCAATAGCGAGACCTTGGTCAAGGAAGCCACTTTCAATGAAGAACTTTCGGCCCTGAATTGGCCCACACACATCGCCGTGCTTGATGAGAAAAACATCTTTATCCGCGATAACTACGGCGTGCACCTCTTTGACAGCGAGGCAGGTATCGAAACCCTCATCGAAGGCTCCAAAGGGGCAGGCAAGCTGACCATGGCCGTAGCCGATGGAAAGGTGTTTGCTATCGCAGGCAGCAAGTTGCTCGTATTGGAAAAGGGAAAGACCACCGTTGGCAAGACCATTGACATGGGACAGCAGATTGCGGCTGTAGCCAAGGCCAACGACGGCAACCTTTGGGTAAGCATGCAAGGAAGCCCCGCGAAGATTGCCAAGGTGAACAGCAAGACCGGTGAAAGCATCAAGACAAACGTTGTGACCGAGGTTAATCTTAATGCTGGCGCAGGTGCCGGATGCTCCATCACAGCTTATCAGAATAAGCTGTACTACAGCGGACTGGGCAGTAAGATCTACCGTCACGACTTTGAAACGGGCACAACCACGATGCTGGGCGATGTCAAGGAATTCAATTCCGAAATGACCATGACCTACAATCCCATCGCCGTACACCCCATAACCGGGCACATCTACATGAACCGAATCAAGGGATATGGCTGGAATTTCCTCATCAACTCCATCTTTGAACTGGAAGACACCGGAAACGGACTGAAGATAGTGCATGAGTACCGCGACTACACCCACTTTCCAGCCGGCATCTTCTTCCCGGCCAGCTTCCCGCAAGCGGCAGGAGAATAATAAAACATGAGCAGCCATAGATTCTCTCTGCTATAGATTATGCTGTTCCGCCGTCCGCTCGGATTCTACCCGAGCGGACGGTTTTATTTGTTCAATGCTTCGATAAATTTTTATCGATAAATTTAATTAAACACTAAAGTGAAGGTGTATCGTAATAGTTCTCATTTTGATACATTTTTTGTTAATAAATTTCTAAGAAGAGATGAGGTTGTGTCAAAACGTTGGCACAACCTCTTTTATATTTTACAGTTCTGCTATATTTTCTTTTGGCTATGCTGCTTTTTCCTCATGCATTTGGCAACAAGTTGCTATATTCCAATTATATCGGGTTATAAATAGTCCCATAAACATATATTTGGCAACTGTAATGAGCCCCTTTCCTTCTTTTATCAGTTTAGCACACATTTTTTTGATATTAAAGGCTATAGCAAAGAAAGCAAAGTCCATTGTAACCTTGTCTTCTCCCACATGCCGGAATCTTCTGTATGCCATGTTGTATTTCATTTGTCCAAACACAGCCTCTGGTTCTATACACCTCCTGCCTCTATGCTTGATACCTTCTTCTGAGAGCAACCTTTCCCGTGCCTGCCGTTTGTATTGATTTAATCGGTGGTTGACTTCTATAATACGGTTCCCCCGAGCTTTAAAACAACTGCCACGCAAAGGGCAACCTTCGCATCTTTTTGCTTTATACCGGGTACTTTCGGTGATGTATCCGCTCGCTGTCTTGTCACGTTTGGTTCCTATACGGTTCATGTGCTGTCCCATAGGACAAACGTAATAATCCTCTTGGGCATTGTTATGGAGACTTTCGGCATGGAATGGGTTGGGAGTATAACGAGGACGCTGTTCTTTATGGAAGTAATTGTACTTGATGAAGGCTTCTATCCCATTCTCCTGCATGAACCGGTAATTTTCTTCCGAACCGTAACCGGAGTCTGCCACACAGATATTCGGTAAACGGTTATAGCGGTACTGGAAAGAGTGGAAAAAAGGTATGAGGGTCAGTGTATCGGTAGGGTTGGGAAACAGACGGAAGTCTGTGATGAATTGGTTTTCAGTACCTATTTGCAGATTATATCCGGGTTTGGTCTGCCCGTTCTTCATGGCATCTTCTTTCATGCGCATGAATGTGGCACCAGGATCGGTCTTGGAATAGGAGTTACGTTCTCCAAGGGTATCAAGGTGATTGTCGTATTCTATCAGCTTGTCACGATACCCTTCAAGTTCCCTGACCTGCTTCTTCTTTTTGCGCAGGGCTTTCTTTTCTTCCTTATCCTTTGTTGCAGGCTGGCGTTCCAGGGCTTCTTTAAGTTCATCCACTATGTCAGAGAGCCTGCAGGGAGTAAACTCCACGGATGTGTCTTTTATAGAGTTCTCCTGTGCAATGGCTTCATCCACCTGTTCCAAGAGAATACGGATTTTATCCATTAGTCTCGTACGGTTCCGTTCGACTGTCTTGCGCCAGACAAAAGTATATTTGTTGGCTTTGGATTCAATCTTGGTGCCGTCGATATACTCCACATCAAGGCTGATGAAACCTTTATCGGCAAGGACAAGAACCAACTGGGTAAATACATTATTTATTTCCTCCTTTACACGGTTACGAAAACGGTTGATCGTGATAAAATCCGGATGCTCATTACCGGCAAGCCAAATATAATGAATGTCACGAAGGAGGTGCTTCTCTATTTTACGGCAAGAATAGATATTATTCATGTAGGCGTAGATTATCACCTTAAGCATCATTTTAGGATGATAAGGACAACGGCCCGTTTCCTTATAAAGCTTCTTGAAACTCTCAAGATTGAGATTGTCAATAACAGCATTCACGATGCGGACCGGGTCGTTCACAGCTATGTTTTCATCAATTCTTTGTGGAAAAAGAACGGTTTGGTTGGGAATGTAAGGACGAAAATGTAACTTTGCCATAACGAAAAACTTTATACCTAAAGATACGAAAACTTTGGGTAATAACAAAGCCCGGGCTTGAGAAAGTCTGGGCTTTGCGCATAAAAAAAGGCTGTGTCAGCGTTTTGACACAACCTCTTGTTTTTGAAGGGGTAGGGAAACACCCTTTTTGGGGGGAGGACTTCCTCAACTATCTTAGTCATTTGCGCATAATCCTGGCATGCCATTCACATTCCGGATGATAACCATAGAATCTTTTACCATCCCCACCCAAATCCCAGGGAGAAGTTATTTCAATTGAACGTTTTGGCAGAAGATCGTATTTTGCTTGAGCTATTAGTATTTTTGTATATCTTCTAAAACGTTTGGACGCAACTCTTTTGCCTTTCTTCTGTGATTTGCACCCACACCATACTCCAGCGGGAAACTTCTTCTTCGATCTACTCATTTTAATGTAATGTTATGAATACAATCATCTAACCGGATAGACTGTATTCTAGTTAAACATTACATCTTTTTGCTGTTTAAATTCATCACTTCAATAAGAATAATAGTTGTATACAACAGATTACCATAATGCGACTTGGCCTATGCTCCTAATTTCAAGTTTAGCACTTATTCCCATAGCTTTAAAAACTCTTGCAATGGTGGAAAAGGTTAAATTCTTACCGTTTTCAATTCGGGAGATTTGAGCCCGCTGCACTCCTATCAGATTCCCTAATTCCTCTTGTGTTAGGTTCTTCGACTGACGAGCTTGTTTAATGGCTTCACCAATTAAGAAAGAGTTTAAATCAGCTTCAAACTGATCTCTTTTGGGAGTGCCTTTTTTCCCTATGTGCTTATCTAATATTTCTTCTTCTGTATAAAATTTCATTGTTTCATTTTGTCTTTAATCTTCGTTGGTAAGTTGTTCAGAAAATCATCTGCATCTTTTGAATAGATGATTTTGAATTTAGTCTTTTCTTCCATAAGTTGTTGTTTTTATGCAGCAAAGGTAATCTTTTGTTTCCATACAACGAAACATTTGTATTTATTTTATGCAGCCTGTTGTGTCGTTTGGGCGAGTGTGCTCCTATTAGTGGTATAGGTTCACACTCCAAATCATCTTTCCCTATCTGCATAATTGGGAGAGGATCTACCTAATATAAACTGACAGCAAGACGGTAAAATAACATTAGTAGAGTTCGTTGAAGCACAGTCGGAACTGACCGATGAATGGAAAGAATGGATTGATACTCGGCCAATAAGCGGTGAAAGCGCTAGAGCCTTTCTTGCCTGGCATGAAGAATACACCATGAACCATCAGAACAGTAACCAAACGATTCCCTTACTCAGAGTAGGGGGATTGTTGTATTTACATAGGCAGAGATAATAACTCCTCGTGTATAAATTTCATTCCACAACTATCTTACGCTGAACGTGCGAGAAAGCCCGTTCCTTTAGGTATGGGAGTATGTCAATTCGTTCAAAGCACCACATCACCAATGCTAAATACCTATATATAGGTATTTAATTCATTTTTATACTATTAAAATGGTATTTTAACAGTGTTAAGTAGTGACTATTTTTGCACGCAAAATGGAAAACCAGCAACTGTACTTCTGAGAGAATGTAATGTATTATATTCTATAATCTCTGTACGTAATGAGATTGTCCAAACAATGTAGTAAAATGTAATAAAACGGCATAGCCCAAAAATAAAAATTAACTATTGTTGCTAATATCAGAATTAACCATGTTATCTGGTGATACCAAGGTAAAGTGCTATTTTTTAAAGGTTGTTGTATATAAATCTTAGTGGTAAGAATAACCATAATTATTAATATATGAGTATGAAAAAAAAGAAAAGAGTATTAAATATAGTATTTGTATACTTATACTTAATGTACATAGGAGCCACCTTTCCTGTCAAAGCGCAAAGTAATTACAAAGTCAAACTTACAGGTATTGTTTACGAATACGACCAAAATAACAAGCTTTTACCTTTAGAATTCGCAGCAGTGTCCATTCCAGAATCTTCATTAGGGACAACCTCTAATGAAAATGGTAGATACACACTGGAAAATGTACCTACTGGTAAAATTCGTATGCAAATTCAATATTTAGGCAAAGTTTCTATTGACACCTTAATAAATGTAAGTAAGGACCTGGTTCTTAATTTTACAATGAGGAATGAGGATTTTAAGTTGAAAGAAGTAACAGTAACCGCAACCAACAACCGTTCGGGCAAATCCACATCTTCTCACATTTCCCGCTCTGCTATGGATCATATGCAAGCGACCAGTTTATATGATGTAATGTCATTGATGCCAGGTGGAATTT
>ENA-ORTB01003634-ORTB01003634.1-human-gut-metagenome-genome-assembly--contig:-NODE-3634-length-11744-cov-8.918641_pt1 | contig 11744 bp, 11 predicted proteins | sample MGYA00241905_ERZ509174 | MGnify/ENA primary metagenome ERZ509174 (study PRJEB26280, sample SAMEA2338851) | human gut metagenome | biome: human gut; feature: human-associated habitat; material: faeces...
AAAATGCCTTAAAATCAATGATTTTTATTTATATGGCATACTGTCTGTCTGGAGTAGTAATCATTCCCTTTCTTGCTAGTTTTCCAATGATTAAAATGGAAGCCTAGAAAATCAAAATCATCATTCTTAAAGTCAACTACCTTGGTTTTGTTCATCGCAACTTCAAGTCCTAGAGATTCAATGACTGATTTAGCGATGTTTCCTGCTCTTGTGACTTCTTCCTCGGTTTCGCAAAACAATAGGAAACCATCTGCGTACCTTACAAAATAAATCTTAGCTTTGTGTAGTTCCCAATCAAGTTCATTTAAATAGATATTGGCAAGTAATGGAGAAATGACCCCACCTTGGACCTGACCGGTCTTGGTATTGTAGTATTTCCCTTCTTCCATATATCCACATTTGAGCCATGACCATATTAAATCTAGTACTGTCCCATCAGCGATGACTTTATTTAACACCTTCATCAATTTCTTATGAGGAATATTGTCAAAGAATCCTTTGATATCACAGTCATAGATCCAATTGCGTCCTAATTCAATGTTCTTGATGATTACTTGTAGAGCACTTTCTACTCCTCTGCCTGGTCGATATCCCATCGACCAGTTATGAAATACAAACTTTTCATATTTAGGCATTAGAATATCAGTTAGTGCTTGCTGTACAATTCTATCTTCCAAGGTTGGTATTCCTAACGGTCTTTTCTTACCGTCTTTCTTTGGAATATATACCCTTCTCACAGGTGATGGGTTATATTCCTTTGCTTTGAGTTTCTCCAATAGTTTCAATATATTCTCTTGCTCGTTCTTGGCATATTCCTTAATGGTTACGCCATCAACACCTCCACTACCTCTGTTTGCTTTGACCTTTTTCCAAGCGTTTATAAGCACTCTATCTTGTAGTAATTGTCCGTACAATGAATGATATTTCAATTTCATTGGATTGTTCATTAATGGTTCCATAAATTAAAGTAAAATTTCTCCTTTTCCTCTATCATACTTTGAATTCGTTTGTACCGAAGTACCGTCATTCTTACCATTATGAGTAGATTCTAGTAAGAACGTAAAAGGTCACTCCCCTTCGCTACATTGATGTTATGTTACATCTATATCATTCACTACTATGAGAGTGTCTGACTCCTCATGACGTACGTATCACTTCGAATTACTCTTATAGATAAGTACCTTGATATGTACCAAGTAGTCATAAGGTCTCACAGGGTCATCGCTTTTTCCTTAATATCATGCCAACTGACTTCACAATAGAAGGCCTGTGTTATCGACTAGTTCATTGGTAACACAGTGAATAGACTTCCACGTTATTCGCAATGTCGTCACACATTCTACTGCCGCACTTTCAGTTCACACTTCGTTTCGGCCTGATATTTCATCTACAGTTCTCTCGAATACTGCATCTCCTTCATACACCGCCTTACGTTGATGCACTAGATTAGACTTCTCGAATAGCACTAGCGCGCACGAGGTAGGACTTTAACCTACAGGGTTTCTACATTCCATGACACATTTCAAGTTAATAGAAACCTATCTTGAATAATCATTTATAAGTAGAAAATGTCATGCCCCTGTTGACATGACATATAAGCGACTGCCTGTCGCACAAAAAGACACCAATAAAGTATATTGGTGTCAAAAGAATGATAATCCTCGTTTTAAAGGTATTTCTAAGAATCAAAGCTATTATATTAATAAACAAGGTGAACTTGTCATCTGCTTTGATCAATTTGAAGTAGCACCCGGTTATATGGGGAACCCTACATTCACAATTAAAAATGACTTACTAGACGACTACTTCAAATAGTCGTCTTTTATCTTGTGAAAACAAGATTGTGTTCTCTCTTATAGAGATATCTTCTCAGTAATTCCTGAGCTAGAGAATCAGGCTTAATGATATTCATTGCATCTTTTAGATCATACCATTTTGCATAATCTATTTCTTCATTGCAGTGGAATGATTCATCTTCTACGACAACGATATAGTTGTTAATATATGTATTAGTGCGTGCATAGTATTCATTGTCGTTGAATTCATAAGAAGAAATAGTAAGACCTGTTTCTTCTTTGATTTCTCTAAAAAGAGCCTGCTTCGCATTTTCTCCTTTTGTGACATATCCAGCTATTAAGATATTATCCTTACGTCCATACTGTTGAATGAGAAGGATTTTATCTTTTTTGGGATTAAGTACCAAGGCACTGACTGCACTATTAAACATTGGGAATCTAAATTCCTGACAGTTTGGACAATAAGGTACCATACCATCTATTCCATTTTCTTTTTCTATTAATTCATGACCACATTTTATGCAATAACTCATTGATTTTCTTTTCTCCATTTCTTGATTTCATCTAATCTATTCTTATATTGTTTCTCTGCACCTTGAGTACCTGGAAGATAGTATTCCCTGTCTTTTAATGAATCGGGTAGACATTGCATATTTGTAATCTTCTCTTTTGTATCATGAGCATATTGATAGCCTTCCCCATAATGTAGTTCCTTCATAAGCTTTGTAGGTGCATTACGAATAACTAATGGCACAGGTTCAGATAATTCTTTTAAGGCATCTTTTTTAGCTGTTTCATAGGCAACATATAAAGAGTTGGATTTAGGTGCCATGGACATATAAACAACAGCCTGCGTTAATATAACTGAACATTCAGGCATACCAATATAATGGCAGCTTGTATAAGCATCATTCGCAATAGATAAAGCACGAGGATCTGCTAAACCAATATCTTCACTCGCAAAACGAATCACTCTTCTTGCGACATAAAGAGGATCTTCTCCTGCTTCCAACATTCTTGCGAGCCAATATATAGCTGCATCTGGATCTGAATTACGCATAGATTTATGTAAGGCACTAATGAGATTATAATGTTCTTCACCCTTTTTATCATATAAAAGAGATTTCTTTTGTGTACATTGTTCAATGATGGTCTTAGAAACATGTATGATTCCGTCTTTCTCATCACTATTATTAATAACCATTTCTAAAGTAGATAACGCATTTCTTGCATCACCATTACTAAAAGAGGCAATAAGATGAAGGCAGTCATCCGATATATCAATCTTCATGTTTCCAAATCCCTTAGGACTAGAAATGGCATGTTTGAGTAATGAAACAATATCCTCTTCTTCAAGTGCATTGAGGACAAATACCTTACAACGTGATAAAAGAGCTCCATTGATTTCAAATGATGGGTTTTCAGTTGTAGCCCCTATCAAAATAATGCTTCCTTTTTCTACAAAAGGCAAAAAAGCATCCTGCTGGGATTTATTGAAACGATGTATTTCATCCACAAATAAAATTGTCTTTTCACCAAAGACACGATTGTTTTCTGCCTGCTTCATCACTTCTCTTATTTCTTTAATACCACTTGTCACAGCAGAGAAATCAATAAAAGAAGAGTGTGTATGTGAAGCAATAATTCTTGCAAGTGTTGTTTTACCAACTCCTGGTGGTCCCCAGAAGATCATTGAAGAAATAGAATCTGTTTCTATGAGTCTTCTAAGTATTTTCCCTTTTCCTACAAGATGAGTCTGCCCAACAAATTCATCTAAATTATCAGGTCTTAGTCTTGATGGAAGAGGTTCATTAAATGTTTCTTCAAAAAGTGACGCCATAAGAACACCTCCTATGACAAAAATAGTATTACAGGATGAAGAAACTGTCAAACAAAGATATGGTTAACCATCCTATCGCAATAAAAGGACCAAAAGGAATCATCTTCTTTTGTTTTATAAAAGAGAAGATGATTCCTAAGAAACATGCAATGGATAAGATACTTAATGTTTGATATATACCTAAAGAAAGACTACAGACACCTAACATCTTAATATCTCCCCCTCCGAGTCCTTCTTTTCCACTTATTTTATAAAATAGATAAACAAATAGTATAAGAAATAATAGGAGAACGAGAGATTCTTTGATATATATCATCTTAAAGCTAGTTAACAAGCTAATAAGAAGATATACATCAGGTATTTCATAGAGATGTAAGTCTATTATAGAAATAATATAAAAGCATGTAAGAGATGCGATATGAGATAAATAAAGAATACTTACTCCATCATGAATATAAAATAAGACAAATAAAAAGCCTGCTATTAGTTCATGAACAAGCAGACTCTTATTGAGTTTATGATGACAATAACGACATTGTCCTTTAAGTAATATATAAGATAAGACTGGAATTAAATCTAATACATGTAATGTATGTCCACAATAATCACAATGACTTCTTCCAAGTATTGATTCGTGAGTCATATAACGATGTGACATACAAGATATAAAACTGCCAAAACAAGTACCTATCATAAATATAACTAGTGGCATGGTTCCTCCTTAATGATGTGTAAGTGATTCAATCAATTTACTAGAAGCGATGCTTTGTGATTTATTAGGATCCTTCACTAAGCAGACCTTACGATGTGGTAATGATTGAAACAACGGGATTTCATAGACTTCTCCTTTATCTAAGTATGGCTGAGCTAGTTTTCTAGGATAGAATGCAATACCTAAATTATGAACAATAAGAGGGATAATCTGATCAGTTGTAGAGACTTCAATATCAGGATGGAAAGAAACACCATTATCTAAGAAATATTGGTTATAGAAATTTCTTGTCCCTGTCTGACTTGTAAGCGAAACAAAAGGTGTATCCTTGAATTCATCTAAAGAATGACGTTTTAATGAGAGTTCCTTATACTTCTTCCCACAAATGAGAATATCTTCAAAATGATCAAGTACTAAGACCTGTAATAAATGTGGTAAGTCTATTGGTGTTGTCACAACAGAGAAGTCACATAAATCATTTCTTAATGATTCTAATGCTTCTGGTGTAGTATGGTTAGTGATACGCAGGCGTACATGTGGATATTGTTCGTGGAAACGTTCTAGATGATCTAGAAGGAATATACGTAATGCATTCTCACTGACACCTAAAGTAATTAAACCACTGTTTAATTCTTTTTCTTTCTGTAGTTCACTTTCTCCAAGTCTTAAATGTTCCTGAGCAATGGCAACATGTTCAAATAAGTTTTCTCCCTCAGGTGTTAATTTAACACCTCTATTAGAACGAATAAAAAGTTTACAGCCTAGTTCACTTTCTAAGTTATTGATATAACGGGTGATATTAGGCTGGTTGTTTCTTAACATCTCTGCTGCCTTTGTGAAGCTCTGGTATTGTGCTACATAATAAAATATTCTGTAATAATCATAGTTTGCCATAAGTTTCCTCCCATATAATAATCATATCATCAGTATATCAAAAATACTTTTTACATATTTCTGTTCATTCAGTATAATGCATTTGATTTAAATTTACAACGGAGTATGTTATGAAAGACAAACTTATTCAATGGTTTTTACGTGAAAGACAGATGTCTGAAGCTTTTATAAATAGTATCTTCCTTGCCATGTCTGGTGGCTTTCAGGATGCTTATACTTATTTTGCACGTGGTGGTGTTTATTCTAATGCCCAGACAGGTAACGTCGTATTATTAAGTAATCATATCATGAGTGGAGAATGGATGATTGCCTTAAAGTATTTGTTACCTTTAATCGCCTTTGCATTAGGAATATTTATTGCGGACATTGTGCATTCTCGCTTTAAATATGCACAAAAGATGCATTGGAGACAGGGAATACTTGTATTAGAAATAGTGATTCTATTCTTTGTCGGACTCATTCCCCATCACTTAGATAGCTTAGCGACTATTCTTGTCTCATTCTCTTGTGCGCTTCAGGTACAGACATTTAGAAAAGTAAGTGGTTATTCTTATGCTTCTACAATGTGTATTGGAAATATTCGTAATGGCACAAGTGCTTTAGCTGATTATACAGAAACACATAATAAAGCATCACTTAGACGTGCATTCTATTATTATGGAATTATTTTCTTTTTTGGACTTGGTGCAGGATTTGGTGGTTTATTTTCCCAAGGAAAATCTATTCATGTTATCTGGGTATCAAGCTTATTATTAATCATCAGTTTCTTTATCATGGGATTAGAAAAACTAAGAGAGTAGAGAGATTATATCTCCCTACTCTTTTTATACGCTTAAAACGCCTTATTTTCTCAATTGATTTAAAGAAATAAACTGCACTCCTCCCGGAATTTCTTCTATTTCTTCGAGATAATGAGTGATATCCTGTTTACCTACAAGAGGTTTAAGTTCCTCTAAATACTTATTTAATAGCTGTTCAGGATAATTCAACAAATCATGATAATACTCTTCAAGAATATACAAGCCAGGTGTTTGAATGACAAGATTCAATAACTGATCATACATACCTTCTTCTAAATAAATCTTATCAAGTCTTGCACGAGGTGGAAGACTATTAAGAAGATTATCTCTTAAAGATTCCCATTCTTCTTTTGAATATTGTCTTTTTAATTCACGGTAAAAATCAATCTGTCCATCCTCTTTCACAAGTCTCCATAAAATATCTAAATAAGATTCTCTATCATTATCTTTTAAGTATAAATCCTTCAAATAAGATTGATACATCTTTTTAATAGAAGGCTTATCTGTCTTCAATGATTTCACAAATGAAATAGCTTCTTTAATATCAAGTGTACTATAGTAATCAATCAAAGATTTAGATACGACCTTATCTTCCAAATAATTTTTAAATGTATGAATAAGTATATCTATATCCATATAATCATTCATACATTTTACAATATAACTACGAGCTGATTTAACATCAGGATGATTCCTAAAAGCCTCTTCCACACTTTCTTTGATTTCTACTTTCTTTTCTACCTGCGGTAGTTGATTGAAGTATTCTGGATGATCTTTTAATATTTTCTTTAATAGTTGTTTAGCCTGCTTCTCACTTAATGCATCAATAATTGTATGTTCATCATAAACAGGATGACTGTCTAAATAATACAAAACAGCAGCCATATGCTTACAATGCGTCCCCTCTTTAGCATAGGGACAATCACAGAACATATCATTATCATCTATTTTTACATGATAATCCTCTGTCCCATGAACAGTGGCATAGATCACTTCTCCTACTTTACGTACGTGATCCACTGCCCCTTCCTGGGCATATTCATAACCTCTTTCTAATATTACATCATCAAATAATTCTTCTTTCATCCTATCAGCTCCTCGAATCAAATTATAACATATTCTTAACATTATACACAAACATATCATTATCGTATATTATATAGAATTATAATCAGTTCTTATTATCTTTTAATATCAATATAGTATAATTATAAGTCTGTTTTTATAGAATGTCACCGTTTACATTCATTGAGTATATCAACTTCACTTGATAATCATTGCATTTTCTTTCTTTTATATCATTATCGTATATTTTTGTTGATTAATATCTATTTTATACTTATAATAATATCACTATCGTTTATAAGGAGTTTTATCATGTTTCCTATCCATACCCAGCATATTGAAAATACAGAAAATGATATGATTTATCATGATCACGATTCTTTAGAGTTCATTTATTGTCTTCATGGAGAAGTATCCTATTTAATTAATGGAGAATCAATTACTAATCATAAAGGCGAAGCCTTTATGATTAATACTCATATTATTCATGCAAGACTTTCTTCTACAGCTCATTTAATGACTGTCTCTATCGAAAGAGAAACTTTTAGTATGCATGAATCACTTTTAAGTTATTTTGATTCATTCTTTAATCATAATCATGCCCCTTATATAGTTATTCATGATCATACAATTCATGCACTCATCACTAAGCTATATGGTTTACTTAATATTTCAGAAATGAATCCCTTTTTAATTCTCTCTTCTGCATCAGAGCTTGTCCATTTAGCTAGTACAATTCTTCCAGAAAGTAAACCACTAGACGATTATGATAAGATGTTAGAAATGATTCATTATTTGAGAGATCATCTTTCTCAAAAGATCACCATCCAGGATATGGCAGACGCAGTTTCTATCTGTCGTTCAAGATGCTGTAGTATTTTTTCTCAATATCTTCATACTTCTCCTATAGTTTATTTGAATGAACTGCGTTTAGTGCATAGTACTGAATTATTATCTAAAGATTATTCTATTGTATCTATTTCAAAAATGTGTGGCTTTAGTCGTCCTAGCTATTTTAATACACAGTTTAAAAAGAGGTATCATATGACACCTCTTGAATATCGTCATTCTTCTTGAATCTTTTTAAAACAATAACTAAAAGTGAATACACAATAGAGTGCTGCAACAATCCAGGCTGTCTGATCAGCACAGCATATTGCGGTATAACCAGCAATTGGTACAAATACCAATGATACAAAACATCTTGCAATCATTTCAATGACACCAGAGAATATTGCAAGTCCGGAATAACCAATCCCCTGAGTTGTCTGGCGACATACATTGAGAATTGAAAGAACCCAATAGAAATATCCCATATAGGTAATATATTTTGCGGATGCATCAAGGACTGCACTATATTTTGATGAAATAAACAACATTGAGAAAATTCTACCAAATAGAATCAATAAGACTCCTACAATCACGCCATAGATAATACCTACAACAACAGTTTGTATGACACCTTTTTTGATACGATCATATTTCTTTGCACCATAGTTCTGACTTGCGAAAGTTGAAGCTGCTGTGGCTAATGCATCAAATGGACAGATGGCAAGCTGTTTGATTTTAGCTGCTGCCGCAAAGGCAGACATATAAGTGGCGCCTAAAGAGTTATTGGCTCCCTGCATGACCATAGAGCCAATCGCAGTAATAGAGTACTGTAATCCCATTGGAAGTCCCATCCCAAGTAAATTCTTAACGATGGATGACTTTATTACTTTGTTTTCTTTTTCTATATGTAATACAGTGAAACGTTTCTTAATGAGTATAAGACATAAGATGCCACTGATACCTTGTGACACAATAGTCGCAAGAGCTGCACCTGCGACATCAAGTTTTAAAATAATAATACAAAATAAATCTAACACAATATTGAGACAAGCAGAAAAAGCCAGAAATAAGAATGGTGTACGGCTATCCCCGACTGCACGTAATATACTTGAACATAGATTATAGAGTAATGTACATGGTAATCCTATAAATATAATTAATAAATATATATAAGAACGTGATGCAATCTCAGCTGGTATCTGTAATATATGAATAATTGTCATACATAATAAACAGCATCCTACAGTTAACAAAGCACCAATAATAATAGTCAATACAATGCTATGATAAATAAAATCACGCATCTTAGATAAGTTATTGCCACCAAATGACTGGGCAATAGGTATACCAAAACCACAGCATATACCAATACAAAATCCCAATACTAAAAATTGTACACTAGTAGTAGAGCCTACTGCCGCAAGTGCATTGGCGCCCAGTGTCTGACCTACTATTGCAGTATCCACAATATTATAAGTCTGCTGGAATATGTTTCCCAATAATAAAGGCAATGCGAACATCATAATGAGTTTTAATGGATGTCCTTCTGTCATATTCTTTGTCATATCTTAATCCCCCCAGTGTTAAAGTATAGCATTTTTGAGCATACAAAAAAATCCATTATAAGGATTTCTTTATATAGTCTACAATTGTTTTTCCTAACTGTTCATGTCCCTTTTTTGTAAGATGAATACCATCAAATGCAAGTTCACTTACTACTTCTTCTACATCAATAAAATCTGCATGAAAGCTATCTGCAAGTACTTTTAACTTCTTATTGAGTTCTTTACTTCTTTGATATCTTTCTTCATCATTTCTTAAATATGGCGGTGCAAGAAGTAATATATGTTCGGCTTTAGACAAAGCACGTCTTAACATCACATGAAGACCTACTGTAATATGTTCTACCGATTCTAAATGGTCTACATTATTTGTCCCTAGCATAATAACTAATAATCCAATAGGTGCATATTGACGTAAAGTAACATCATATAAGAATTGTCTAGGTTCCGCAAGTCTTCCATTGAGTCCTGCATTGACGACAAAATCATCCTTATAATTCGCTCTTACTATATCCACCCAGCATATTTCATAACGTCCCCCATCAAGAGGGTTAAATCCATAAGTATTAGAATCTCCATAGCATACGATGTTCATAAATCTATTCCCCTTTTTTCTTATTATACAAAAGCTTTTAAAATAAAAAAACATTGAATTTATAATAATCTCTGTTTATAATGTTTTCTTGTAAAAGAACGGATGATAGTAGCGAAAGAGATTCTTTGTAAGAACACCGAAGGATGGAAGATTTCAGGTAAAAGGATCGCTATTGGACGAACCATTGGAGAGATTCATTCAATTGAACACCGAAGGAGCAAACCCGTTAGGGTGAAACTCTCAGGTAAAAGGACAGTGGCTAAATAGTATTTTTTCATTATTAATTCCGACTAATTTATTAGGAGGAGTTTTTTTATGCAATTACTAACACAAATATTAAAACAAATTAATGATTATGTATGGGGATTACCACTTATTTGTCTATTATTAGGGACAGGTATTTACTTTACCTTCAAATTAAGATTGATCCAGCTTACAAAATTAAAATTAGCTTTTAAATGCATCTTTAAAAAACAAGAAGGAGATGGAGACGTCAGTAGTTTTCAAGCTTTATGTACTGCACTTTCTTCAACGATAGGGACAGGAAATATTGTCGGTGTCGCTACTGCAATTGCGGCAGGAGGACCCGGTGCTTTATTTTGGATGTGGATTTCAGCCTTTTTTGGGATGGCTACTAAATATGCCGAAGGGTTACTTGCAATTCGTTATCGTCAAAAAGATGAAAATGGTGAGATTGCAGGAGGACCAATGTATTATTTAGAAAAAGGTCTACATAGTCCTTTGCTTGCAAAAATTTTTGCTTTCTTTGGTGTATCTGTAGCGTTGCTTGGAATTGGAACATTTACGCAAGTAAAATCAATTTCTGATGGACTTTCAATGTCACTTAATGTTCCACGTTACATAACAGCAATTCTTCTAACAATTGCAGTTGCTTTTATTACTATTGGAGGAATCAAAAGAATTGCTTCCGTGGCAGAAAAAGTTATTCCACTAATGTGTGTGTTATACATTGGAGGGGTCGTTTTAATACTTGTGTCACATATTACCCTATTACCAAGTGCCATTGCTTTAATTATTAAGTCAGCATTTACCCCACAAGCAGTATTTGGTGGAGGAACTGGAATTACGATGGTTATTGCGATGCAAAAGGGAATTAGTCGAGGTATCTTCTCGAATGAAAGTGGACTTGGAAGTGCTCCAATTGCGGCCGCTGCCGCTAAAACAGACTCTTGTGTTGAACAAGGACTTGTTTCCATGACAGGAACATTTATTGATACGATTGTGATTTGTACTATGACAGGTCTTGCTATCGTGTTGACACAATCTTATACAACAGGATTAGATGGTGCAGCGATGACAACACATGCATTTTCAGTGGGACTATTTATTCCATTAATTGGTAAATATATTGTCAATATTGGTCTTGTATTCTTTGCTTTTACAACAATTATTGGATGGAATTATTATGGGGAAAGATGTATGTATTATCTTAAAGGTTTAAAAGCAGTAAAGATTTATAAAATTGTTTTTATTATATTTATTGCAATTGGACCATTTATGTCTTTAGAATTTATCTTTGTTTTAGCGGATATTGTCAATGGATGTATGGCAATTCCTAACTTAATTGGATTAATTGGTTTAAGAAAAGAAATTGTTGCAGAAACAGAAAAATATTTTGAATATGAACA
>ENA-ORTB01003650-ORTB01003650.1-human-gut-metagenome-genome-assembly--contig:-NODE-3650-length-11714-cov-3.148212_pt1 | contig 11714 bp, 7 predicted proteins | sample MGYA00241905_ERZ509174 | MGnify/ENA primary metagenome ERZ509174 (study PRJEB26280, sample SAMEA2338851) | human gut metagenome | biome: human gut; feature: human-associated habitat; material: faeces...
CTGCAAAAACGGGCCGGTCCCGGAGGCGGAGCTTCCGGATGGACGGAAAGTGAGGTGTGTCCTGTATGCTTAAGGTCAGCCATATCTGCAAGACATTTACGGGCGGAATCATCAGGAAGACCCGTGTGGATGCGGTAAAAGATGTGTCCTTTACGATTTGCAACGGGGAGACATTCGGAATTGTCGGGAATTCCGGCTGTGGAAAGTCCACGATCGCCAACATGCTGCTCTCCCTGATCAAGCCGGATTCCGGCACCATCGAGATCGACGGGACGATCCAGATCATCTTCCAGCATCCGGAGACATCCCTGGATCCTGCAAAAAAGATCGGATACAGCCTGGAAGAGCCGATGATCATCCACAGGATGTATGACAAAGCGGGGAGAAAAGCGCGGGTCAGAGAACTTCTGGATCTGGTAGATCTCGGAGAGGAACTTCTGGACCGCTATCCGCACCAGATCAGCGGAGGTGAGGCGCAGAGGATCATGATCGCCCGGGCACTCTCACTGGATCCGAAGATCCTGATCCTGGATGAACCGACCAGCATGTTAGATGTCTCCGTGCAGGCCCAGGTCATGACACTCTTAAAGGAACTCCAGGAAAAGCTGGGATTGAGCTATCTGTTTATTTCCCATGACCTCGATGTGGTCCGCTGGTTCTGCGATGAGATCGCAGTGATGGAAGAAGGAAAGTTCGTGGAGACAGGGCGGACGGAGGATGTGATCGGACATCCGAAGATGGAGTTCACGAAAAAACTGGTGGAAAATTTTATACTGGAATAAAAGATACGGCGTGGAGAGAAAGTTACAGTAACGAGAGAAATTTCTACGCCGTTTTTTAGGCTGCTTTTTTATTGACATTTCATACTTTCAAGTGATACGATTCCAGCATGATAAAGCAATAAACGGACTTTCTGTTTATTGCGGTACACTTACAACCCAGGAATAAATGGCTTGATCAGGAGGAAATGGATATGCTGAAATTTGATGCGCAGAAATATGATTATCCATCACGAAGAAGTGTTGTGTACGGGAAAAAAGGTATGGTCTGCACGAGCCAGCCTTTGGCGGCCCAGGCGGGACTCGACATCATAAAACGGGGCGGAAACGCAGTTGACGCGGCGATCGCGACAGCAGCGTGCATGACAGTTCTGGAGCCGACGTCCAACGGGATCGGAAGCGACGCCTTCGCCCTGGTCTGGACAAAGGGAGAACTTCACGGGCTGAATGCCAGCGGAAGATCACCTATGGCGATCACTGCAGAAGAAGTGAAAAAACAGGGATACACCGAAATGCCGAAACGAGGCTGGATCCCGGTGATGGTCCCGGGCGCCCCGTCCGCATGGGCGGAACTCTCGGAAAAGTTTGGAAGACTTCCGCTGGAAAAGGTGCTGGAACCGGCGATCACATATGCACGCGAGGGATATCCGGTGAGTCCGGTGACATCAAAAATATGGAACAATGCATACAGAGAGTTTTCAGAAACGCTGACGGAAGAATGTTTCCGGCCATGGTTTGAAACGTTCGCCCCGGACGGACATGCCCCGCAGCCGGGAGAAATCTGGAGGTCGGAAGCTCATGCAAAGACGCTGGAAATGATCGCGCAGACTCATGCAAAAGCGTTTTATCGTGGAGAACTTGCGGATCAGATCGACGAATTTTCAAGAAAAACCGGCGGATATCTCCGGAGATCAGATCTTGAAAATTACTGGTGTGAGTGGGTGAAACCGATCCACATAAATTACAGGGGATATGATGTCTGCGAGATCCCGCCGAACGGAGACGGGATCATTGCGTTGATGGCATTGAATATTTTAAAGGGGTATTCCTTTGCGGAGCGGGACAATGCAGATACCGTGCATAAACAGCTGGAGGCGATGAAACTGGCATTTGCGGACGGAAACCGGTATGTTGCGGACCTGGATTATATGAAAGCACCGGTGGAGACGCTGCTTTCTGATGAATATGCGGACGGAAGACGGGCACTCATCGGAGAACAGGCGCTCACACCGGAGCCAGGCAATCCGTTCCGCGGAGGAACGATCTATCTCTGCACAGCGGACGGGGAAGGCAATATGGTCTCCTACATCCAGAGCAATTACATGGGATTTGGATCCGGGATCGTAATACCTGGAACAGGGATCGCGCTGCAGAACCGCGGGGCGAACTTCACACTGGATGAGACAATGGAAAACTGTCTGGGACCGGGAAAGAAATCTCTGCACACGATCATTCCGGGATTTCTGATGAAGGAAGGAAAAGCAGTTGGACCGTTCGGCGTTATGGGCGGTTTCATGCAGCCGCAGGGCCATGTCCAGGTTATCATGAATACAGTGGACTTCCTGATGAATCCGCAGGATGCGCTCAACGCGCCGAGATGGCAGTGGATCGGTGGAAAGAAGATCCAGGTGGAAAAGACATTCCCGGCCGGGATCGTGGAAGAGCTGAAAAAACGGGGACATGAGATGGAAGTCCTTGAGAGTTCCCTGTCCTTCGGGCGAGGACAGATTATCTGGAGAGATGAAAACGATGTGCTCTGCGGAGCAACCGAACCGCGGGCAGACGGAACGGTGGCAGCGTGGTAGATGATCAAAACCTGTTACAGTGCGCGGGCATAGAGTGCCCGTGTACTGTAACCAAAACCTGGCGGCAATGTGCGGAGAGAAATAAAAAGCAGTTTCCTTTTCAGAGTGAGTGTGGTAAACTCGAGATTAAGTAGATCAGGAACTGCCCGGAAAAGAATACGAAAACTGTGGGAAGGGATCTGACCGCCGGAAATGGGAAAATACAGATCATCCAGAGACAGGAGACCGCAGGGCAGTCTGGTAATGATAATGAATTTGCAGGAGGAAAGCGCAATGAATTTCAATGAAGCAGCGTTAAAGCTCCATGAGGAACATCATGGAAAGATCGAAGTTACGAGCAAGGTTCCGGTAAAGACAAGAGATGACTTAAGCACCGCCTATACACCGGGTGTTGCGGAGCCATGCAGAAAGATCCATGATAATAAGAAAGATGTTTACAAGTACACTGCAAAGGGCAATCTGGTAGCAGTTGTTTCTGATGGAACCGCAGTTTTAGGTCTTGGAAATATCGGACCGGAAGCTGCTATGCCGGTCATGGAAGGAAAGGCAGTCCTCTTTAAAGAGTTCGGCGGCGTTGATGCGTTCCCGATCTGTCTCGATACGACAGACACCGAGGAGATCATCAAGGCAGTGAAATACATTGCTCCGTGCTTCGGCGGCATTAACCTGGAAGATATCGCTTCCCCGAAATGCTTCGAGGTTGAGGCACGTCTGGAGAAAGAGCTTGATATTCCGGTATTCCACGATGACCAGCACGGCACAGCAGTTGTCGTTACAGCGGCTCTCTTAAACGCATTAAAAGTTGTCGGAAAGAAGATTGATGAGATCCATGTTGTATTAAACGGACCGGGATCTGCCGGAACTGCGATCATCAAGATGCTGCTTGCGACAGGCGTGAAAAATATCATCGCCTGCGACGAAAACGGAATCCTCTATAAAGACCGCGGAGTCGGCATCAAGGATCACAAGAAGATGCTCTGCGATATCACAAACCTTGAGGATAAGCGCGGAACTCTTGCAGACGCTCTCGTCGGAGCGGACGTATTTATCGGCGTGTCCGTAGCAGGTGCACTGAAGCCGGAGATGATCAAGACGATGGCGAAAGATCCGATCGTCTTTGCAATGGCGAACCCGAATCCGGAGATCATGTATGATGAGGCGATGGCAGCAGGCGTAAAGGTAATGGGAACAGGCCGTTCCGACTTCCCGAACCAGATCAACAACGTCCTTGCATTCCCGGGAATCTTCCGCGGCGCATTAGACTGCGGCGCAAGAGATATCAACTACGATATGAAGGTTGCTGCAGCCCAGGCGATCGCTGAGCTTGTAACACCGGACAAACTCTCCGCAGAGTATATCATTCCGGGTGCGCTCGAAGAAGGCGTTGCAGAGCATGTTGCAAAACGTGTTGCTGAGGCGGCTGTAAAATCCGGAGCGATCCGCAAATAATAGATCTCTCTGAAAGATCGGCATATTTCCGGATAAGATCATTGATGGCAAATGACAATTAAAAAATAGTTATGAGAAACACTCCTTCCGCATATACATAAGTGCAGAAGGAGTGTTTTTGATTATGGCAGATTATCGCAGACTGATTTCTTATATTTACGAGTACGAAGGAAAAAAGAAAGGGAAAAATGTGGGATTTGCGAAGCTGGAGGCGCGGAACGGGCAGTGCAGGATCAATGTCAATGTGAAGCGGATCTATATGGGCGGCAATGCCATTGGCGCGTATCTTTTAGGGACAGGCGGTCGTGAGACATTTCTTGGAAACGTTTTTGTGCGCGGCGGAAACGGGGAGTTCCGGGTCAATGTGGACGCGAAGAACGTGGAGGGAAGCGGTACCGGACTTGATACATATTTCGGCCTGTCGGTCCATGACGTAAAGAATTCCTGGCGGTGCTATAAGACGATCTGGGAGGACGCGCTGGCGGCGGAGGAGGGAAATACCGAAGAAAGCACCGGTTTGCGCTTCACCATGCAGGTATCCAAGGCGGATTACGAAGCTTTGGATAAAACGCAGTACGAAAATATCGAATGGGGCATGCTGATTGCGCCCGTGGAAAACGTGAAAGCCGCGGAATTCAATGCGGAAAATTTATTCGGCGCGAATGCGAAATACGTATTCAACGAAGAAAACGCGGCAGAGGGCAAATACGCGGCAATCAACGTAACGGAAACCGCGCTTACGCCGGCTTCGGAAACGAATCTGAAAATCGATAACGCCGATAATTATTATGTATTCAGCGGGTATATGCACACGATTAAAGCGGGCAATCTTACGCGCGGATTCGTGGGGCGCGGCTACGTGCAATACACCGTGAAGGGCGAAGAAACGCCGCAATACAAATTTGCGGAATATTTCGGCGGCAACGCGGAAAACAACACCCGCTCCGCGTACTATGTAGCGGCGAAATACGTTTCCGATGCCGCGGTTACCGATACGGATGCGAAAAATTACGTCCGCACGAACTATCTTGAAAACGCCGTCGCGTTGAAAACGGCTTCCGTAAACATTACGGCAAACGATTATCTCGAAGATATCACCGTCGGCACGTATAAAACGGAAGTAAGCGAAACGAACACGGTAACGGCGAAAATCGGCGAAAAATACGATTTATCGGCGGAAAGCAATGCGAAAGAGGGCTATGCGCTGCGCGAAGAATTATCGTCCGCGACAACGCCAGTATACCGCGGACAGCAGCTTTCTATCAAACGGTATTACGAAGCGGACGGCTTTATTCCGTTCTCCTCCGCAGGCGCGATTACCGCGGCAACCGTCGAGGACGGCGAAGAGTTCGCGGGCGCGTATAAGTTCACGGGCACGCGGCTTCAGCTTGCCAGCGGCGATCTGAAAAACTATAAGGTGCTGAAAGGCGTAACCGTCCCCGAAGATAGCAAAGTGCACCTTGTAAACTACGTTACGATGAAAGCTTATTATACGACGTACGGCGCGTTCAACCTTGTTTCGCAACTTGGCGACGGCGTTATCGGCGATAGTAAATGGGCGGTTTCCGTAGACTGGTACGATTCTTCCGAGGGCGGCGTTGGAGACGGCTATAAACTCAATGAGTCGAAAGTTGCGTATTACGACGAAAACGGATACAGAACGTTTAAATTGAATACGATACGTGGTATACCGTGGCATTCCCCGTGCATACGAATTATCACGATTCGGCGCGTTTCGGCGGCATGTACTGGGATTTGCCCGCAAATAACACGTTGTATTTCAAAGACGTGAAAATCGAAAATTCGGCTGTTGATCCGTTTGACGTCCCCGCGGCGTATGCAGACCTCGCGAAAGTAAACGACACCACGGCTACCTCGGAAACCGAGGTAACGGAGGGCGAATTTGCGGGGAGCAAAAAGATTGAAACAACAAGCAGTGCCTGGCATACCGGCTTGTGGTTCGCGGGTATCAGCGATGCCGAAAACAAAAGAGTACTTGTAAAAGGCGTGAGATATGTTTCGCTTGACGTGTACTTTACGGGCGCAACCACGGGCGTAGGGTTCTATGATAATATCTGCAAAGATACCGCAATAGATAAAACGGCTCCTTTGGGCGAAGCGTTGCCTTCTTATAATTATACGTTCACATACAATAACAACGGCGTATGGGGCAAATGGAACGGCTTCCATCCGGGTTCGGGCAAGACGGCGGAAATTCTGCGCTTTTACGATAAAGACGGAAACAAAGCAGATACTTTGCAGAAAGACACATGGTACACCTCGGTGCTTATGCTTACTACGGGAAACAAGGGCGGATTCTGGGGAGCTATGAGATTATCGCCCAAAGGCGGCTCGGAAGAAACTCCCGCAATCATGTATTATAACAATCTGCGGTATTCCTGCGTTGACCCTAAGGCGTAAAACAAAATAAAAAGCCTTCCCCCGTTAAACGGGGAAGGCTAAGAATAAGGAAATAAATAAGGCTTCCCCTTGGGGGGAAGCTCTGCCGCAAAGCGGCGGTGATGAGGGGCAGTTGCAAAACCGCTCATTTCAATCAAAATAATCCACAAAAAAATATGTTTCAGGTAGAAAAATATCAGAAAGCTTGCAGAGAATTGATCCCCGAAGGCATTGTTCTTTTAAAAAACGAAAACGGCGTTTTGCCCTTGAAAAGCAGCGATAAAATCGCTTTGTTTTCGCGCGGACAGTTCGAATACGTGAAAAGCGGTTCCGGTTCCGGCGGCAGAGTCAACTGCCCGTACATCACGCAGTTTTACGACGAATTTTCCTCCCGTGCGCAGCTCGACGAAGAGGTTTCCGCGTTTTATCGCGATTTTATTGCGGAAAACCCCGCCGAGGGCGACGGCTGGACGTACCCCGCCTCGCAGAAACAGCCGCTTTTACCCGAAGAACTGGTAAAGCGCGCGGCGGAAAAGAACGATAAAGCCGTGTTTATTCTCTCACGTATCTGCGGCGAAGGGTACGATTGCAAGGCGGAAAAAGGCAACTGGTATTTATCGGACGAAGAACGGCAGTCGATCGCGCTGATTTGCAGATATTTCGCGGGCAGGGCGGCGGTGCTTGTAAATTCGGGCAATTTAATCGATCTTTCCTGGCACGAAGAACTTTCCGTTCCCGCGCTGGCGCTGGTGTGGCAGGGCGGACAGGAAGGGGCGCGCGGCACGGCGGACGCGCTTTTCAACGTAATTCCGCCAAGCGGCAGACTTGCCGATACGGCGGCGCGGCTGGAAAGCTACCCGCAGGAGGTTGCCGCGCGTATCACGGGCAAAGCCGCGTTCGGCAACGAAGTGCGCAATTTCCGCGCCGAAGATATTTATGTGGGCTATCGCTATTTCGAAACGTTTGCGAAAGACGACGTGCTTTTCCCGTTCGGCTACGGCTTAACTTACACGCAATTCGCAATCGTTTGCGAAACCGCCGCGGTGTGCGGCGACGCCGTGAATTTTGTTTTCCGCGTAAAAAACACGGGCAAAGAGCGCGGCAAAGAGGTGGTGCAACTGTACTTTTCCGCTCCGCAGGGCAGGCTGGGCAAGCCGGCGCGCGTGTTGTGCGGGTTTAAAAAGACGAAAGAACTGCAGCCCGGAAACACGCAGAAAATCGAAATTTCCGTGCCGTTTTACACGCTTGCTTCGTACGACGATACGGGCGCCGCGGGCGCGGAAAGCGGCGAAAACACGGCGTATTGCTACGTGGCGGAAGCGGGAGAATACGCGTTTTATGCGGGCGAAAACGTGCGCGACGCGGAAAAATGCTTCTCTTTCCGTATGGATAAATTGCAGATTATTTCGCGCTGTTCGCAGTGCCTCGCACCCGTGTTCCCGTTTGAAAAAATGGCTACGACGGACGGCAAAACGTACTTTTTCGAACCCGCGGCGCTGCAAAAATCACCCGTGCGCATCGAAAGAAGCGCGGCGGCGGAAGCGCCCGTAACGGGCAATCGCGGCATAAAATTAAAAGATGTCGAAAGCGGCAGAGCCACGCTTGAAGAATTTGTCGCGCAGTTTACGGCGGAAGAACTTTGCATGCTGGTGCGCGGCGAGGGCATGTCCTCGGTGAAAGGCAGCGTTTCGGGCTCGGCAAGCTGTTTCGGCGGCGTATCCGCCGTGTGGGCGGAGGCGGGCGTGCCCGTCATCACCACCTGCGACGGACCGAGCGGCGTGCGGCTGGAATGTTCCATCGAAACGCAGCAGATTCCTTCGGGCACGCTGATTGCCTGCGCATGGGATCCGTATGCGGCGGGCGCGGTGTACGAGGGTTTCGCGGGCGAACTGGCTCTGCACGGGGTAGACGTGGCGCTGGCCCCCGGCATGAATATTCACCGCCACCCCTTAGGCGGCAGAAATTTCGAATATTATTCGGAAGATCCGCTTCTTTCCGGCGAAAACGCGGCGGCGATGGCGGAAGTCATGGCAAAAAACGGCGCGTTCGTTACGCTGAAACATTTCGCGGGAAACGAACAGGAACTTTGCCGCGGCTCGGTGGACGAAGAGATGAGCGAGCGCGCTCTTCGCGAAATATATCTGAAAGGCTTCGAAATCGCGGTGCGCGGCGGCTACGCGAAATATATCATGACGTCATATAACCGCGTCGCAAACGTGCACTGTTCCAATTCCTACGCGCTAACCACGCAGATTCTGCGCGGCGAATGGGGCTTTCGCGGCGCGGTGATGACGGACTGGTGGGCGGCGTGCGATTCCGCGGAAGCGCTGGATAAGGGCGTAGGCTGCGCGGACGAAAACGCCGACGTTACGAAACTTGCTTCCGGCGTACGCGCGCAGAACGATTTGTACATGGTGGTGCCGGACGCCGCGACGTATAAAGACGATCTGAAAAAGCAGCTCGGACAGGGCAATTTAACGCTCTTCGATCTGCGCCGTTCGGCGGAGAATATACTGCGTTGCATCATGCTTACCGAAACGTTTAAAAAGGGTGGTTTCAAGCGCCGCGATTTATCGGTGAAAGCGGGAAAAACGCTGTACGACAAGCCGTTTTCAAGCGATAAATTCACCGTGCGGCTGCCCGCGGCGAAAGAATACGCGATGCGGTTTTCGTACGCGGTGGACGGCGATCCGCTGGCGCAATACAAACTGACGGTGCGCGTAAACATGCAGGTAACGGTAAACCCCGTGGTGCGCGGCACGAACGGCAAAGAAGAAACAAGCGATTTATTTTCGGTGTATCTGCCGCAGGAAGCGGAATTCTGGTTTGAAGGCACTTCGTGGCGGACGGAAAAGGCGGCGTATAAAATCACCCGCGTAATGATTTACGAAAAGCAGGATTAACCGAGCGCCGCCAAAGCGCCTGCGCGAACTACAAGGAAACATTTATGAACGATAAAATTTTCGATCATCTGCCGCCGTCGGCGGGGATCAATCCCATTCTGCACAATCTTCCGGGCAGCGACGTTCCGGCGGCGTGCGAGGCGCTGAAAGATTTCGGCTTTGCGGGCGCCGTAACCAACGTTCCGGGCATAAACGGCTTCACGCAAAACCCGGAAAACGTAAAAGAACTGGTGAGCGCCGTGAACACGCTGCACGAAAACGGACTGGAATACTGGATATACGACGAAACGGGGTATCCCAGCGGTCAGGCGGGCGGAATCACGCTGGAAGGACATAAAAATCTGGAAGCGAAAGGGTTTTACATGCGCAAATTCGAAGCGTTTCTGCAACCGAAAGAATTTACGTACGTCATCGACGGCGATTCCGATAAAATCGCGTACGCGGCGAAGTATAAAATCGATCTTTCGGATAATTGCGAAGCTTATTTGAAAATTTCTGCCGCGGAAAGCTTGCCTTTTTCGAAGAAACGCGTTAAAATATCGTTACGGCCCGGCGAAGCGGCGTATGTGTTCATCGTTCGTCCCGCCTACGAGGGCGCGCACACGGTGCATAATATTTCCGGCCGCAAACGCTACATCGATATTATGGATAAGCGCGCCGTGAAACGGTTTTTAAACGTGGCGTACGCGCCGATTGCCGCCGCGGACGAAAACGCTTACAAAAACGCCCGAGCCGTGTTTACGGACGAGCCGAGCGTGATGGCAAGTTACGCCCGCGAACACGAATCGTTCAATTACGCGCTCGCGCCGTATACGGGTACGTTATTTAAAGAATTTCAAAAACGCCGCGGATATTCGCTGTTGCCGTATCTGCCGCTCGTATTCGAAGAAACCGACGCGCTGTATCCGAAAATCCGTACGGATTTTTACGAAACCGTCGGCGAGCTGGCGGCGGAAAATTACACGGGGCAGATAGGCGCATACTTAAAAAAGCGCGGCACGAAAATTTCCGGGCATTATCTTGCCGAAGAACACGTGTGGGAACACGCGGCGAATTACGGCAGTTACGAACGAGTTCTGGAAAAAGCGGGCTATCCCGGCATGGACGTTCTGCAATGCACGCCCGAAGATTTTTATTTCAACGCGCCGAAATTTCTGCAGATGATTGCCGAAAAGAAAAATTCCGACGGCTTCATGGTGGAATTCTGCCCGTTTTTCAACGCCGAAGCGTTTTATAAAAACGCGTTTGAAAACACGGCGGGTTCGCTGAGCATTTTATATATGTTCGGCGCGCGCAAAATCAACAGCTATTACCTGCCGAAACTCTGCGATTACCGCGGCGGCTCGGTGGCTTCTCTCGCCCGGTTCAAAGGCGGACTCACCCGCGAACAGTCGCTGTATTTAAACGCCTATGCGCGCAGAATGTACGCGGTTCTTTCGGGCAGAAAAACGCAGAAAATCACATGCGTGTACTATGCTTTGGAGGACGTGCAGGCGAAATTCGCCCCGTGCAACAACGGAAAATACGCGCGCGACGTCGTGCTTACGGCGCTCGATCGTTCCCTGAAAAAACTGGCGGAAACCCTGCTCCTTAACGGCGAGGAATACGTCTTTTCGGACGGCGCGCAGCTGCGGGAGGCGGCGAAGAACGCCGCGAAAACGAAGAAAGCGGGAATGCGCCGCGTGGTGGTGCCCGTATGCGATTTTATCCGGAAAGAAACGCTGGAATCGTTGAAAACGTTATCGGAAAACGGCGCGGAAATCGTGTTTTTGAAAGAGGAGCGCGAAGCCGGCGCGGCGGCTTGCGCCTGTTACGACGGCGCGGCGAAAACGGGCGGCGGAACGAAAATCGCGGTGGGCGAAAACTGCGGCGTTTATACGGCGGATTTCGGCGAAAGCATCACCGTTTCCGGATTATTGAAAAAAATCCGCCGCAAGGAAAAGAAACGCGCGTTGCTTGTGCCGAAGAAGAACGTTATCAAGCAAAGTTACGAGGGCGGCATTACGGCGTATTACAACAACAACCTGCAGGAAACGGAACTTGTCGCGGCGAAGAACGTAACGATTTACAATCCCGCGACGGGCGGCATTTACGGCGCGAAAGCGGGCGAAACGGTGAAAATCGGCGCGTATCGGCTGGTGTTTGCCGAAGCGGAGGAATAAATTATGGAACAAAAATCCGAAGCGGCGCGCCGGCGGAAGCCGAAGGGCGATTTCACGCTTCCCGGCGAAGCCGGCTACGAAAAACTTACGCTGCGCCTTGCAAAAAAGTGGGGCGCCGACGTGGTGCGGGACAGCGACGGAATGCAGCTTTCCCCCGAAATTCTGTCGGCGGGCTACGGCGTTTATTCCACAATCTGCGTCATCCGCGAACACAAC
>ENA-ORTB01003652-ORTB01003652.1-human-gut-metagenome-genome-assembly--contig:-NODE-3652-length-11705-cov-2.720944_pt1 | contig 11705 bp, 6 predicted proteins | sample MGYA00241905_ERZ509174 | MGnify/ENA primary metagenome ERZ509174 (study PRJEB26280, sample SAMEA2338851) | human gut metagenome | biome: human gut; feature: human-associated habitat; material: faeces...
AACAGGCTCTGAAGGGAAATTTGCAAGCAGATGGCGTGCAAAGTCGCCAGACGCTTTTTGTGCGGTATTGCCTGAAATACCGGAAAACACGGATAAGCCCCGCCAGGCGGCTTGATGCAGTGTTTCCATAGAAGGAGAAAACCAATGGCAAAAGAATTGATTTTGGCAAAATACGGAGAAATGGCACTGAAAGGGCTGAACCGCGGTACTTTCGAGGACATTCTGATGAAGAACCTGCGTCGCCGTCTGAAAAAGTTTGGTGCATTCAAGCTGAACCGTGCCCAGTCCACCATTTATATGGAACCGCTGTCGGAGGACATCGATCTGGACGAGGTGCTGGAGCATTTGCAGTGTGTGTTCGGAATCGCGGCTCTGTGCCGTGCCTGTGTCTGCGAAAAGACCATGGAGGACATTTCCGCCAAGGCGGTGCCTTATCTGGAAGAAGTTCTGCTGGGAGCAAAGACATTTAAAGTAGAGGCAAAGCGGGCAGATAAGGCGTTCCCGCTGAAATCGCCGGAGATCTGTGCGGAACTGGGCGGCATTCTGCTGGACGCGTATCCGCACCTGTCTGTTGATGTACGTCATCCGGACGTGACTGTTATGGTAGAGATCCGCGACACGCACGCGTTCGTACACGGTGCAAATCTCAAAGGTGCCGGCGGTCTGCCGGTGGGCAGCAGCGGCAAGGCACTGCTCCTGCTGTCCGGCGGTATCGACAGCCCTGTAGCCGGTTATCGTATGGCACGCCGCGGCGTACACATTTCTGCCATTCACTATGTCAGCCCGCCGTATACCTCCGACCGTGCACAGGAAAAGGTGGAGCAGCTCTGTCAGGAACTGACTCCGTACTGCGGAAACATCGCCTTTTTCTGCGTACCGTTTACGGAGATTCAGGAGGCGATCAAGAAGTATTGTCCGGAGGAATATTTCACTGTCATCATGCGGCGGCTGATGATGGAGATCGCCCAGAAAATCGCGGCAAAGGACAACTGCCTTGCACTGATTACCGGCGAGAGCGTGGGACAGGTGGCAAGCCAGACCATGCAGGGGATTCAGGTCATCAATGCAGTCTGCGATTTGCCTGTACTGCGCCCTCTGGCAGGGATGGATAAGGCGGAAATCATTGAACGTGCGGAAAAAATCGGTACATTTGAAATTTCCATTCGCCCGTATGAGGACTGCTGTACTGTTTTTGTGGCAAAGCATCCTGTGACAAAGCCTCGTCTGAATTATATTGAAAAGGCGGAGCATAAGCTGACCGAATTGGACAGACTGCTGGAGGAAGCGGTTGCCAATGCGGAAATTATCGATTTGTAATGGCGTAAGGAGGATGAAAGATGTTTGAACAGGCAACCCCTTTGACAAAGCGTATCAATGAACTGGCGAAGAAAGCGAAAACCGTTGGTCTGACCGAAGCGGAAAAGGAAGAGCAGACCTTATTGCGTCAGGAATTCCTGATTAAATTCCGCGCAAATTTCAAGACACAGCTGGATAACATTGAAATTGTGGACGAGGACGAAAAAGAAGAAAAATAAAAGCGAAGGATCTGCTGTTTCAGAAGGATGAAATAGCAGATCTTTTTGTTTGGAAAAAGAAACAATAAAAATCTGAAAATTTTTTAAAAAAAGCGGAACTTTTGCAAAATAGATTACGTCTGATTGGTATACAACGAAAACAGAAAACAATACCACACCATTTAGTTAGGAGGAAATGAATATGAAAAAGAATATGACAAAGGTTATGGCAATGGGTATGGTGCTGACAATGCTGGCAGGCACAACTGTGTTTGCAGTAGACGGAACAGCAACAAATGATATGGCCACAGCAGGCAGTGAGATGGACGTAAAGGAAGAAGGCTTTACAACGGATAGCGGTAAGATTGTTTCTGTAGAGAAATCCGGAACAGACGGTGTTTCCGTTGTGGAAATCGAAAACAAAAATGGCGGTCTGCGCTTTGCAGTTGATGCAAACAGCCTGATTCTGGATAGAAAGGACGGCAGCTATAAGACAGTGGCTGATTTGACAGAGGGCATGGAGGTTGCAGTGGTTTACAGCGCAAACAGCCCTATGGGTATGAGTCTGCCCCCTTATCTGGGCAGCGTGACAGCAGTAGTTGCCAATGCAGATGCGGACAATATGATGGTTGGACACTTCGGGGATGACCTGACAGATAAGACAAATAAGCTGCAGCTGAATATTTCCGATGAAACAAGAATTTTGAACATGGAGGGCGCAAAAATCAAGCTTTCCGCTGAGGATGTAAAGAATCAGGATGCACTGGTATTCTATGATATTACAACAAGAAGCATTCCTGCACAGACAACACCTTCTCTGGTGCTGCTGCTGACACAGGCAGAAGAAGCAGGGGAAGAAATGACAAATGAGCCTAAAATGCAGGCGCAGATGATGGTTCCTCTGAGAGAGGCGGCAAAGGAAAACGGCTATACCGTAAAATGGCAGGGCAAGCAGAAGCCCATCGTTCTGGAAAAGGACGGCACCTCCATTGAAATTACGCTCGGCAGCGCAGAATATGTAGTTGAGGGCGATATGGTGATGAAGGCGGCAATGCCCAGTGAGCTGAAGGACGGCAAGACATACGTTTCCAGTGAGATTTTTAATTAACACAAAATCGGGATTTTAAGTAAAAAAAGGGGAGTCCGAATGGACCCCCTTTTTCGTGTTATAGTGTACCCTTTTTCTTACTGTTTTCTCTTGCATCGACTGCAATGAAATCTACAATCTCATCGCCGCGCATGCAGGTATACCAGCCGGTATTATTTGCGGTGGAGCAGGAATGATTCGGGATGATTTCAACCTGATCACCGACCTGCAAATCACATGTGCCGTCTGCCTTTACCTTTGCGACCTCCTCGGAAAGCCCGACAATCGTCAGCTCAGGATGCCCGACAACATACCCGAAGCCCTTGATGGCAGAATTTCCGTGCGCCCCCTGATCCAGACCCAGACATTTGGAGCCGGCATCAAAGAGATAGAACCCCTCGGAGGGATGGGAAACAACGGTTGCCAATACGCGTAAGGAGCAAGCATCCTCGCCGCAGGTGCCAAGGGAAATCTGGATGTTATCGAAGAAGGTATAGTTGCCGGGATGGCTTACGTTGAGAGTTTTATCCTTTACGGCAATCTCAAAGGTGGGGGTAGAGCCGGAGGAAATGATCTCGCAGGGGAAGCCTGCCGCAGCCAGAGCATCGGCAGCCCTTTTCATGGTATCCTTTTCCAGCTTAGCAACCTCCTCCAGAGCGGCTCTTGTGGTGCAGCCATAAACCTGTCCGGGATGGGTGGAAATGCCGCGGAATTTCAGATTTTTCAAGGAGGAAAGCGTTTTTACGAAATCCACAACTGCATCTGCTGGCATCCCGAAGCGGTGGAAATCCATATCCACAATGACGGTATAGGAAACGATGACACCTGCTTTTTCCGCTTCACTGTTTAAAATTTCTGCCGCGCGGACAGTATCCAGACGGATAATCAGCTCTGCATCCTTGGCAAAGGGCAGCAGGCGGCGGATATTGACAGGGTTTGCGGTGGGGTAAGCATACATGATATGCTTTGCGCCAAGCTGATAAACCATTTCACATTCATCCAATGTGCCGCAGAGAAAGCCTGTTGCACCTGCGTCCAGCTGCATTTTCGCAAGGGCGGTGCTTTTATGCGTCTTAATCATGGGCCACAGCTGTTTGCCGTTTTCGTTGCAGAGTGCCTGCCAGGATTGGATATTGTGCTCCAGCTTATCCAGATCCAAGAGGATAGCAGGGGTTTGTAATTCGTGTTTTTTCATGGGTATCATACCTCCTTTAAAATCGTGTTTCTATAGAAATACATTACCGAAAAGAAAGCCGTCTGTCAATCGGCAGAATCACGATTGCAGAGGGGCTTTTTCTATGTTAAAGTGAAGAAAAGCCGATGTTTTGTATAGGAAAAATGACGAAAGGGTCTTCGGCGGAGGAAGAAAAAATGAAGTGACGATTTTAATGGATAACCGGATGGCTTCTGTTTATGCGAAGCAGGGGACAGGGGTGGAACAAAACGGAAAAATTTTCGTCTAAGAGAAAAGATAGTCGTAAAAAATGCGAAAGATTAAGGAAATTGAAAGAATTTTTTCCTGAAATTTATGATACAATTATGACAGAGAGGTTTGTCCTTTTGGAGACAACAGAGAACAAGAAGGGGGCAGAAGGTATGAAAAAAACAAAGCAGATTCTAACCTTGGCAACAACGGCAAGCCTGTTGATGGGCAGTATTTCAGTGCCTGCCTATGCGGCAACAACCTTTGTGGATATCAACACGGTGACGTGGTCGGGCTTTAAGCCGTTTCTGAATCAGGCGGCAGAGCTTGGGCTGATGAGCGGCTACGAGGAAAACGGCAAGCGTTACTGCAAGCCGAGAAACAACGTGACCTATTGCGAAGCGGTGCAGCTGATGTATTCCATCATGAAGGCATACACGAAGCAGGATGTCAATGATGCAACGGTGACAAAATGGAAGCCTGTAATCAGCGCGTATAACATCCCGACATGGGCGTATAAGGCAACGGCATACGGCTTGGAAAACAGTATTCTGACAACGGCGGAGCTGAATAAGCTGCAGGGCGGCACAAAGGCGGCAAACCGCGAGGATGTCGGCGTGATTTTCGGGAAGGCGATGGATACCGTAAAGGGGTATGACGTGAAATCCGGCGCAACACTGGGCTATGCCGATAAGGATGCGATTTCCGCAACGGCAGTGCCCTATCTGGAGCTGCTGTACAGAGTGAATTTGATGGTGGGGGATTCGGATAATAAATTCAATCCCAAGAAGAACATCACCCGTGCGGAGATGGCGGTGCTTTCCGTAAAATCCTATAATAAGCTGGTGGAAAATAAGGGAACGGAAACCAACCGGAAAACTGCAACAGGGACAGTGACCGACTGCAAGACGATGCAGAATGGGGATATTTTCCTGACGATGACGGCAAGCGGTTCCTCTCTGAGCCTGTTTGGGGTGAAGGGAAAGGTAACGGCGAAATATAACGGACAGACGATTGCTCTTTCGGATATCAAAACAGGGGATACTGTGAAGGTGACCTACGAAGGGCAGTATATGAGCAGTATCACGGTGACATATTCCAAGAACGGCATCAAGCAGACAACTGAAAAGAAATATGAGCTGAAGGATATCACCGATTCCAAGATTACGGTCAAGGATGGCTCGACCGAAAAGAAATTCTATCTGGATGATGATGTGGAAATCAGACTGGATGGGAAGAAATCGACCGTCAGCAAGCTTTCCAGAGCCTTGGAGGATACCTCCTATGACGTAACACTGACTCTGGATAAGGATGAATATGTGCTGAAGGTTGTAGCGGTGGTGAATGCAAACAACCCCACTGACGGCACTGTGACGGATGTGGAGGATGACGAGATTACCATCAAATCCGGCAAGAAGGAATATACCTACACTCTGGCAAGCGATGTGGAGGTTACCTATAACGGCAATACGATGAAGTTCAGCAAATTCCAACGGAATTATGATGACAGCAATTTTGTGGTTTCCCTGAAGCTGGATAAGAATAACAGGGTTTCGGAGATTAAGATTACCTCTATGGAGGATGATTACAACGGCACGCTGACCTTCCTCAACAGCAAACGCATTGAATTTACGGCAGGAAGTAAGACATATCAGTATAACCTGAGTGATGATGTGACAGTGCGGATTGACGGTAAAAAGAGCAGTGTTTCTGCCCTGCGGGAAAGCTATCGCGATGGCAAGGCGTACACCGTTTCGGTGGACACCAACAGGGATGACGAGGTAACGGAGCTTCTTGCGGTATCGAAATTCAGCAGTAATAACAAGGGCAAGCTGAGTAAAATCAGCAAGAGAGAGCTTACGATTGTAGCGAAGGAAAAGGACTATACCTATGGTTTGGCGGATGATGTGGATGTAACCATCAATGGCAAGAACAGGGATGTTTCCGATTTGATTGACAGCTATAAGGATTACAGCTTCAATGTTACGTTGGGGTTCGATAAGAATGGTGATGTTTGCGAAATTACCGCGGAGATGGCGGACGCGAAGGAAGGCTATCTCAGAGACTTGGTTGAGGATAAGAGAACCATTACCGTTACGGCGGCAGGGCTGAATATCAAGATGGATTTGGCAAGCAGTGTAACAGTGAAATTGGGCGGCGAAAGCATCAGTCTGACGAAGCTGAACAGCGAGTTGGACTATGCCTATGGCGATTCCCAGATTTATGTGGAGCTGGGCTATAACGGTAGCGGTGAGGTAAAAACGATTACGGCGTTCTGGGAGGATGCACGCGGCGAGCTGGTATCTGTTGACAGAAGAGCAGATGAAATCGAGGTAAGGATAGACGGCAGCAAAAAGACATTTGAAATCAGCACCCGTGCAGAGTTTGTGTATAAGCTTTCTGCGGCGGCGGATGCGGATGATTATAAGAGAAACCTCAGATATGATGAGGATTTGTATGGACTGCAGGACTTTCTGGATGCCTGCTCGGATGCAAGGGATGACTGCACGGTTGCATTGACGAAGGATTCTAAGGGCAAAATTGTAAGAATCTGTGCAATCGCAGGATAAAAAAGGAATAGAAAAGGACGAAATTCCGGAAACGGGGTTTCGTCCTTTTTGATTGCAGAAAAGCAAAAGAAAAACCTCCGGTTTTTCTTGGCTTAAAACCGGAGGTCTGAAAGAGGAGCGGAAGGGAGCAACCCTTCCGAGTTGTAAGCGCTTATGATTTATTTATCAAGCTCGGACCAGTCACGAGTTTCACGCAATTCTGTCCACTTTTCATACTGAGAATTTTCTTTGTATTCATAATAGTGGCTGTTGGTTGCTTCCTGTACTGCCAGATAGTACCAAGCGTTGGTATCGGCATTATCTGTCCATTTTGTCATGTTTTCCAGGAGATCCTCGGCTGTCTCAGGTTTGCGGTTGAGCACGCGGTTTACCAGAGACATTGTTTCGGCACGAGTGATTTTGTTCTGAGGACGGAAGGAACCGTCTTCATAGCCGTTTACCCAGCCGTTATTGGCTGCTACAGCGATTTCGTCCTTTGCCCAGTGGCCTGCGATATCGTTGAAGCTTGCGGGTGTTTTATCGCCGTTTACATCGAAACGAGTTGCGATTGCAGCGAATTCGGCACGAGTGATGGATGCGTTGGGGCGGAAGGTAGCATCGGGATAACCGGAAATGATACCCATCGCGCTCAGTGTGGATACTGCACTGCAGTACCAAGCATCGTTGCTTACATCTGTGAATTTATTCTGACGAGTGTAGTTTGCATCACGAACGTCATCCTCAAGCAGGCGGAAGAAGATAGCCGCAACCTCTGCACGGGTGATGGAGTTCTGAGGTCTTACCTCGCCATTGCCGTAGCCAACGATGTATGCGAAGTGGTCTGTGTTATTCAGACCCAGTGCATCGTCATCCTTGATTTCTACGGTAGGTTTTTCCTCTTTTTTGCCGCCGCCATTACCACTGTCGCCAGAGGAATGGGAACGCTTGTAGGTGTAAATGTTTTGGAATGTGATTGGTTTGTCGTCTTCTATTGGTGCTAATTCAGGAAAAGCTTCCCCATTATCTTGCTTTGCAATCCCGATATAGTCCACTACAGCATTCCTATCTGTGGTAAATGTGAGGATGTATTTTGTGGTGTCATAGGTTACTTTGGAAAGGTTGCCCTCAACCTCGGAGACTCTGACTTCGTAGTATGTGTCGGGGTCTAATACATCAGCCACACCTTTACCTGCGGAGAAGTTGAAGGCTCTTGTTTCGCCTGTTTTCAGATTAACCGTACCGGTGAAGGTTTTTGCATTGTCTGTACCCGGAGTATTTGTGTTGTTGTCGCTAGATTCATCTACTTCAGCCGCGTAGGAATTTATTTCTGGATGAACAGGCATAACCTTTGCGATTGCAGTGAAGGTTCCTTCTGTGCTGTAGCCGTACTGCGATTTGAATTCTTTCTGAACCAGACCGTTCAGGACACCTGTGATGGTCTTGGTTTCGGATGGTGTGAAGTTCCAAGTACCTGTCAGAGCAATGAGAACAGTTGTTACATGACCATCTTTAGAGTTGGAAGGAGTTTCTGTCCAACCAGTGAGATTCCAAGAACCGGCGATATCTCCTTTAGGAACCGTGGAAGTGAATTTCGTATTCTTGACTGTATCGATTGCAGTTCTAGCAGCTGCTTCTGTGTTGTATAGACCCTCTTGGGGTTCCTTGTCAACAAAATCGGAGGGAACACCATCGTTGCCGCTCCAACTATAAGTAACCTGATATTTGGTGAGTGTCCAAGTGCCTTTGAAGGTAACAGTTGTAATATGGCTATCTTCATCAGGTGTAATAGTAGGAGCAGTATTCCAACCATCGAAAGACCAAGTACCTTCTGTGTAATCGTTGGATGTAAAGTTGGTTTCAGCAGTGTTTACAGCATTTTTAGCATCATCCAAAGAAGTAAAGTCCTGATGGCTAGGAGGGGTTACAGAAGGATGAGCACCATCCCATTCGTAAACAACCCTATAGGTTGTTGTAATAGGCTTCGTCTTGAATGTCCAAGTACCTTTGTAGGTGATGGTTTTAGTTATTACCTCATCGCCGTATTCGGTTTGGATATTTGGCTCTTTTGTCCAACCGCTGAAAGTCCAATGACCTTCTTGTTCTCCGTTCTTTGCATTGGAGGTAGAATTTTCATCGAATGTAGTATCCATAGGAACTTCAGCTTCGGTCTCATAAGAATTTCCGTTAGTAGGACAAGTTTGGTCGGAAGGAGCGAAAGTACCCCAATCATAGTTAACTTTATAAACCACGGGTTTCTTTTCCCATTTTGCGGTCAAGGTGATATCTTTGTTGGGGGCCTTAATTGTGGACCCTTCTTTGAGGAGTTCGTTCTCATACACCCAACCCAAGAATTTATAATTCTGAGAGGAGGTTTCCATCTTCCGAACAGTGTAGTCACCTAAGAAGTAGGTTTCTTCTTTGGGAAGCGTAAAATCTTCACCGTCAGGGATGTTGCCTTTTGCATAAGTTACTTTGTAGAGATTGATTTCGCCATCCAGATGCCAAGTGGCGTCATCCCCCTCAACATAGTCTGTAGCGCCGGGGCAAGATTTTAAGCCATACCATTTGCTGACAAGTGGAGAAATCTTGGTGGATTCTGTAAGCAGACCATTTGTCTTTGCACTGCCCGTAGAGTCGCTAAGTTCCACATCCCCCTTTTCTATCCGCGCTTCGATTTCAGCGGTGGGGATTGTTTCCTTGGAAATTACACCTTGATCTTTGTAGGGGGCAGGGTCAAAGGTTGTTGCATCATTTAATGCACCAAAAGTGATGAAGCTGTCGTTATTCAAGTTGATAGAATCGGTACTGCCGTTGATATAGAGGCTGGAGTTCTTATCAAAGGTCGTATTTTTGTATTTAAAGAGGCCATAAACATACACGGGGTATTTTTGGTCTTCCCACTGTGCTTTCAGAGTGATTTTCCCGGTATTATCTGTATCGTGGTCTTTCAGAGTGATTGTATCGCCGCCCTGATAATATTTGCCACTATTTGTGTCGTCGTTTACTGTCCAACCTGCAAAGACTTTCCCTTTGGGGGCGTTCGGTTTGTAAGTGTCGATAGTGTATGTGCCGCAGTAGTAGGTGTTTTTGTCAACGTGAGCCTCTTTGGAAACATCAGTGCTATCCGCCATATACTTGATTTTGTATGTGTGGATTTTACCATCCATGTGCCAAGTGTACTTGCCATCCTCATCAGAATAGTTGGTTGCATCACGGGCAATATGCAAATCCCAATCATCAATCGCAACATCCTTCCAGCTGAAATACTGATTCTGCATATCAGTGCTATCGCCTAAGGAAGCAGTCAGCATTGCTTCTAAAACATCGGCGGAGATGGATTCTTTTTCAGCATCTTTAGCAGGTTTCACAGTTGTACCATTTTCGATTTTGCCAAAGGTAATGTAATCACTTTTGGGCTTGCCTATAATAGAATAATCATTCCATTTAACAGTCTGTACCTTCTTGTTATCTTTTTGAATTTTAATGTCTTTACCAAAAAGACCGTCTTTCCCGGAAAGAATATTATCCTCATCATTCTTGTCTTTGCCATTTACGAAGTAGCCATAAACATAAATGGGGTAACTCTTATTTGCATAAAGCTCCAGTGATACGGGAGCAGCGAACATGGCTGTCAGCCCTGCGAGTTCAGCCGCAGATGCTTCATTTGTCGAGTCCTCGATGATTTTCTCGTCTGTGGAGTTTTCTACAGCCCCTTCTTGCGCAGGAGTGTCTTCTGTTGTTTTATCTGCCACAGGAGATTCCTTTACAGGCTCCTCTGCGGGAGTATCCTTTGCAGGCTCCTCTGTGGGAGTATTCTTTGTTTCTGCTGCCGGAGAGGAATCATATCCCTCTACGGAAACATCTGTACCGCCCTCGGAACTGGGACAGTAGGCTGTAACAGCAGGTTCTGTGTTTCCGCTGCTTTCAGTGGGTGGTTCGGCAAACGCAGTCGCCGGCATCAACGCAATTATCATTACGACAGCCAAGAGCCAGGACAGAAAGCGTTTGCCTGATTTCTTTTTCATCATAAAAAATCCTCCTTCTTTGTTCTTGTGAGACCCGAAGAAGGAGGATACGATATGTCTTTTGGCAACCGGCTGCCTTGCGAAGAAAAATTCGGTTAGGCCCTTGGCTTTGCGACACCGGCTTTCGTCGGCTGTGCCTTTGTCTGTACACACGCTCTTTCAACGAGCCGCACAGATAATAATATAATGTATTTATATAGATAAAATACATTGCAAAGTCCTGTTACAATGTATTATATCACAACTTGATAAAATTTCAAGTATTTTTGTGGATTCTCAACATATTTGTATGCAATTATATGCAAGTTTTGTTGAAAAAATCTGGAAAAATGATGACGGCACGGAAAATGGGAACATGCCGCTATCTAAATATAGAAAACTTGTCTGTTTTATAGTGGAAAATGAGCGGTGTTTTTATGCAAAACACCCGAATCGAATATAATCAGCTTAATTCAATTCAATCAAGTATTTTGCGCAAGCCTGTCCATTTTTCATAGGCAGAGTTTTCCTTGCTTGTGTTGTAGTGGCTATTGGTTGCTTCCTGTACCGCCAGATAGTACCATGCGTTTGTGTCTGCGTTATCTGTAAAGGTAGAAATGGTTTTGTTATAGGAAACACATAGCGAAGAAAAGACTTCCTGGTATGTGTTTTTTCTTTATTACATTATTACAATCTGTTATGCTGCGATTGTGAGAGAATCACTCTGCTGTGTGTAGTGCAAAGGAGATACGCAATCGGACAGGCTGTTTGCGTTCAGCACACGCTCTGTTACAGCGTAGGTCAAATCAATCTGATACCAAGCACCGTCTACGTTTACCTTGTTCCAAGCATGGTAGCTTCTGCCGGCATAGCCCTTTGTCAAAGAGCAAGGGATGCTCTGGCTGCGGCACATAGCTGCAAACAGGGAAGACAGGTCATAGCAGATGCCCTTGCTACTGTTCAGCGTAGCACTTGTGTCAGGGATATATTTGCTTACCTTGCCGGATGTGATTTCATCTGCAAGCTTTGTATCATAGGTGTAATGCCCTGCAATGTAGTTGTAGATTGCGGTTACCTTTTCTGCATCGGTTGCTGCGCCCTTGCAGATTTCAGCCGCCTTTTGGCTGA
>ENA-ORTB01003658-ORTB01003658.1-human-gut-metagenome-genome-assembly--contig:-NODE-3658-length-11682-cov-2.158510_pt1 | contig 11682 bp, 6 predicted proteins | sample MGYA00241905_ERZ509174 | MGnify/ENA primary metagenome ERZ509174 (study PRJEB26280, sample SAMEA2338851) | human gut metagenome | biome: human gut; feature: human-associated habitat; material: faeces...
GAAAGATCGATGATACCTGCCAGGAGATCGATAAGCTGACTGCGATCCATGATGCATATGGGGAATATCGCCTGATCCATGACAAGTTAGAGAAATATCACTGGTTTGTAAAGAAACTGGATCTTCTGGATACCAGGTCCAAGATCCGTATGCTCCACGAAAAGACAGAACACGGCAAAGAAGATCTGCTCCAGTTAGATGAGGCCAAAAAGTCAGTGGAACAGCAGATCGGGGAGCTGACTGCAAATAGTGATGAACTTCTTAAAAGGATCGCTTCTACCGGATATGAGGAATTAAAGCAGCAGCTTACCTCTTTAAATGCCCTTTGCGAGCAGTTAGGCCACAGTGAAGCCAAGTGGCAGAAGACGCTGCTGGCTTTAAAGAAGTGGGAAGAGGAAGAGATCGTTTCTAATCAGACATTATGGGATCTGGAAGAATTTGAAACACGGACGATTACCAGACCGGTTTTGGAACGTTTAAAAGCTTCCCTGGCATCCATGGCTGCTGATACGGAAAAACTGCGTCAGGAGACAGTAAGCCAGATCAATGAATTAAAGAAGTCTGAGAAGCTGAAAAAATTGGAACTGGAACAGTTAAAGGCAGGTAATAAAGCCTATCCTTCTTATCTGGAAGAGGCAAGGTCTTATCTGCAAAGACGTCTTTTAGAGGAAACAGGCAAAGGCGTAGATGTGTATATCCTGGCAGACCTTCTGGAAGTGAAAAACGACCAGTGGCGCAATGCCATTGAAGGTTATCTTGGGGGAAATAAGTTAAACCTGGTGGTTGCTCCCAAATACGCGAAAACAGCCCTTTCTATTTACAGGGAACTGGATAAGAAGAAATTCTGGAATATCGCTGTGCTGGATACGGAGAAAGCAGCCGGATATGACAATGATGCCTTAAAGGGATCCCTGGCAGAGGAAGTAAGTGTACGGGAGACTTATTTAAAGCCTTATATGAACCTGCTTCTTGGCAAGGTGATCAAATGTAATACCATTGAGGAATTACAGGCCAATGCCATTGGTATTACCCCGGACTGTCTTTTATATCATACTTTCCGTCTCCAGTATATCAATCCGGAAAATTATACCCGTCTTGCCTATATTGGAAAAGACAGTATGCGCAAGAGGGTCCGTCTTCTTGAAAAGGAACTGGAGGAGGTTTCAGAAAAGAGAAATCCGTTAGAGGAAACGTTAAAGGACTGCAAGCGGATCCTTGCTTTGGAAACCTTAAAAGAGGATACAGAGGAGTATTTCCAGTGGTTAAAGGATATAGACACCCGCAAAGAACAGTTAAAGGAAAAGCAAAAACTGTCTGAACGGCTGGAAAAGCTTCGCCAGAAGGATGTAAAGCAGTTAGAAGCCGACCGTCAGGCTGTTTTAGAACTGAGTGACGGAAAGAAACGGGAGAGAGATCTGTTACAGGAGCAGATCCTAAACAAGAAAAATGAACTGGAACGTTTCTCCCAGACTATCTTAAAGCTGGAAACAGAGGCTGCAGGTCAGGGGAAGGAAGTACCTGTAAACGAGGAACATGAACGGGAACTGAATGCTTATCTGGCAGATAAGGATCATCCACGCTTTGACCAGGAAAAAGAGGCTTATGCGTCCAAGTGCCAGATCTTAGAGCAGAAGGCAGTTCAGGCGAAGGAACATGTAATGGGCCTTAGAAGTGAATACATCCGCCGGTATCCGGGAAGGAATGTTCCTGTAAGCAGCAATGACAATGCAGCGTATGACAAGATCTTAAACCGTCTTTCCTGTGATGACCTGGAAGTTTACAGGGAACAGGCTGGAAAGCAGGCAAAAGCGGCTGTGGAGCATTTTAAGGACGATTTTATGTACAAGATCCGCAGTGCTATCAAGGACGCTCTTTTGCGCAAGGATGAGTTAAACCGGATCATCAGCCGTCTGGACTTTGGAAAAGATAAATACCAGTTTGTGATCGGCCGGTGCAAAGGGGCTGACGGACGGTTTTATGATATGTTCATGGATGAGTCATTGGAGATCAATCCCGCCAGTTTAAAGACCGGGGTGGAAAACCAGATGGACCTTTTTTCCATGGAACATGAAAACCGGTATGGGGATCTGATCAACGAACTGATCAGCATTTTCATCCCGCCGGAAAATGCTACAGCAGCCCAGTTAGAAGAAGCACGGAAAAATATGGAAAAATATGCAGACTACCGCACCTATCTTTCTTTTGACATGCAGCAGCTGATCAAAAATGAGGATGAGGTGATCCGGATCGGCTTAAGCCGTATGATCCGCAAAAATTCCGGCGGCGAGGGACAGAACCCATTATATGTGGCGCTTCTTGCAAGTTTTGCACAGGCCTATCATATTAACCTGTCATCAGCTGTAAGGCAGAGGCCGTCCATCCGCCTGGTTATTTTAGACGAGGCATTTTCCAAGATGGATGCGGAAAAGGTGGCAAGCTGTATTGAACTGATCCGTGGACTGGGCTTTCAGGCCATTATCAGCGCTACCAATGACAAGATTCAGAATTATGTGGAGAATGTAGATAAAACCTTTGTTTGCAAATCCAAGTAAAAAATCTATTTCCATCCAGGCGTTTGAAAAGGACCGCATGAAAGATCTGGCGTCAGAAATGGATGAAGAGGCATAAAAGGAGAGATACTTATGGAACAGATGAAGATCCAGCCAGAAGACTGGAAAGAGGACTACAAAGAATTTGACGAGGCTACAGAAAAGTTTTACAAAGGGGAAATGGATGCCAAAACCTACAAGGGGATTTCCGGCGGTTTTGGAAGCTATGCGCAGCGTGGCGGAAATGCAAGTATGCTGCGTCTTCGTATGTCCGGCGGTGTAATGGACCTGGCAAAGCTTAAGTTTATTGCAGATGCCATTGAAACCTATCATATTAAGAGAGTGCATTTAACGACCTGCCAGACCTTACAGTTTCATGATCTGGATGAGGCGACTGTAAAGACTCTTGCTGTGGAAGCTTTAAAATGCGGCATTGTTACCAGAGGCGGTGGCGGAGATTTCCCGAGAAATGTGACGGTTTCTCCGATGTCAGGCATTGAAAAAGGGGAATATTTTAATGTGCTTCCATGGGCTCTGGCTGCAGCCGATTATCTGATGACTTATATTAAAGGACCGAAGCTTCCAAGAAAGTTAAAAGTAGGTTTTTCTAATACGCCTGCTAACCTGACCCACGCAACCTTCCGTGATCTGGGCTTTGCTGCAAGAGAAGACGGTACTTTTGATGTTTACAGTGCAGGTGGTCTTGGAAACAACCCGGCTTTTGGTGTAAAGGTAGCTGAAAAAGTGGAAAAGGACCAGATCCTTTATTACATTGAAGCTATGCACCAGATGTTTTTAGCCTACGGCAATTATGAGAACCGTGCAAAGGCAAGAAGCCGGTATATGCAGCAGACTTTAGGTGGGGCTGAAAAATATAAAGAGGCATTTTTAGAGAAGTTAAAAGAAGTGCGGGAAATAGGAAAGGACCTGACTTTAACGCTTCCTGAGGCTGAAATGGGCTGTGAGGCAGAGGCTGGCTGTGATGCTTCAACGGCTGTATTTACAAATTCTGGAAGAAACCGGGTATATACCCAGAAACAGCCAGGGCTTTACAGTGTACACTGCCATCCGGTAGGCGGAACACCAGATCCATCTTTATTTGTAAACTTATACAAGGCTATCTGTGAGATCCCAGGTGCAGAACTTCGTCTCTGTCCGGATGAGTCCTTCTATGTGATCAACTGCCGGGAAGAAGACTTAGAAGCTGTTTTACATGTAACAGAAGACAGTGCGAAGACAATTTTTGAGGAGTCAGTAGCCTGTATCGGTGCCCATGTATGCCAGCAGGGTATCCGTGACTCCCAGGGACTTTTACAGAAATTAGTAGGAATGGAAAGAAACGAGCAGTTTGCTGACGGTATCCTGCCAAAGATCCATATTTCCGGCTGCCCGTCTTCCTGCGGTACCCACCAGATCGGTGTGATCGGCTTCAGAGGCGGTGCAAAGACCATTGATAAAGTATTAAAACCTGCTTTTAACCTTTATATCAACGGCAGCGATATCCAGGGCCAGGAGCGCATGGGAGAAGAAGTGGGAACTTTATTGGAAGAGCAGATCCCGGATTTCTTATGTGCCTTAGGACATGCTGTAAGCGACAGCGGAATGGATTTTGACACATGGTTTGCAAAAAATCCGGAAGGCATCAAGGCCATTGCAGCTTCTTTCCTGGTATAAAAGGCTTTTCATTTAAGCCGGGCTGTTGTATAATCTTCATATCATGCCCGATTTTAGGAGGAAACAATGGGATTATTTTCAAATAAAAAAACACAGGCAGATGGATTTTCATTTGCTGTAGACGAAGTTTATGCATTAAAAGAAGGAAAAAGCGTAGTTGTCACAGGTAAGATGACAGAAGGAAAGGTGACTCCCGGTACTGCAGCCATCTGCTTGGACAGCGAAGGAAAGCCTGCTTTCCACTGCGTGATCAAAGGGATCGAACAGGGAACCCAGTTAATGAAAATGGCTTCTGCTGATATGAAGGGAACTTATGGCCCTCATTACGGCTTTAAATTAGACGGTGCTGTAAAAGAGGACGTTCCGAAGGGAGCTGTGTTAGTACCTGTTACAGATGAGCTGTTAGAGGTTGTCAGTGAGACAGAAGAGCCTGCTTTTAAGGCAACACCTGCACCAAAGGTGATCGATTTTAACAGGATCTCCGGCCTTACCATGGAGGATCTTCAGGGCGTACCAGAGGAAAATGAAAATGACCTGGAGGCTGTAAAAAAAGCAGGCATTCTTCAGGAAAAAACAAAAGCAGAGTATCCGTTCCTGATACCGGATACTACTATGATGAACGGCCGTCTGCAGGGGATTTCCGCATTTCCTGAAACCTTTTTTGTTGACAAAGATGGAAACATTGTAGGCGATACCTATACAGGAAGCCATACACTGGACGAATGGAAGGAAATCGTGGAAAAAGAGCTTAAAAACGTTTCAAAGTAAAAGATGATCATTACGGAGAGTGAAAAAATGATTCGGAAAATAACAGAATCCAGGTGGATCGGACCAGCTCTGGCGTTTTTGGGGATTTTACTGATGATACTGGGAATCAGCAGGGGCGAGGTATCTGTAGTTTTTACAAAAGCGATCAACATCTGTATGGAGTGTATTGGCATTGGATAATAAGAAGATGAAAATAAATGAATGGCCGCGGCATGGAGTCCAGGCATTGTGGGCGGCCCTTACAAACAGTCACATATCAGGCTTTGTGACTGGAAAGATCTATACCGGAAAACTGAAAAATGTCTGTGTTCCGGGGCTGAACTGTTATTCCTGCCCCGGGGCAAGAGGGGCCTGTCCCATTGGTTCCCTTCAGGCTGTGATCGGAAGCTGGAACTTCAAGATGGCATATTATGTGGCTGGATTTCTGATCTTTGTCGGAGCGCTGCTTGGAAGACTGGTGTGCGGATTTCTCTGCCCCTTTGGACTGATCCAGGATCTGTTGAACAAAATTCCTTTTCCAAAGAAGATCCGGACATTTCGGGGAGATAAGCTTCTGCGAAAACTGAAATATGTGATCTTTCTTGTATTTGTGATCATACTTCCCATGTTTGTAGTAGATATCATGGGCCAGGGAGCACCATATTTCTGCAAGCTGATCTGCCCGGCAGGAACGCTGGAGGGAGGTATCCCTCTGGTGCTGCTGAACAAATCCATGCGAAGTGCAGTAGGCTGGCTGTACATGTGGAAAAATACGATCCTGGTGATCACCATTATCTTATCAATTATGATATACCGGCCATTCTGTAAGTATATCTGTCCGCTGGGAGCTTTTTATTCGGTATTTAATAAAGTTTCCGTTTTTCGTTACAGAGTAGATAAAGAAAAATGTGTTCACTGCGGAAAATGCAGAAATATCTGCCAGATGGAGGTCGATCCGACGGAAAATCCCAACAGTGCAGAGTGCATCCGATGTGGAAGATGTAAAAAGATATGTCCGACACAGGCAATCCGGTGTGGGTTTGCAGGCAAACCCTGATACAGAAAAATACGAAAACGGTACAGCTTATAAAATATAAGGTGTACCGTTTTTTGCAGAAAACTACTTTTCCATATTATCTATCAGTAACATATTCAGCTGTTCCCAGCGCTTCAGATCTTTTTTTGTAAAAAGCAGCTGGTGACGGAACGCTTCGGTAAGCTCCTGTGGTTTTAAAGTGATCACACATTTGAATGCGCAGGGCATCAGATCCGCACTGGAAATCCCACACAAAAGTCCTGTTGTAAAATCTCGAAGCTCCAGAGGATTAAAAATGTACAGGAGATCTTCTTCCAGTGGGTTATACTGATTTACAAAGGAAAAACGGATCAGCATATCACTGTAAAGAACTTTTCCGGTGTAAAAAATCTCACTGCTTCTTCCGTTGGCAGAAACAGAACAGATCGTTAAGGTTGCTTCATATTTTCCGGATTCGCCTTTTTTTTCATAAATATCGATGACGCCATCCTTCGTACGCTGATAGCGTCCATCGTAAAAGTAAAAATATAGCCGCTGTGCCTGAAAAAATGGGCTTTTTTGTCCTTTTCCCGGTGCATTGGACGGTTTACTGGCTGTTTCAGGAAGACCAGTGGTAAGCTGGGACATAGATACCTGGAGAATCTGGCTGATCTCATATAAAGTTTCGATATCAACGGAGATATCTCCGTTTTCATATTTGCATATGGTAGCTCGGCTTTTATGGATGGCATCTGCCAGATCCTGCAGAGTCATCTTTCCGGCTTTTCGGTATTTTCTTATTTGTTCACCTACATAACAGGTAAAATTACTCATTTTGTTTCCTCATACTATCTATTTTTCTTATTAATTTTTATTGTATACGATTATATCGGAAAAACCGGTATTTTGTAAAGTAGTAAGAAACTTTTTTGAAATAAAATTTCGTAAAAAGAAACTTCTGCCATTTGCACTTATCTTTATTTAAGGTAAGATATGGCTGTTAGGCTGAAGGTTTCAGCCTATATCAAATATATACTTGAAGAGGGGAAATTGAAATGAAAGAAAAAGGAAGTAGCTTTTCCGGCTCAATAGGCTTTGTCCTGGCGGCAGCCGGAAGTGCAGTAGGAGTTGGAAATATCTGGAGATTTTGTGTTAATTGTCTGTTTCTTCTGGTTTATCTGGTACTGGTACTGACTTTTGGATTTGTACTGTTGACAACGGATGTAGCACTTGGGAGAAAGACAAAGAAAAATGCATTGAGGGCTTTTGAATCTCTTGATCCAAAGTGGAAATTTTTAGGACATTTAACGTTTATGGTTCCGGCATTGATCATGACTTACTATTCGGTTATCGGCGGATGGATTACAAAATATTTCTGCACGTATCTTGTCTCAGATGGTTCGATACTGTCACAGGACAGTTATTTTACATCCTTTATCACTTCAAAAATTTCGCCGATCGTATTCATGCTGCTGTTTCTGGCTTTAACTGCCTGGGTTGTATACCGTGGTGTGGAAAAGGGAATCGAAAAATTTTCACGTTTCATTATGCCTGGACTGATCCTGCTGATCCTTGGCATTGCGATTTTTTCTCTGACGCTTTCGTATACCGATGCAAATGGAACGGTTCGCACCGGACTTCAGGGACTTAAAGTTTATTTATATCCGGATTTCAGTTCGCTGACCGTGAAACGTTTTCTTGGTGTGCTTCTTGATGCGATGAGCCAGTTATTTTTCTCCCTGAGTGTTTCGATGGGAATCATGGTTACTTATGGATCTTATGTGAAAGATGATGTCAATCTGAATAAATCGATCAATCAGATTGAAATCTTTGATACCGGCGTGGCATTTCTTGCAGGAATGATGATCATACCGGCTGTGTTTGTATTTCTTGGAACAGACGGAATGGCTTCCGGCCCGAGCCTGATCTTTATTTCGCTGCCAAAAGTATTCGCATCCATGGGTGCGATCGGCAGAATCGTTGCCATTGCCTTCTTCCTGATGATGGGCTTTGCTGCCCTGACTTCCTGTGTATCGGTTATGGAAACTCTGGTCGCAAACTGCATGGAAATTTTCCATAAGTCACGCCAGAAAATGTGTGCTGTCATCGGAATTTATTCTCTTGTTACCGCAGTGCTGATCTGCCTCGGCTACAATGTACTTTATTTTGAAGTAAAACTTCCAAACGGAACCGTCGCACAGCTTCTGGATATCATGGATTACATAAGCAACAGCTTCCTGATGCCGTTCATCTCACTGCTGACCAGTATTCTGATCGGCTGGGTTGTAGGGCCTAAGCTGATTATTGATGAAGCCGAACGAAATGGCGAACATTTCAGACGTGCAAAACTGTATTGTTTTATGATCCGCTATGCTGTACCGGTTGTGATGCTGATCCTGTTTCTTGTTTCAACCGGCATCGTATAAGATTCAAGAATGCTTCGGATAATTTATTTCAGATGCAGAATATCCCACAGAAAAATCTGTGGGATATTTCGTATTTATATAGGAATGATGAAAAGAGATTTGTATTATTTTTTGATGGTTACTTTTTTTGCAGTACTCCATGCAGTACGGATCTGTTTGCCATTGGAGTCTTTACTGAAAGCCCTTACTCTTACATAATAGGTTTTTCCTTTTTTCAGTCTTTTGATTGTTATGCTGTTCTTTTTGATTTTTACATTTTTCGCACTCTTCATGGATTTTTTCAGGGAATACTGCACCTGATATCCTTCTGCACCAGCTACTTTTTTAACGGTAACGATTGCTTTTCCGGCTTTTTTACTCTTTACAGATTTCACAGCTGCTTTCTTTGCTGCCGTTTTTGCTGCCTGAAGATCTTTCTTTGCTGCTTCTACTTCTGCTTTTGCTTTTGCAATCTCTGCATCTTTTGCTGCATTCTGTTTCTGCAGTTCTTCCAGATTTTTCTTTGCTTCTTCAAGATCCTTCTTTGCCTGATCCAGATTTTCTTTTAAAGTACGTTCTGTTGTGATCTCTGATTTATTTACTGTCTGATAATTTGTCAGATCACCGCAGAGTGCTGTGTAAGATCTTGTTGTTGTACCGTAAATTCTTGCCATATCTCTTGACTGCATAATGACTTTCAGGTTGTTGATCGCACTCTTCTGCACATCACCAAGGCAAATATTGTTGTTTTCTTTGTAAGTACCTTTATAAACAATGGTTTTTCCATCTTCGCTTACAGATGCCACATCTGTCGTAACCGGTGTTTTATAGTTTCCTGTTCCGGCCCAGACATTTGCCTGATACTCTCTGTAAATTTCCTGTCCGTTTACCAGAATCTTTCCATCCTCACCTACACTTGCTGTGTAGTCATCTCCCAGTTTTGCTTCCGCTGTCTGTGTTCCATCCGCTGAAACTTCAAAATCGCCCCATGCTGCTGATTTATAACTGAACATATACATCAGTTCATCTTTCAAACCAATCTGTCCGTTTGCTTCAAAGGTCGGTTTTACATCTTCTGCACCTATGATAATTTCGTTTGCTTTGGATGCTCCGCCCGGCATGATCAGGTCATTTCCTGCATGCATCATGGTGTCAACACCGGCTCTGTTTCCTGCACCCCAGTCTGTCATGACCATACCGTCAAATCCCCATTCACCGCGTGGGACAGATGTCAGCAGATCAAAGTTTTCGCATGCATAAGTTCCGTTTACTTTGTTGTAAGAGCTCATGATTGCCATCGGCTGAGCAGATTTTACAACCATTTCGAAACCTTTCAGGTAGATTTCTCTTAGGGTACGCTCGGATACGGAAGTATTTACCGCACTTCTGTTTGTTTCCTGGTTGTTTGTGATGTAATGTTTGATCGTTACACCGACACCTTTGTTGGACTGTACACCGGCTGTGATCGCAGATCCTACATAACCGGTCAGTGCCGGATCTTCGGAATAGTACTCGAAGTTACGTCCGCAAAGCGGGTCTCTGTGGATATTCATACCAGGTGCAAGCCACAGGGTAACACCGATCTCTACCATTTCTTCACCGATCGCTTTACCGACTCTGTTGACCAGATCTGTGTTCCAGGTCTGTGCAAGCAGGGTACCGATCGGGAATGCGGTGCAGTAATTGTAAACGGCATTTCCGTCTTTATCGGTTGTCTCTGCGGTTACACGGATACCTGCAGGTCCGTCTGCTTCTACGGTATTTGGAATACCAAGGGAATTGAAGTATAACTGGCTCGTCTCACCGGCTGCACCGGTTACACTGTTTGCATCTGCTCCCCAAGTGTCACCGCTTGTAGACGCTCCGGAGATACCGTTTGCCAGGTTTGCAAGCTGTGTATCATCCAGGCTTGCCACGAAGGATTCCATGGAAACTTTTCCGTCGTATACATCAATCAGTTTGGTGTTTGCCGGAACTGCATCTACGGTTTCAACAACTTCGTTTTCTGCTGCTTTATAATCTTTTGCTGCATCTGCGGTCAGATAAGTGGTTACTTTCTTTTCATCAATCTTGGATGCATTGTTTTCTGTTTTGATCTTTGCAGACGGCAGTGCGATTCTTGCTGCTGCTTTGATCTGGGCTGCTTCATCTTTGTAGCTGTAAGGAGTCTTTCCTGTTTTGGAGAGATCTTTCCAGTTTTTATCCAGTGTCAGCTGGTTGGAAAGCTGCTCAGTTACGACATCTTTGTCCAGTGTCAGGACACCTGCTACTTTTGTATTTCTGGAGCTGTCACCGACACGAACGATGTAATCGCCGTCTTCCATTACATAAGCGGCTTTTGCTTCGTCGTAGGAAGACATCTCGGTTGTCTTGTAAGTTACGGTCAGTTTCTGACTTTCGCCCGGTGCCAGGTTATCGGTCTTGGCAAATCCTGCCAGTTCCTGATACGGTTTTTCAATGCTTCCGTCCGGAGCGGAGAAGTAAACTTCTACGACTTCTTTTCCGGAGTAAGTATCACCGGTATTAGTTACGTTTACGGTAACGGATACATTATTCTCATCGGCTGCTACAGTAAGCGGTTCTACATCAAAGCTTGTGTAGGATTTACCATATCCAAACTCGTAAGCCGGTGTGATATTGAACGTATCAAAGTAACGGTAACCTACATAAATACCTTCCTTGTAATCTTCCTGTTTATTGTCTCCGTCGTTATCGCCGATGGTTGTAGCTGCCGGATAATCACTGTAATTTTTTGCCCAGGTGTCGGTCAGTTTACCGGATGGGGTTGTCTTGCCGGTCAGGATATCTGCCAGTGCGTTTCCGCCTTCCATACCTGCCTGAGACATCAGGACCAGTCCGTCTACGCCTTCGATCTCGCTGAAGAATTTGGTGTCTACCACGCCGCCTACGTTCAGCAGAACCACGCACTTATCAAAGTTCTTTGCGATCAGTTTAATATTATTATATTCTACCTCGGACAGTTCATAATCGCCTTTTCCGATCGTACGGTCTGCACCTTCACCGGATACACGGCTTACGGTATAAAACGCTGTCATTACTCCGCCGGCTTTTGCTTTATCCATATCGCTCTGCGTCAGTGCCTGATCGATTGCCAGAAAGCTGTCTGCACCGCCGAATCTGCCCTGCGTATATTTTACATAATCGTTATCTTTTTTCTCTTCTGCTGCCTGGGCTTTCTTTTCTTCGAACGTCTTCAGATATTCACCCCACCAGGCCATATTGCTGATATTGTAAGTGGAAGTCAGTGCATCATAAACGGAGATTGTGTAAC
>ENA-ORTB01003661-ORTB01003661.1-human-gut-metagenome-genome-assembly--contig:-NODE-3661-length-11676-cov-7.642716_pt1 | contig 11676 bp, 10 predicted proteins | sample MGYA00241905_ERZ509174 | MGnify/ENA primary metagenome ERZ509174 (study PRJEB26280, sample SAMEA2338851) | human gut metagenome | biome: human gut; feature: human-associated habitat; material: faeces...
CAATCCCCTCTTGGTCAATTTTATTGATGAAAAAAATTGTCGGAATCTTCATTGTCTGTAGTGCATGAAACAGTATACGGGTCTGTGCCTGTATGCCATCCTTTGCAGAAACTAATAATACTGCTCCGTCTAATACGGATAAAGAACGGTATACTTCCGCCAAAAAATCCATATGGCCTGGCGTATCTATAATGTTGACTTTTACATCCTCCCACTGAAAAGATGTCACTGCTGTCTGGATAGTGATTCCCCTTTGACGCTCCAAATTCATTGTATCTGTCCTTGTTGTGCCTTCATCTACGCTCCCTAGTTCTGCAATTGCACCACTGGTATACAATAAACTTTCCGTTAATGTTGTCTTTCCTGCGTCAACGTGAGCCAGAATGCCTAAGTTAATTATTTTCATGTGATTTTCCTCCTATCAACACCCAAAAAAGGGCATAAAAATACCCAGTGATAAATACTCCTATCACTGGGTAAATAACTCCAATAGCCCCAAAACACTTATATGTTTTCGGGCATATAAAATTACATGATAAAAGTATTCTTAAACTGGGTACAAAAAACTAAGCCCCATATTAAAAGTGAAACGGGACTGCTACTTTTTGTTCCCACTATCAAATTGACAGTTTATTTAAGAATACCTTGCCGCATATTTATTAACTCCTTGTATAATACTGAATCTAATTATATTCCTTAACCCTTTATTTGTCAAGCTGACAAACTAAAGCAGAAAAAGCGGCAGGATTTCCCCCTGCCACTAATCATCTGTTTATGCAAAAATAATTTCCTTTTCCACAATCTCCCTCGCACAAGCCCTTATGTTATTGAGGCATCCTGTCCATTCTAAGGCGTTTTCTGCCTTTAGCTGTTCCGTTATGCCCTGTGCCTGTTTCATACCCTCTATGAGCCTTTCAAAGCGTTCCTGTGCCTGTCTGTTGATGTCGGCAAGGTAGGCGTTTAGCCTGCCGCTTGTAAGAAGATTGGTGTATGTAACTTTACGGTACTGTTTTAGATAATCTAAATGCCGTTGCCCCCAGATGCCTATTGCCTGTTCTTCTTCGGCGGGTACAGTTAAGCACGGTATCAAATAATCCCCTTGCCTTTCGTATTTGCCGCCCAGTTCCTCAAATAATGATTTTGCCATTGTCTGTTACCTCCACATTCTTTTTTATTTTGAATGTCCGCAAAATCCGTCCTACATCAGAAGGTCCACACTGTAAAGGGTTGGCAATTCCTCGATCTTTTCTGCGAGCAGGTCAAAATTTTCCACCCCGCTGACCGCAATATCAATATCACTGCGCTCTCTGGCCGTTCCTTTTGCCCTGGAACCGTATAAGATCACTTCTTTTGCATGGAAACTCCGGCAAATTTTCGCCGTCTCCCGGATCACTTCATCAACTTTCACTGTTTTCACCTGTTTCTGATCACATCGTCATGATCTCTTTTCCTGAAGTATACCACAAACGCGAGGTGGAAAAAAGCAAAAACAGACTTCAGATTCGTTACAGTTCCAATCCTCAGTCTGTTTTCATATGTTTCTGCTCAGCTTTTGTAGCTTTATTTTGTGTAATAAAGGAATCTTGTTTTTTGTCGGACCGTTGCAGAACTTTACATTTCTGCAACAACTTCCATCTCAATATTTACGCCATGATGAATCTGGCTTACACCATATACTGCATGGGCGGGGGTGTGATCTCCAAAGAATTCGCCATACACCCTGTTGACTTCTTTCCAAAAACTCATATCCTTAAGATAAATGCGGCACATCACTACATGTGTTTTATCAATTCCTGCAGACTCCAAAATATGAGAAATTCTTGTGAGGCACATGTTGACCTCTGCTTCGATTCCACCTTCCGGGGCTTTTCCCGTAAATGGATCTGCTGATGTCTGACCAGATATATATATATTTTCTGAAAATCAGTCTGCGCCTGAAAACCATATTGGCTTTCGCCGCAATAAAAAAATCCATAACCCGCATATACTGGATTATGGATTTCCGACCGTAGCACCGAAAACAGCGCCCTATCGTATTTACTTTTCAGATATTTCTTACGAGAATGTATTCTGGCAAATTTCTGTTGCTGCGTCAATGTTGTTTTTACTTGCTTATGCGCTTCTCCAAACCATGTGTCAGAAAAAATTCCTCAAACACATCCGCAGCAAGGCAGACTGTTTCCATACAGCGGATATCTTCTTTTTTATATTGTTTTACAAGTTCCAAACATTCCGTACTTCCAAGTTTTTCTTCAAACCGTTTCACATAATCCGCGCATGTTTCTTTGAATCCCTCAGTCGCATGTGCACGCATCTTCACAACCAGCCGTCCCAATGCTGCCATCGCTCCACAAAGAGCACCACAGGATGATCCACACCCCATTCCGCCTCCAAATGCGCTGACCAGATGAAAGTCTGCTTCCTCTAAACCAAGCTGATACTCCTCATCAATACAGCGAAGAATTGTTTCTGCGCAATTATAATCCTGTTCCAAATAGTATTTTCTGACTTTATCTCTCAGCATAGGTATCTCCTCCTGTTTTAAATTCTTATATTTCTTCTCTTCTAAGCCCAATTCCCCATGAAAATATCTCAGTGTAGAAAAAGCATAGCGTCGTTCGAATTCTTTTGTATGTAATTTTTTATTACCTTTTCTATCTGCAACATATTCATCTATAAATTGTATAACAGAATCTATAACTTTTCCAATATTACGAACCAGTTCCCGGTATTCATCCTGATCAATAACCGGACTCTCTTCACTTATGTATTCCGTTTTTGTAATAATAACACATTTCGTATAGTCCAGACCAGAATGATGCTTCTTTGATCTTTCTGACATTTTAAAATGATATGCATATTCATGATGAATTTCCGTTCTAAACGGAACACTGATCCAATACCCGCGATTCTGAATCATAAGACATGTATATGGCCGATCTTTTTTACTAAGGATCTCCTCATATATTTTCTGTGGATAGTCCTCATAAAATTTGCTGCTCAATTTTTTTATATAAAACTTTGTTGAATTCTGCATAACAGGAGACCCCTTAGAAAATCAGATTCATGGTAGAAACGGGAAGGATTTCTCCTCCCCGTCAAAAAGACTCTTCGCTCGGTCAATTTTTATTTTACCGACGAGTCAGAACCGTCACTCGTCTCATCACTCGGTCAGTTTTTATTTTACCGACGAGTCAGAACCGTCACTCGTCTCATCTGCGAAGAAAAGATTAATTCTTTCATAGATAGTATAGGGGATTCCCAATAAAAAAACTATTCGCATTTTTACCAAAAATCAGCATGTAATTTTTTGATGTGTGATTCTGTCCAGCGTACACGGATTCTCTTCCCACCCTCATCCTTCCAGCTTCCTTCCACCCGACAAGATTCTCCACAGACCCGGTGCAAACCTTACAAGGAATTTCGCCAGCACGTAGGATACACAGACAGCGATCGCCGGAAGCAGAAAATAAATAAACAGCGCAATTCCTGCGGCTGCCGGCGTTCCGGAAACATGACCGGTCAGAAGTGCCGCACCTTTGTTTACAAACCGTACAACGGCAAAATGGATCGCATACAGGAACATACTCTGGCGCATCCAGGGGCGGACTTTTGGAAGGCGGATTCCGCAGGCAAACGCCCAGCATGTCATCGGGACAGCCATCCGGTAAAAGCAGGTCCAGAGAACATCTGCGCCCGGAGTCATCATCCGGCGGTAACAGAATACGGAAATTATGACTCCGGCCACGCTCTCCGCCATGCAGCGGTTCCTCATGGCTTCTTCCACCATACTTCTCTCCACCAGCCCGCGCCGGTGAACCGCAAAGTATGCCGCAACGGAGTAATAGAGCAGCGCGTCCGTATTCGGATGGCGCATATCCAGATGAAGATGCACCGCAAACACAAGCGCGATGATCCAGAAAAGTCCAACCGCCCGGTTCTTCACAAGTGCGTAGATCACCGGAGATGCGATGATCAGGAAAATCAGCTGATACAGATACCAGAAGATCGGCGCGTAAGCATACCGCGATATCGCCCGCCAGATCTCCTGCACCGTAAACGGGATCACATCACGTCCCACCACCGACTGCATGGCGAGAAGCCGCGATGCCGCCATATATCCCAGATAATAGATGATATTCCAGACCACATAGGGAACCAGAACGCTGAATCCCCGGCTCTTCCACTTTCCTGGAAGCTTGTCCCAGGAAAAGTTCCTAAAAAACAGGTAGGAAGACAGCAGGAAAAAGCCCGGAACAGCAATCTGTCCCAGTCCCACCGATACAAAATTTTCGATCTGATCCGCAAGAATCCAGATGCTATCCTGCGCACCGCCCGAAAACAGATCCACATTATAAGAATGGACCCAGATCACAAATATACTGAATACGAACATCAACCATGATATCTGGGCATGAAATCGTTTTTCCCCGCCGCCTGTCTCCATACGCACTCTCCGAAGTTTTCTTTTATCTTACCATATCCCATGCGACATTTCCAGTAACTGTTCCTTCAGGACATACATTTGCCATACTGATCAGAAAAAAGATACCATGCTCTGCTGTTTTTATCAGCAACCCATGCATGCCTGCATTTTATTTGACATTCTCCGAAATTCGCACTAATATTTAGCTCAGTGTAAGTACTTCGAAACACAGCATTATATTTTCGACTTATAGTGTATTTTTATATTGTATACACTTCAAAATACGATATCACATTTTACAGATGCCTCTATTTTGAAAGAAGGTTCTTCATTTTTATGTACAAGTTTCTCGAATCCATCCTGCACATGACCGCCTGGCCAATGACACCACCGGCACCGTATTCTGCCTTTCACATCCTGCTGACGATCTTTGGCACGGGACTCGCCGTTCTTCTCGCCCGGATCCTCAGCAAAAAAGGACCGCGTGAATACGCATCTCTGTCGAACAACAGGACTCAGACCAAGACTGCACCGGAGTCCTATCTGCGCCGGGTCCTTTTTTTCTGCGGTGTGATCCTCGCACTCATGGAACTGTACAAGCAGGCATTCTTATATTTCATCGAATTTGATGGTCGCTACGACTGGTGGTACTTCCCGTTCCAGCTCTGCAGTATCCCCATGTATCTCTGCCTGGCAGTGCCGTTTCTGCGCTCCAGACGGGCGCTTCGCCGCATTGCGACTTTTCTTCAGGATTTCGGTCTCCTCGGCGGCATCATGGCGCTTGCCGTTCCGCCGGGACTCATGCACCCGTACTGGACCATGACGCTGCATGGCTTTATCTGGCACTTTATCCTGCTCTTTCTTGGACTCTTCTGTTGCATGGCGGGAGCGGCAGGACATGAACCGAGGGATTATGTGGAAATTCTCCCGCTCTTTTTCTTCTGCTGTGTGATCGCCTGCATCATCAACATCGCTGCAGGCCCGAACGCGGACGCCGATATGTTCTACATATCCCCATTCCATCCATCATCACAGCCGGTTTTCCACCAGATTGCGTGTGTGTTTGGGATATTCTGGGGGAATCTGCTCTATGTCTTTGCAATGGTGCTCGGAGGATTTTTTGTACACATAATTGCCGCACACTTTTCCCAATTATAAAACCGTAATTCGTATTTTCCAACCGTTGTACTCTATGTGTTTCTTTTTCATAAGGTCACTGCGCTTTTTCGCAGCTTGAGTAGATACTGCAAAATCACTGTCCATCAGACATCCACAATCCGGCAGAATCTTCTTTGTCAGATGGCTGGCTTTATCTAATCAAAAAGGCAGATACCCAGTTCCGGTGTTTTCCATCCCTGCATATCTGCCCTTTTATTTCGTCTCATTCCGTATTTTTACAGCTTTATTTCAGACACTTATTCACCCACTCAATAAAGTTCGTCGTGGAGTCCCCAGTGCTCTCTGCCATCGTGTGACCTTCGCCCCAGATCGTCGCAAAGTCCACATCTGCGCCGTAATTCTTAAGCACAAGCGCCAGATTTACCTCCGTCGTGAGCGCCGTATCACTCTGGGCAATTCCCGTGCGGATCCGCCAGTAACCGGCAACTGTGGACTTCTGATATCCATCATAATATGCAGAGAGATAATACAGCGGATTATACATATTTCCGCGCTCAGTCACGGTCTTTCCTTCGGAATCCGTCTTTTCCATCGCCTCGGTGAATGCCGCTCCGTAAGTCTCATCATCATTTAGAAGGTCCGCCAATGTGGCGTCAAAGTGGGATGTTGTCCCGTCGCCATATCCAAATAAGGTATTCTCCGCCTGGCTCTCATCCAGCGCATCAAACGCACCGATCCCTTTCGATGCGCGCTTGCATGCATTTGTAAAGTCCGCGATGCTGGTAATCGTCGCCGTGTTGGTCGCGCTGTCATAGTTGACCCAGGTTCCATCTGCATTCAGGGCATCGATGTAGTCCTGCGCGGTCTCATATGTTCCGGAAAGTGTTACGCCGCCGGTGGAAAGATTCCGGTCAACACCATCCATGGCATAAAAATCAGGTGTACCGTTTCCTGTATCCGGTGTCGCTCCGTCCGCTGCCACCTTACCTTCCGGTGATTTTTCTGGCAGCGATTTTCCATTATTTTCCGGCACTGCCTCTGCGGGAACATCTCCAGCTTTGTTTTCCTCCGTCATGTTCTGGTCAGTTTTTCCATCGTTCTGACCATCTGCCATCTTCCCATCCTGCGGCACCCTGTTTCCATCCGTCGATGCCCCGTCTGGTTTATGACCACCATTTTCATCCTGCGGCGCTCCATCCGGTTTCTTTCCGCCCTGCCCTCTTCCGCCGCCCTGCGGACCTTTTTTCGTTTCGATCGTGTACGGGAACGTTGTGTCCTCCAGGAAGTTGTTCAGTGAATTCTCTACAACTACCTTCAGGTATTCATAATACGTTCCTGCCTGATAGATCCCGTTTTCGGATTCTTCAAGTGTCAGCGTGTTCCCGGAAGCGTCTTTAAGACCGAGGTCATTGATATATTTTGCAAACGCCTCCGCCATCTGATCCGACAATGTCTGTTCCTTCTCCGTGAGGTCTGTTCTCGTATTTCCAAGGTTCCATTCATACGCCTCATCCGCGTAGTCAAGTTCCGTGATCGGGCACCAGCACATGGAACCTGTCACTGCATCACTGACGCCGGAAACTGCCCCGATTACGGTCAGATACGGCTCATAATCTTCGCTGTCGCCGGTTGCACCCAAAAGTGCACTCTGTGCTCCGCCGCCGCTCATTCCGAAGGAGAATACCCGGTCCACATCGCCCGGGATCACGCCGTCATTGTAGCGAATGTACCGGATCGCCGCTTTCAGATCTGTCACACCCGCCGGAGCTCCTGCATCGCGTCCGCGGCATCCTGCTGCCACATAGATAAATCCGGCATCCGTGTAGGACGCGGAATCTGCCACATAGTCTGTCGGAGCTGCCATCGCGGAATATCCCGGCGTGTTGACCGGGATCACGATCGGTGCGGAATCCGCTGTGTATCCTTTGACTGCCGCCTGGTTATTGATCGTACATGTAAAGGTTCCGTCCCCATTATCTTTCGCATTCATATATGCCGCCGGGACAAAAATTCCCAGCGTTTCATATTTCTCATCCGCCGGATCTGCACAGTAAGAAATCCCTGTCTGCCAGTACACCTTATCGTCAGAATTATATTTCCACTTCGTAGAGTCGATCTGCGGCAGTGATGTCACCGCCGTCTCCCCGGCCCGCTCAGTCGCTGCCTGACTCGTCTCCGTTTCCGTCTGCGCCGCGCTGCTTCCGTTTCCTGCAGCATTATTGCTGCATCCGGACAATACCAGCGCCGCCGCTAAGAATAACCCGATCCTTCTTCCAACTCTCACCATGATCTTTTCTCCTTTTCCCACATCATTATGTTCCATGTTTCTGAAACCGGATCATGACGCACTTCACACTCTCACATCCGCGCGTTTCTCTGCTCAATTTCAAACAGGCGTCTCTGACGCCCAATATGCTCAATATATTCACAGGACAATGATCTCATTCCCTGATTCTGTTATTTTTATAGCTTAAAAGCAGTTTGTGAAAATCCTGTGAAAATATTGTGTTAAATTTTCTAATAATCGTGTCTTTTTTGTATCAAAGTTAAAAAAATGTGCCGCGTCACATTCTCGCACCGAGCGCGGTCGCTTGCGACAATCTTCATCTTCGCGCGAGTGCGCATCTTAGGCACGCAGTGCCTTTTTATTTAACAGGAAGTTCCATCGGAATTTCCTGTTGAATAAAAAAGAACATCCTGCAGTCAGTACCCAATGTACCGGCCGCAGGATGTTTTTTTATTTTTTCCTGTCAGTTTTCTCATTCATCTCGTTCCCGTTTTTCGCTTCTGTTCCGCTCTTCTCCTTCGGAAGCGGGATCGCGAGAACGGTCTGGATCACCTTGTTCTCCACCTTCATGATCTTTAAGAGGTAATCCCCGATCCTGACACTTCCCTTCTCTCCAACCTTCGGGATATGTCCGATCCTCGATACCATAAAACCGTTCAGGGTATCAAAATTGTCCTTATCTTCCTTATCAAATTCCACTCCGAGCGTCTCTTCCACGTCGTCCAGAAGGGTGAGACCCGTGAGCTCATATGTACCGTTTTTCCGGGATACGATATCCGGCTCTTCCTTATCGTACTCGTCGAGGATATTTCCGACGATCTCCTCGAGAATGTCCTCCATCGTGACGATGCCGGCAAGCTGACCATACTCATCCACCACAAGTTCGATGTGGATCTTCTGGGACTGCATCTCCTTAAAAAGAGCGTTGATATTTTTCGTCTCCGGGATGAAATGAGGACTTCTCAAAAGGCCCTTGATCTTTGCGATCGGCGTGTTCAGATGGTCCTTGGAATCCGTATAGTGGAGCATGTCGCGCATGTGAAGGATGCCGATGATATTGTCGATATCTTCGGAATAAACAGGAAATCTCGAATAATTTGCTTCCTTCACAACGAAATCGAGCGCTTCCTTCAGAGTCATCTCCCCGTCGAGTGCGATGACCGCGGTCCTGTGTGTCATGATATCCGCCGCCACCTTATCGTCAAACTCAAAGATGTTCGTGATCATCTCCGCCTCGCTGGCCTCCAGAACGCCCTGTTCATGGCCTTCATTGACCATGTACATGATATCTTCCTCAGTCACGTTGTCATCCTTCTCGCGGATATCGATCCCAACCGTCTTTAAGGAAATATAGGCAAACTGGTCCATCAGCCACGCAAACGGAAAGAGACATTTTGTCACAAGTTCCACGAGCGGCAGAACTTTATAACAGAAGCGGATCGGGCTCTTTGCCGCGATGCGCTTCGGGATCACGATCCCGAGCCCCGTGAGCAGAAATGCGATCCCGACGAGTCCCGCAATGTAGGCGATCCCCACCGCTGCCGGATGCGGGATCTGTGTATGCGTCCCGATTAAAGCCGTGAGTTTTTTTACCACAAACGCCAGCGAGGACGCGCCCATCGCAAGCGTCAGGATACTCGTCGCGAGCTGGTTCGTGCGGATGAAGAGATACGGGTCTTCTTGTATCTTTAAAAGTTTTTCCGCCCGCTTGTTTCCTTCGTCGCGCTCATCCTCCAGCGCACTGGTGTTCAGGGCCTGAACGGCCGCACCGAATCCGTACATCACCGCAAACAGGATCACTGATGCGGCAAACAGAACAATTCCTATCCATGAATTGCCATCGTCCATGAGATTTTCCAACACTCCTTTATCTTTCCATAACTATCCTATTTTTTCAGTTACTTTTTTCCGTATTTCGTCCACTATAACATCTATTTCCATGCCCGTCAAGGAATCATTCCGCCGTATCACTTTTCACGTTACAGTACACGGGTCCTCCATGCCCGCGCACTGCAGCGCCAAACTGCGATTATGTAGCAGTTTTTTCTCCCCGCACGGTCCTCAAAAACCGCCAAGTTCCAGACTGACCTTCAATGCGTCATTTACCTGGTCCAGCAGGTCCCCGTCAAGATGGCAGATCTTTTCCCTTAATCGCTGCTTGTCGATGGTCCTCAACTGTTCCAGGAGGATCACCGAATCCTTCATCATGTCGCAGTCCCTCGCGGATAACTCCACATGAGTTGGAAGTTTCGCCTTATTCATCCTCGATGTAATCGCCGCACAGATCACAGTCGGACTGTGTTTGTTTCCCACATCGTTCTGGATGATGAGCACAGGGCGCACACCTCCCTGCTCAGAACCTACCACCGGTCTTAGATCCGCATAATAAATATCGCCCCGTCTGATGATCACAAGTCTCACGCTCCGTCTGAATTTCTGCGGAGAGTCCGGGGCTGCTGTCAAAGCCATAACGGTATCTTTTTTGACAGCTTCCCTGACATTTCCGAATTCAGATTGTTCCCCACTTATGATATTTTATTCAGAAATCGCGGCGGCGTGCCGGTCAGAATCCGACATACTCCTCATCCGGGCAGTTCATGATCCCGAGGACCTTTCCGTTCTTCACATACACACGCGGAACCCGCTTTCCGATCAGACACGGGATCTCGTAATGGAAGCCGCCGGAAACCTCTGCAATCTCCTCCATCGTGATCTCTTCCTCCCCGTCTCTTCCGATCAGGGTCACAAGATCTCCCTCTTTGGCCTCCGGAATCCCGGTAAGATCCACCATGAACTGGTCCATGCAGACGCGGCCGAGGATCTTCGCGCGCTTTCCGTGGATCAGCACTTCCCCGCGGCCGGACAGGTTTCTCGGATATCCGTCCCCGTAACCGGCGGAGACTGTCGCAATCCGCATCGTCCGGTCTGCCTTGAACGTTCCTCCGTAGCTGACTTCAGTTCCAGGCCCGATCTCCTTGATATACGTGATAAAGCTCTTCAGTGCCATCGCCGGCTTCATCGTGAGGATATCCTTTCTCACCTCATCCGACGGGTACAGACCGTAGATCGTGATCCCGGCGCGGACTGCATCCATGTTCATCTCCTGCATCTCCACGATCCCGGCGCTGTTGGAGCAATGGCAGACCGGAACCTCCACGCCTGCTGCCTTCACAGCATCGCAGAAGTTCTTAAGCCGATCATACTGCTGTCTCGCACCAGTCTTATCCGCCTCATCCGCTCTCGCAAAATGCGTGAACATGCCGTCGATCTTCACTCCCGGAAGCGCCGCGATCTTTTTTACCATCTCCACGGACGCCGTGTCCGGTCTGAGTCCGATCCGGCTCATTCCGGTATCCACCGCGATATGGACGTGGGCTGTCTTTTCCAGCTTTTCTGCAGCTTCTGACATTCCCTCTGCCTTATCCAGTTCAAAGACCGGCATGCAGAGCTCCTGCCGGATGCACTCCTCGTATCTCGGAGCAGCGACCGGACCGAGGATCAGGATCTCCTTCGTGATCCCGTGTTTCCGCAGCTGCACACCTTCCTCAACGGTCGCGACCGCATATCCGCATACAAAGCGGTCAATCGTCTTCGCGACCGGAACGGCGCCGTGTCCGTAAGCATCCGTTTTCACGACTCCGTACATCTTTGTCCCCGGGCGGAGATTTTTCTCCATCGCCTCCATGTTTTCCTCTATATGACCCAGATCGATCTCTGTATAAATTCTGTCAAATTTCATTTTCTCTATCCTCCGAAAGGCAATCCGCGATCTCCCCGGCAAGGACTGCGTGGACGCCGAAGCGCTTCGCCGCTTTTTCCCCTGCCAGACCGTGCACATAGACTC
>ENA-ORTB01003671-ORTB01003671.1-human-gut-metagenome-genome-assembly--contig:-NODE-3671-length-11653-cov-3.325401_pt1 | contig 11653 bp, 9 predicted proteins | sample MGYA00241905_ERZ509174 | MGnify/ENA primary metagenome ERZ509174 (study PRJEB26280, sample SAMEA2338851) | human gut metagenome | biome: human gut; feature: human-associated habitat; material: faeces...
ATGGATTTTTGCTCGTAACTTGCCATGCATCCGAAGGGAAGCTCCGGGGGAGGTTCCTGTAGGTGTGAGGGTACTGAACAGTTACGGATATTTTAGAAAAGTAAAAACAGCAGGAGACGGTGCCCGGATCAGGGCGACAGCCGTAAATGGAGAATAGAAAGAGAATGATTAAGACGATCACAGCTGCAGAGCTGATCAATGGAAGAACGTTTGACCGGACGATCATCGACATCCGCCCGGCGGAGGAATATAAAAAGGGGTCCATGGATGCCGCGTTAAATATCCCGGAGGACAAGCTGGTGGAATACCTGGAGAATCCGGAGGAGGCGGACATGGAGTCCGGAACGATCGGAGAGGGAAAGGCCTGGGAAGAGGGCGTAAATGTTGGAAAACTTCTCGCGGCGATCCCGAAGGACAAGCCGGTCTGGGTGCTCTGCCATACGGGAAACAAGAGCCTGTATGTGGCGGAACTTCTGGACGATGCCGGATTTGACGCCGGAAGCGTGGAAGGCGGATACCGCTCCTTCCTGCGCCTGTCCCTGTCCATGATGGTCATGAACGAGGAGGAGGTCGCGGAGCGCACGAAGGCAATAGAGCGCAGCATCATCACAAAATACCGCAAATCGATCTGGAGACGGTTTACAAAGGGAGTCCATGACTACGAGCTGATCAAGGAAGGAGATAAGATTGCGGTCTGCATCTCCGGCGGAAAAGACTCGATGCTCATGGCAAAGCTCTTACAGGAGCTGAAACTTCATGGAAAAGTGAAGTTTGACCTTGTATTTCTCGTGATGAATCCGGGATATAATGAGGACAACTGGAATATCATCTTAAATAACGCGAAGCTTCTGGGAATCCCGATCCAGGTGTTTGACAGCGATATCTTCAATATCGTTGCCGACGTGGATAAGAGCCCGTGTTATCTCTGCGCGAGAATGCGCCGCGGATATCTTTATTCCCACGCGAAAGAGCTCGGCTGCAACAAGATCGCGCTTGGACATCATTTTGACGATGTGATCGAGACGACGCTGATGGGAATGCTGTATAGCGGAAAGGTCGAGACCATGATGCCGAAGCTCCACAGCAAGAACTTTGAGGGCATGGAGCTGATCCGTCCGATGTACATGGTCCGCGAGGCGGATATCAAGGCGTGGAGAGATTACAATCACCTCCACTTTATCCAGTGTGCGTGCCGTTTCACGGAGCGCTGCGCGACATGCGGCGGCGAAAAGGGATCGAAGCGCGACGAGATGAAGGAGCTGATCGCGGAGCTCAGAAAGCGCTGTGACACGATCGACATGAACATCTTCAACAGTGTTCACAACATCAATCTGAAGACGGTCATCGGATATCACAAGGGAGACTGGAGTTACAATTTCCTGGATGACTACGATGAGGAGACGAAGAAAATCCATAATTGACAATTCTTTTCAAACACGCTATAATGAGAGTCTATCGGAGAATGCGCGGATGTGGCGGAACTGGCAGACGCACCAGCCTTAGGAGCTGGCGGGCAACCGTGGGGGTTCAAATCCCTTCATCCGCACTCTTCTGTAGGACAAAAAGATACTCATGTAACTGTGACGATACAATACAGTTACGGACTTACCAGAATAAGGGAGTAGTCGGCGCCGGAAAGCGCAGTAAGGTCAACATACTGGAAATGTTCCTGGCTTTACTTGAAATGATGAGACTTATCTGTCGAAAATGACAGAGAGAGTCTCTTTTTTTGTTTAAGAGGAAATCCCGATGGAACGTTCTGTTAAACAAAAAGGCACTGCGTGCCTGAGATGCGCAATGTGCGAGGCGGAAGGATCGCACAGGAAAGCGTGCTCGGCGCGGGAAACCGGAAAGCGGATTCCTTTTTATCAGAAAAAATAAGCAATTTTTAGGAGGAACATGACTTATGGGACTTTTAGAGCTTTTTATCCTTGCTGTAGGACTGTCGATGGATGCGTTCGCGGTGTCTGTCTGTAAGGGCTTGTCGGTAAAAAAGATGGAACCGAAGCACGCGCTGATCTGCGGTGCATATTTTGGCGGATTCCAGGCTCTGATGCCGACGATCGGCTACCTTCTCGGAAGCCAGTTTGAGTCCATGATCACACAGATCGACCACTGGATCGCATTTGTTCTTCTCGGGATCATCGGAATCAATATGATCAAGGAAGCCAGAGAGGATGAGGACGAAGAACTGAACGCCAGCTTTGACGTGAAGACGATGTTAGCCCTGGCGGTGGCGACCAGCATCGATGCGCTTGCGGTCGGCGTGACATTTGCGTTTTTACATGTAAACATCGTCTGGGCAGTGACCTTCATCGGATGTACGACATTTATCCTGTCGGCGATCGGCGTGAAGGTCGGTAATGTATTCGGAATGAAGTACAAGTCGAAGGCAGAGTTTGTCGGCGGACTGATCCTGGTCCTCATGGGGATCAAGATTTTGCTGGAGCATCTTGGATTCCTTGGCTGAGCCTGAAAAGCGCGGCCGGATCACGAAAAAACGGCAGCAGGAGAGGACCGGAACAGATAAAGAAGTTGAAAAAATAGATCTTTGGGAGAGAAAACTTCCGGGGGTCCATTTTTGACGATAAGAGTGTTAACTTTAAGAGCGTGAACTTTTGTTGTCCGGCGTTCTTGACAAGGCATTCCGGTACCGATATAATGAATAATTGTCTGATACAGACAGATGAGATTTTGTAAAAATACCGTAATTGGAACGGTATTACATGATCATAACCGATATATATCAGGGTTCGGCACCATTTCGGTGCGGACCCTGTCGTTGCATCCTGATAAATTCTGATAAAGTAAAATAAGGAAAATACAGACATGAACAGAGAGAGAGACCAGAGGGGATCAAGGGGACCGAGAGACCAGAGAGATCCCAGAACCCAGAGAGACCAGAGAGACGAGTACAGGCAGCATTCCCCGGCCTGGATCCGGGCGCAGAGGCGGAAGAGAAAACAGATCTTAAGACGGCGGATCATGATCGGCGGAGCGATCATCTGCCTGATCCTGATCATCGGAGTGATCCGGCTTATTTCCGGCTTGTTCGGGCATGGAAAAGAGAAGACAACGGATACGGTCGCGGAGGAATCCACATTCCAGGCATCCGATATCAGCGTCAACGGGATTTCTTTAAAGGGAATGACAAAGAGTGAGGCGAAAGCTGCCATCGAGGCGAAGTTTCCGTGGAATGTGAAGATCTCTTACAACGGGGAGAGCGTGGACGCGGACAATATGATCGACACCGAGCTGGATGCCTTTTTGGACGGGATTTCTGCTGACAAGAATGGCGGAGAATATACATTCTCGGTGGAAGATTCTGAAGATCTGCAGTCCGCAGCGGCAGAGGCAGCAGCGGACGCGGCGGCGAAGTGGGATGTGAAGGCAAAGAACGGCTCGATCTCCGAGTATGACGCTGCGACGGATAAGTTCCTGTTTGCGGACGGAGCTCCGGGCAAGGCTGTGAACCAGGAGAAGCTTATAAAGGACCTCGTGGAGGCTGCGACAAGCGGAAACTATGACGCCGTGATACAGGCTGAGGTCAATGAGAGCCAGCCGGAGCTTTCCGCAGCGAACGCGAAGGAGCAGTATAAGACTCTTTCTACGTTTACGACGGAGACGACCGCCAACGAGAAGAGAAATACAAACGTAAAGCTTGCGGCCAGAGCTATCAACGGAACCATCGTGCGGCCGGGTGAGGAATTTTCCTTTAATAAGGTTGTAGGACAGCGCACGGCGGAAAAGGGATATCAGGAAGCGGCTGCCTACAGTGGAGGCGAGGTCGTACAGGAACCGGGCGGTGGTGTATGCCAGGTATCTTCGACGATGTACCGTGTGGCATTCCAGTCCGGTATGCAGATCACGTTCCGAAGATCCCATACCTTTGAGCCGAACTACGTAACTCCGGGACAGGATGCGGCGATCAGCTGGGATATTCCGGATTTCCGGTTTATCAATACATCAAAGGCGGCGATCGGTATCCGCGCGAACTACAGCAACCGGAAGATGACGGTCTCCTTCTACGGAGTACCGGTTCTGGAAGATGGAATCACCTGGAGTCTGGAGTCTGAGAAGACGGATGAGCTTCCGCCGCCGGAGCCGACCTATGTGGAAGACCCGACGCTGGATCCGGGCACCGAGGTGACACAGAAGGCAGCGACGAACGGCAGCCGCTGGGTTACCTATAAGATCGTTTCAAAGAACGGAACCGTTATCGAGAAGACAGAAGATCACGCGAAAACCTACAAGGGACATGCAGCTGTGATCCGCAGAAATACGGGAACCGTGAAGGTTTCACCGGATGAGACGACGGCCGTTGAGTCCACGTCCGCCGCAGCCGTAGACGGAATGCCGGACGGATACGTTCCGGGCGAGAGCGTCGCGCCGGAGAGCTCTGCCGCTGCGACAACCGCAGCCGGTTCTTCCGGCACATCGACAACAGCGGTATCCACCGGTGGATCTGAGACGAAGGGCACACACAGTGAGACAACGGCTGCATCGACGACAGCGGCAGCGACTGAGGCAGCGACGACGGCTGCACCGGCGACAGAAGCAACGACGGCAGCCGCACCAAACGGCCCGGGTGATGAAACAACTGCAGCGGCGCCGACGGAAGCCATTGGAAATATTGCGGGATTTCCGGGAAACTAAATAGAGAGAATAAAGAAAACGCACATCATGCTTTCAATTACCTTAATTATATGGGAGAAAGAAGATGTGCGTTTTGATTTAGTGTGAGAGAACGAGACGTCGCGGAGCGTAAACGAAAGAAAAGAGGTGTCCCAAAGGATACCTCTTTTCTTTCGTTTTTGTAAAAGCACGAGACGGGATTCGAACCCGCGACCCTCGCCTTGGCAAGGCGATACTCCACCACTGAGCCACTCGTGCGTATCAAGTTACCATCATGATAGCATGGATCTTTTGAAGTGTCAAGATAAGAAAAGTGTGGTATACTGTGGAGGATATGAAAAAATTTACTGGTCAGGTCAGCACATGGAAGTAAAAGAGAGGAAAAAACATTGGAAACATCAGTAAGATCAAAGGAAATGGACATGTTAAACGGAGGACTGGCAGGAAAACTGATCCTGTTTTCGATACCGTTAGCGTTCAGCAGTATTTTGCAGCAGCTGTTTAATTCAGCGGACGTTGCCGTTGTGGGAAGATTCGCGGGGGAACAGGCGCTGGCGGCCGTGGGAAGCTGTGTGGCACTGGTTGGAATTTTCGTGAACCTGATCGTAGGACTTTCTGTGGGACCGAATGCAGCTCTGGCGAACCTTATTGGTCAGAAGAACCGCGGTAAGATCAACAGCATGGTCCACACGATCCTGACCTTCGGTGCGGTTCTCGGAATTGCGCTTCTCGTGATCGGAATGATGGTGGCAAGACGGATCCTTGTGGCATCCGGAACGCCGGAGACAGTGCTGGATCAGGCACTCTTATATATCAGGATCTATTTTGTGGGAATTCCGTTTATGGTCGCGTACAACTTTGGTGCTGCCATTGTCAGAAGCTACGGTGATACGAGGAGACCAATGTGCTACCTTATCGTGTCCGGCGTGCTGAATGTAATTTTAAACCTGCTCCTTGTGATCGGATTCCATCTGGGAGTTGCGGGCGTTGCCATCGCCACGGTGATCTCCAATGTGGTCAGCACATTCCTCATTATCTCCCATCTGTACCGCAGGAATGATGAGTTCAGCTTCCGGTTTGACAGGATGCGGATCGATACAAATGAGCTGAAAAAGGTGCTGGCGATCGGTATCCCGGCAGGAATTCAGGGTGCGATCTTTTCTGTTTCCAACGTGTTTATCCAGAGTGGGATCAACATGTTCGGTGAGGCGGCCATCGCGGGTTCATCCCTGGCGCTGAATTTTGAGTATTTTACATATGATATTGCAGGTGCATTTGCCCAGGCGGCGGTTACATTTACAAGTCAGAACTTTGGTGCGGGCAACATGAAGAGATGCAGAAAGATCTTCTGGCTCTGCCTGCTCTTTGGATTCGGATTTACGGAGATCCTCAGCGTGATCTTTATCGTGTGGGAAGATTTTTTCGTCAGCATCTATACGACAAGCGCTGCGGTGGCGGCATACGGGATCATACGAATGGATCGTGTGTGTGCCTTGGAAGGTTTAACTGCGACATATGAGGTTGCAAGTTCCTGCCTGCGAGGAACTGGAAAGTCCCTGGAGCCATCCGTCATCACGATTCTTGGTACGGTCGTATTCCGCCTGATCTGGCTCACAACGATATTCCGCATGTTCACGACTTATGATATGTTGATGAATGTGTATGTGGCGTCCTGGCTGTTTACGGGATGTTCAATGTTCGTGGTCTACTTCTTCCATATGAGGAAGATGGATAAGCTGTTTGCGGCAAGATAGAGAGAAAAAACTGTTACTGTCTGCATCGTTCGTAAATAATAAAAAAGCGTTTTCCTGCGGTATATCAGTTGATGAGATGCCCGGACAGGAGAACGCTTTTTAAAGTTAAAGACCTGCAGATCAGATGATCTGGTTGAGAAGTTATAAGTCAGTTGGAACGCTTTTCCTGACTTATAAGTGAATGATCTTCGCCCCCAGAAGTTCTGCGTCGTCCTCCGCATGGGTAGCGACGATCAGAAGCTTTCCGGCACAGAGCTCTTTGACCAGATCGATCGTGAGCTGCCTGGTATCCGCGTCAAGACCGGTAAACGGCTCATCCATGAGAATGATCTCAGACGGTGCGAGGATCGCGCGCAGGATCGCGACACGCCTCTTCATGCCGCCGGAGAATTCACAGACGGGCTTATTCAGGGCATCTTCCGGGAGAAGACGGAGCAGGTATTCGGTCAGAGCTTCGCTGGAATATCGCTTTCCAAGAGCGAAGCGGAGGTTTTCAATGGCGGTATAGCCTTCCAGAAGACGGTTTTCCTGAAAAACTGCGGAGATCAGGGGACGCATTCCCCGGATCCTGCAAGGATCAGATTTTGATACCGTGCCGGAAGATGCTTTTATATCGTTATTGCCGGTATCCCCTGCTGATGTACCGAACAGGATCACACCGGAATCCGGCTTTTCAAGCCCGAGGATCAGACGGAACATTGTAGTCTTCCCGTTTCCGGACGGTGCCATCAGACAGTAGAAAGTCCCGGCGGAAAATTCCAGGGAGAGATCGGAGAGAACCGGCTGTCCGTCGTAGGATTTGGTGACGGAGCGGAGCGCGAGAGCAGTGTCATTTTTTTTATTGATCGGATTCATTCACATCAGCCCCCTTTCCGGCACATTTCTTCAGAATCCACAGGAATCCCTTTTCAAACAGACTGCTCACAAGAATGATGACAACCGTCCACGCGAAGAGCTCCGCGGTGCTCAGATAGATCTTCGCGAGATACAGCCCCTCGCCGATGGAACCGTCCGGCACACCGATGACTTCGGCGGCGATCCCTGACTTAAATCCCATGCCGAGGGCAGTGCGGCAGGCGCTTTTTAAGTACGGGTAGAGTGCTGTGCGGTAGATATAGAGCGCCCGGCGGATAAACGGGATGTGGAAGACTTCCGCCATCTCTAAAAGCTCCCGGTCCGCAGATATCAGCCCGGCTTTCGTGTTCACATGGATCATGGGATAGACCACGAGGAACGAGATAAAGACGGAGAGGTTTTTAGAGCCGGTCCAGATCAGTGCCAGGATCACGAAGGACGCGACGGGAACCGTCTTCATGAGCTGCACCGGCGGCTCTAAGAATTCGTCCACGATGGGAAAACGGTACGCCAGAGATCCGGTGAAAAGTCCCAGAAAAAACGCCAGAAAGAATCCGATGCTGATCCGCCGGAAAGAAAACGCGATGGCGGACCAGAAATCCGGGAGCAGGATCTGTTCACAGAGCGCCCGCAGCGTATCGACAGGTCCAACAAGGAAAATATGATTCCGGATCAGGGAGGCTGCGGTCTGCCAGAGGATGATCCAGAACAGGATGATCGAGAGCCTGCGGAGAAATCCGGGAAAACGATGATCCATGGCGGCTGTCTCCTTTCATAAAGTGTAATAAAAATCAATGCTGTTTTCCAGCGGTTGAATTTCTTCATGTAATCGTAATAATAAAATTATAGTAACTATTCAGTGCCTTCATAGTTACGTGCAAAAATCCATTCCAGATCAGCTTCGCTGATGGGATTTTTGCCTTCCAGCCTATGTTTTCTTACGGTCAGCGCAGCAAGTGCGCAGACCTACTGAACAGTTACAAATTATAACAGATATTTCTCATGGCTCAAGCTATTAAACTGACTTATGTAAACTAAATTCCGTGAGAATAAACGGCGATATAGAAATGAGGTATGACTGTTTTGCCAGCCATACCTCGTTTTTCACAGTCGGCATGAATGCTTGTAACTGTTGAGAACTTTCGCAGTCACAATTACTTTATATAGTAGAATCCATCATCTGGCAGCTCACCGCCGACGGAGGCCGGGTTCTGGTCATACAGAGCCTGAAGGTAACCGGAAAGTGCTGTTTTCATCTCATCACCGGAGATGAAGGTGATATTGCAGTACGGAAGCGCTTTTTTTGCGATCGGAGCCTTTGCGACGATCTCAGCCTTTGCGATGAGCTCGGCTGCGGCATCCGGATCCTCCGCGGTGAAGGCGATGGATGCCTCATGTTCCTGTAAGAACGTATCAACGAGGTCCTCGTGCTCCTTTAAGAAATCATTGTTTACAATGGTAACACCTGTTACAAGACGGCTTCCGGAAGCTTCGCCCTGGACATTGTCCCACTCTTTTGTGAGGTCCATGATGATGGAGAGTTTTTCGTTCTGGGCGAGAGCGGCAGTTACGAATGGCTGCGGAAGAAGACCGATGGCGTTCGGATCCTCAGCGAGGACGGAAGCAACCTCAGATGCCTCGGACTTGAATTCAAGAGTTACATCATCCTCTCCGAGTCCTGCGGCGGAGAGCACATAGCGGAGTGCGTATTCCGGAGTAGTTCCCTTTCCCGGAAGATATACGGTCTTTCCCTTTAACTGATCGATCGTTGTCACGGAGCTGTCGGCAGATACGAAGTAGAGAACGCCGAGAGTGTTGATATCGATCACGGAGATATTTTTGTTTGTCTTATTGTAGAGAACGCTTGCGACGTTCGCCGGAAGCAGGGCGATATCGACTTTTCCGCCTGCGACCATGGCAGTCATCTCGTCAGCTGCGGTTACCATTGTGAATTCGTAGCTGTTCTCGGACTCCCCGTTTGCGGCCTCGTCCATGAGCTTTACAAGTCCCATGGTTGTCGGTCCCTTTAAACCGCCGATACGGACAACGGTCTCCTCGCCGGTGTTTTCGGTAGCAGACTCGGAAGCGGCTTCCGTTGTGGTCTCCTCAGCGGCAGTCGTTGTCTCCTCCGCGGAAGAAGCGGCAGCTGTTGTTTCAGTTGTGGATGATGAACAGCCTGCAAGGAGAGATCCCGCGATCGCGGCAGCCATCATGACGGATAACATTTTTCTCATAACTTAGTTCCTCCTGAAAAAAATCTGGCAGACATGGACTTTTCTCATTGTCTGCATAAATAATAAATCCCCGGTATGCACACGAAAAGAGCATACTGGGGGGTATTTGCCATGGCAGAATTTTCCCGGAACAGATTCTTTTCGTCTTTTCCCTCAGGACAGTTGACCTTTGGGGTTAGCACGACCGAACTAAATAGAATATATCATGGGGATTTGAGAATGTCAATCCAACATGAGATTGGGGAAAAACATGTTTTAAAGGCGAAGGCTGCATATGCCAAATCGAAAAATAATCGGAAGCGGAGCGACGGGAAAGAGGCGGAACCCGAACCTGACTTTGTGAAAAAAAGAGACAAAGAAATCGGTGCTGGGCAGCCGCATACTGCGAACAAATATCCGACACAGAAAGACAGAAAAACCCAGGAAAATACGAGGGATTTCGCTGCCTGTACTTTATTGTATACAATTTAAGAAAATAAGGTTTTTCCTCGGAATGCGTTGGATTATATACAATTTCCGACTTGCTTTGCAAAGGGGGATATGCGATAATATGATGCGAAAACATTAAAATTAAGGTAAGATAGAGGATTCAAAATTTAGGAGGAAATGGTATGAAAACCAACGATGAGGCACTGCTTAAGATCAAGTATGACGTGCTGCGCACAGTTTCCAAGCTGGCTTTCGAGGGCAGACTCGAGGAAGAGAGAGACAATATCCCGTTCAAACTGATCCCGGGCCCGAAGGCACAGTTCCGCTGCTGTGTATACAAGGAGAGAGAGATCATCCGTCAGAGAATCCGTCTCGCGGAGGGAAAATGTCCGAGTGACAAACAGAGCGACAATATCATTCAGGTCATCTCTTCTGCATGTGAGGAGTGTCCGATCACAAGATTCGTTGTAACCGATAACTGTCAGAAATGTATGGGTAAAGCCTGCCAGAACGCATGTAACTTTGGTGCGATCGCGATCGGCCGTGACCGTGCCCATATTGATCCGAGTGTCTGTAAAGAGTGCGGACGCTGTGCTCAGGCATGTCCGTACAATGCGATCGCTGAGCTGATCCGTCCGTGCCGCCGTGCATGTCCGGTAGATGCGATCACAATGGATCCGGAGACCGGAATCTGCCAGATCGATGAAAAGAAATGTATCCAGTGCGGTGCCTGCGTAAGAAGCTGCCCGTTCGGTGCAATTTCCTCCAAGGTATATGTTGTACAGGTGATCGAGGCGATCAAGGCCGGCAAGAAGGTCGTTGCCATGGTTGCTCCGGCTGCTGAAGGTGAGTTCGGCCAGGATATCACAATGGAGAGCTGGCGTACTGCATTAAAGAAGGTTGGCTTTGCCGATATGGTAGAGGTTGCCGCCGGTGCTGATATGACAGCAGCGTACGAGGCAATGGAATGGGCAGAGGCATTTAAGGAAGGCAAGAAGATGACGACCTCCTGCTGTCCGGCATTCGTAAATATGATCAAGAAACACTATCCGACTCTGATCGATAATATGTCCACAACGGTATCCCCGATGTGTGCGGTATCCAGAATGTTAAAAGCGATCGATCCGGAGACCGTTACCGTATTTATCGGACCGTGTATGGCAAAGAAGTCTGAGGCGGCTGACAAGTCCATCGAGAACAATGCAGATTATGTTCTGACCTTCGGTGAGGCCATCGAAATGCTGCGCGGAAAAGAAGTTGAGCTTGAGCCGGCTGAGGAGACAAAGCAGGAAGGCAGTGTCTTCGGAAAACGCTTCGGCAATGGCGGCGGCGTGACAAACGCAGTGATCGAGTGCTTCAAGGAAAAAGGTGAGAGCGCTGACGTTAAGGTTGCGCGCTGCAGCGGTGCGGCTGAGGTTAAGAAAGCCCTTCTTCTTCTCAAGGTCGGCAGACTTCCGGAAGATTTCATTGAGGGTATGATGTGCCAGGGCGGCTGCGTAGGCGGACCGAGCAACCTGAAACAGGAGATGACATTCAAGAAAGACCGCGACGCTGTGATCGCCAAAGCAGACGGCCGCGGAGTATGGGAGAACTTAAAGAATTACGATATGGATTCCTTCTCCATGCATCGCAGCTACGAGAAGCCGGAGGCTTAATGTAGGTTTACATAACATATGAATATGGCAGGGTGTCCGGCTGAGGCTGGCGGACACCTGTGAACAAAAGAACAGCATGTATTTTCTGGAG